>Ga0181532_10000070_pt1 | contig 98322 bp, 82 predicted proteins | sample PEATcosm2014_Bin_33_FD_119768 | JGI IMG/M metagenome (GOLD analysis project Ga0181532, IMG submission 119768) | Peatland microbial communities from MTU Mesocosm Facility, Houghton, MI, USA - PEATcosm2014_Bin11_30_metaG | ecosystem: Environmental > Terrestrial > Soil > Wetlands > Peat | place...
AGACGACGGGGCACTCGACAGCGGGAATCCGGTAGAGATAGATGAAACCTATGTTGGCGGGTCGCGTCGCTATGGACGCAAGGGCCGTCCGGGAGTTGATACGCCCCACAAGGCCGCTGTGCTTGGAATGGCTCAGCGCAAGGGCCGCGTTGTCGCTGTCACCGTTCCGAACGTCCAGCGCGCAACCGTCATGCCGCACATCGAAGAATTCGTGCTGCCAGAGTCCACGATCTACACGGACGAGTACGCGGTTTACAACCCGCTGAAGAAGTACGGATACGAGCACCATCGCATCCGACACGCAGAACGTATTTACGTGAGCGGGGATGTCCACACGCAGACCATCGAAGGATTCTGGTCGCTGGTAAAGCGCGGGATTGGCGGCGTGTATCATTCCGTTTCCAAGAAACACTTGCAGGGATACCTAAACGAATATGCTTGGCGCTACAATCACCGCGACGATGCGCGCGCCAAGTTTGAAACCCTACTTCTTCGGGCGGTTTCGTGACCGCTTTGGTTTATCCGGTGCGGCGGCTTTCTTTAGATCGCGCAGAAAGTCGCCGCGCGTGGGAATCGGAATCTCATAATCTTTAGCTGTTGTTTGAGTTTTCTTTTGCATGAGCAGCCTCGCGATTCAATCCGCTAGTCGGAAATTTTCTAGGGCACTCGATCATCGCAAGCTGATCGAGCGATGCGTCGCCGAATACACACGACGTAAGCCGTACAAAGTTGTCAGAGATGCGAATGGCGAAAAAACATTGCGCATCATTCGACAGCCGCCGTCCGACGTTTCTCTCTTTGCTGGCGAAATGCTTTATCAGCTCCGGTCGGCGCTCGATCACCTGTTTTTCGAGCTTGTCGAAAGGAACTATGGAAAACCTGTGCCTAAAGAGATTGCGCGGGAATGCCAATTCCCGCTTTTGGACACCCGTCCCACTGGACACAGTTCTCCCGTTCCAAAACACGTCTTGTTCTCTAAGCAAAAGCTGTTCCAATGGATTCCCGATAAAGCATATACATTTGTCGAGAGTTTGCAGCCTTATAACACTGGGTATCCGGCTACGCAACTGCTTGGGATGTTGGGTAAACTCTCGAACATCGACAAGCATCGTCGCCTTAACGCGACCGTCACCATAGTAGACAGCAGGCACATTTTTACTCATCCCGCATTTAGTAGCGTATTTATCAGACCCTCTCTGCAGGACGGCGCAAAACTTCCACGACCTGTTCCGCCTACCGTACCCCACATCAAAGACAAGAGAGCCATGAAGATGAAAATCGAGTATCGACCTGTTATAGCGTTCGACGAACCTGAAGCGGGAAAGCCGGAGACAGCCCTCTTGGAGGATGTCACCCACGGCCTGCCAGCGCTCGTCTTCCAGATCACATTGGTTTTCAAGCAATTCCTTAAGTAAGGCATTTGCCTTGTCGAAGTGATCATTCACGCCCCACCTCCGTTTCTGAAAGTGGAGCGTGCGACCTTGCCAAGAATCCTATTATACAGTCGTGGGATACTTGCCTTAGCAATTAGCCGGGTGCCCCATTCAAGGCCGTCTTTTGGCCTTGAGTGGGGATTTTGTTCGCACGGTCAAGAAGACCCGCTCAAGCTTCGCTTGAACGGGGCACCCGCAAAGGTGATTTCGTACAAATTCACTTGATCTTGCCGAGCGAGCGGAGTTCGGCCTCAACCTCATCCAAGCTGAAACGTGGCTCTCCGGCGCGCGCCTCCGAGATGATCCCGTCCTCGATATCTTCGTAGAGCATTGTGAGCGCCGTCCCGATCACTTCCTCAGGATCATGGTAGGCCCCGGAAGCAACCGCGAGATCGATCATCCGCTTTTGTTCTTCTGTCAGTTCAATGGTCATCGCTGCATTCTTCCCTGTGCTCCACAAGCAATCGCCGCGCCGCGGCCCCAAGGAGGTTTCGTAATGCAGCATCCTGCTGGCTGTTTCACTTCGGCCCGGCGTCCGACCAGATTGGTCTCCGCGTTCGTGGCCACATTTTTCCTCGTTGCCAGCCTTTCTTACTCGGCGCAATCGCATCGAAATCACACCATGAGTAGAACGATCTAAACAGACCATCCGGTGCCCCGGGGTTCGCGTCCTTCTGTTGGACGCTAACCTGGGACTGAATGGGCGCCTCGTGGGTTCCCGTTCCGCCACCCGACCACCGCGGGCGCCCCATTCAAGGCCTTCGTTTGGCCTTGAGTGGGGACTTTCGTCGATATCTCTCAGATTCCCGTTTCCGCCTCTCCAACCCTAACGAAATTTCGCACCCCCGAAAACGAAAATTGAATCCAAATCGTTATTCATAACGCGGCGATTCTGGGTTATCGTGTATCTCACAGGAACGCGGAATTGGTGCCCCAGGTTCGCGGCCATATGTTGGACGCTAACCTGGGCAACGAGAACAGATGATCACGCGACAGCAGCTTTGGCTGGTGGCATTGGGATTGGCGACGGCTCTCGCGGCCCACGCGCAGAGTGCGCCATCCCCTGCGTCTGCGCCCTCGGCATCACCACAACCGCTGACGGTGCAAGCGGTGGTTGCCGTGCCGAATCAGGCTGTCCTGCCGGCAACGCCGAATCCCATGCAGCCGCTGCTCGACTTCCGCGACTCCGACATCAAGTTCAACCTGGGCGAGCTGATGAGCAATCTTCGCGACAGCCGTCACGAGGGCTGGGTCCTCGCTGCCTATCCTGATCCCAAGACCAGCCGCCCGCTGATCGGTGCCGGCTTCAGCCTCGACGTCCCCGAGCGCGAACATCCGCAGAGCGATCCGCTCAATCCCAACCTCTTTCTCGAGCCGTCCAGCGCGCAGCTCTGGCAAGCCGCCGGACTCGATCCAGCGCGCCTTCAGGCGATGCTCGATCAATATGACGAGGACCTGGCGGCATGGAAGAAGCGAAATTTCCAGCGCAAGGCTCGCACCCAAACGCTCACGCCGCAACTGAGCGACGAAGAAGCCACCCAGTTGCTCCGTATCTCGGCCATCCAGGCGATCCATAACGCTCACGCCTACTGCCGCGGCTTTGACAACATGACCGGGTATCAGCAGATGGCGCTCAGCCAGCTCGTTTTTCAGATGGGCGTGAACCTGGAAGAGTTCACCCATTTTCTCGGCGCGATCAATGACGATCCCGCGTATCGCGACGCGGCGCTTGCTCCCGGAGAAACCGAGACCGACGCCCAACACTGGAAGAACGTACAGAGCATGCTGATTCAGAGCGATTGGGCCCGCCGCTACAGCACCCGCGCCGTCGCTGTGATCGCGATGTTCGATGCTGATTACGAGAACAACCCAGCCGCCGCCGAGCGCAGGGTGCGCGCGCAGGTCCACCCTTATCGCTCGCACCGGCGCCGCGCCGCAACTCTAAAGACGGCCAGCGCCCACAAGAAGTCTGCCGCGCACAGCACGCACCAAAGCTGATCACCCGGCTCTGTGCCGTGCTCATAGACTGCAACCTTTATTCCTTGTGTGCGGGTGGAGCACCACTTCAGCGGTGCAGCAGAGCTTGCAATGGAGGTCCGCTTCAGCCGCTGAGGTGACAGGAGCCTTACCTCAGGTGCTAAAGCGCGCTGATGGCGTAGTGCATGTTTTGTACGCCTGAAGGCGTACGCCACCCGTCTGCACCGGCGCTTGGCACATCCCAACCCCTCCCGTTAGAATCGAGCTTTGGCGCGCCGGCGTGAAACTCCATGTCATTGAAGCAGTCGGAAGCGATCGTGTTGCGAACTTATCCGCTGCACGAAGCTGACCTGCTGGTGACTCTGTTCACGCGCGCCGAAGGCAAGGTCAAGGGCGTTGCGCGCGCGGCCAAGAAGTCCAAGCGGCGCTTTGGCGGAGCGCTCGAGCCGCTGACGCTGGTTCGCGTTTATTACGACGATCGCGAGGGCAAGGAACTGGCGCGCCTCGATTCCTGCGACATCCTGGAATCGCCGCTCTCAGCAACGGTCGACTATCCGCGCGTGGTCGCGCTGGAGCACGTAGCCGAGATGCTCGATGAGCTGCTGCCCGACCGCGAGGCCAACGACGCGATCTTCCGCCTGACGGTCGCGGTGCTGCATCAGTTGCGCTCTGGCCCGATCTGGTTGCCGCTGACGTATTTCCAGTTGTGGCTGGTGCGGCTGGTGGGATTCTTGCCGGAGCTGAATGAGTGCCTAGCGTGCGGTGCGGCGCTAAACGGCAGCAAGGCTTTTTATCACGCCCTGGCCGACGGCCTGATGTGCGCGCAGCATAAGCGACTGGCCTCGTCGCAACTAACGCCGGAGTCGCGTGCGTTAGCAGCGCAGATGTTTCGTGCGCCGGTAGGGAGCTTTGCTGAATCGCAGACCACGGGAACTGCCGGAGAGGAGGCTCGCATGTCCGGTGCTCGCGAAGCTGAGACCGACGTTGCCGTCGGTGATGTTGCCAAGCGCTTTGCCAAGAGTGGCTCGCCGTACGCCGATCTGCGCAAGTTTCTTACGCAGATCATCGAGCGCCACATTGAGAAGAAGCTAGTAACGGCCAGCATGTTGGCCAGGCTGTAAACAAGTCCCGCCGCGCGGGACGGAAGATCATAGCCCAGCGCTTCAGCGCTGGGTAAGCTGTTATTGTGGAGTCGAGTCCCTTCAGGGACGGCATAAGACAACCGGGGCTTCAGCCCCGCGCCAAACCCATAATGACCTCTCGGCAAAATCCGCTGACCTTCCAGGAACTGATCCTGCGCCTGCAATCCTTTTGGGCAGAACACGGCTGCGTCTTGCAACAGCCCTACGACGTCGAGGTCGGCGCCGGAACCATGGCGCCTGAAACCTTCCTGCGCGTCCTCGGACCGAAGCCGTATCGTGTTGGCTACGTGCAGCCGTCGCGCCGTCCTGCCGACGGCCGCTACGGCGAGAATCCGAATCGCCTCTTTAAACACATGCAGTTTCAGGTCATCCTGAAGCCGCCGCCGGAGAATGTTCAGGATCTCTATCTCCAATCATTGCAGGCGATTGGCATCGATCTCCGCAAGCACGACATTAAGTTCGAGGAAGACAACTGGGAGTCGCCCACCCTGGGCGCTTGGGGCATCGGCTGGCAGATCGTCCTCGACGGCCTCGAGATCACGCAGTTCACCTACTTCCAGCAGTGCGGCGGCGTGGATCTCGATCCCATCTCCGCCGAGCTGACCTACGGCCTCGAGCGCATCACCGCCTTCGTGCAAGACGTCGATTCGATCTACGACATCACCTGGGTCGTCGATCCCGACGGCCGCCCGGTGAAGTACGGCGAAATCCGCCTGCAGGACGAGCTGCAGTTTTCCGTCTACAACTTCGAGCACGCGGACATTCAGAAAACCTGGAAGCACCTTGAGCTTTACGAAGCGGAGTGCCAAGCGTTGCTGGACGAATACGGTGCGTCGTTGTCGTCTGGTAGGAAGGGAATCGCGAAGAGCGAGAAGCCCGATGGCAGGTCTGGTGAGGAGGACGACGGCGATTCTGGCGAACAGCGAAGAGCGAACAGCGAAAAGCGTTTACGTTTCCCGGTGCTGGCGGCCTTCGATCTCTGCCTTAAGTGCTCGCACCTGTTCAACATTCTCGATGCGCGCGGCGCGATCAGCGTGACCGAGCGTGTTGGCGTGATTGCCCGCATTCGTGCGCTGGCAGTCGGGGTCGCCAAAGCGTATGCCGATCAGCAGAAAGCAGAGGCGAACAGCGAGCCTGCCAGCGAGGATGATCGGACAGGGCGTGACCGTAGTCCGCGCGAGCCGGAACAGCTGGCAGCCAGTCGATCGTAGATGGTGCAAGAATCGAGTCCCGCTCTGCGGGACGGAAGATGATAGCCCACCGTTTCAACGGTGGGTAAGCGGTTATAACAGGTTGGAGTGCCCCGGGCACGGCAGAGCCGAGTGCAGAATTCGTGCCCTCCCTGAAGGGCGGGGCTACCATCTTTCGCGCCTCCGGCGCTCGCGCGCTACCAGAATAGGGGTTCCTCGACTCGGCGCGAAAGCGCCTCGCTCGGGATGACACGTTGATTTTTCTTGGGCTAATTGCTAACGGCTAATATTGCTTCTCTTATGGACTTCCTACTCGAAATCGGTACCGAGGAAATTCCCGCTCGTATGATCGACAGCGCGCGCGACGAACTGGCCCGCCGTGTTGGCGATCTTCTGCAACGCGAGCGCCTGATCGGGCGCAACGAAGATCCTTCCACGGTGGAGACGTACTCCACCCCGCGCCGCCTCGCGGTTTTAGTCCGAGACGTTTCCGACAAGCAAGCGGATGACACATCGAAGGTCCTGGGGCCTGCCGTGAAGGTCGCCTTTAAAGATGGTCAGCCCACGGCCGCTGCGCAGGCTTTCGCACGCAAGGTCGGTGTCGAAGTCGGCTCGCTCGAACAGGAAGACACGCCGAAGGGAAAGTATCTCGTTGCGCAGGTACAGAAGAAGGGCCGCACTGCCTCCGACATTCTCGCCGAATCGCTGCCCAAGGAAATCGCCGGAATCTATTGGGCGAAGAACATGTACTGGCGCGGCAAGTCGGCCGAGCGCTTCGTGCGTCCGGTGCGCTGGCTGGTGACGCTGCTCGACGGCGAAGTCGTGCCGCTGGAGTTTGCCGGCATTCGCGCCGGCGACCTCAGCGAAGGTCATCGCATTCTTTCGTCAGGTCCGCTCACCATCAAGCGCCCCGCCGACTACGCGACCACGCTGGCTGATGGTTCGGTGATCGTCACCAGCGCGGAGCGCGAACAGCGCATCCGCAAAGCGCTCGACGCCGCGACCCGCACGATTCCCGGTGCGCGCTGGCGAGAAGACAAGTCTCTACTCGACACCGTCGTCAACCTCACGGAGTTTCCTTCGGTCGTCCTGGGCAGCTTCGATCCCGAATTCCTCGCGCTCGCCGACGAAGTGTTAGTCACGGTCATGCGCGATCACCAGAAATATTTCGCGCTTGAAGACGCCAACGGCAAGCTGCTGCCGCACTTTCTCGCGGTGCTCAACACCGACGGCGATCCCGACGGTCTCATTCGCCACGGGAACGAACGCGTGCTGCGCGCCCGCTTCAACGACGCGCGCTTCTTCTGGGAGACCGACCAGAAGATTCCCTTGCGCGACCGCGTGGCGATGCTGAAGTCCGTCACCTTCCAGAAGGATCTCGGCAGCTACTACGACAAGACTCGGCGGGTGCAGAAGCTGGGGAGCTTGCTCTGCGAAACGATTCGCAGCGCGGGAGGCGCGATCCGCCCGGGTATCGTCTTCAAGTCGGCGCACCTGTGCAAAGCCGATCTGACGACCGAGCTGGTGAAGGAGTTCACCGAGCTGCAGGGCATCATCGGCGGGCTGTACGCCAAAGCGCAGGATCTCGATCCCATTCTCCCGCGCGCGACGGTTGAGGCGATCGGCGATGCGATCTACGACCACTACAAACCGGAGTCGATGGACGACAGCGTGCCGCGCTCGGTCGAGGGCGGCGTGCTGGCGATCGCCGACAAGGCTGACAGCATCGCTGGAATGTTCGCGCTGGGATTGCAGCCGACGGGCTCGAAGGATCCGTTTGCGTTGCGCCGCGCGGCCAACGGCATCGTGAAGATCATCGCCGAGCATAAGCTGCCGCTGCCGATCAGCAAGGTCTTTTCCGACGCGCGATCGGAATACGCCGGGGCGGACGCTGAGCGGCGTTTCGATTCCAAAATGAATTTCGAGGATGCAATCGCCAGCTTCATGCGCGAGCGCCTGGAGTTCTATCTTCGCGATGTGCGCGGCTTCGCGTATGACGTCGTCAACGCGGTGCTCGCCGCCGATGCAGACGACGTGGTTGATGCGATTGCCCGCGCCGAAGCGGTGAGCGAGGTGCGGGGGTCGGAGGATTTCGCATCGATTTCGGTTGCTTTCAAACGCATCAAGAATATCCTGCGCCAGGCAAATGAAACCAAGAAAATGGTGGCGGAAGCGCTCGATGCTAGTGCATTGACTGAGGACGCTGAGAGTGAACTTGCGACGAAGATTCCGGAAATCGCCGCGTCCGTACGCGAGCTGCGCGAACAGAGGAATTACACTCCTGCACTCGTCCAGATCAGCCGCTTGCGCCAACCCGTTGACGCCTTCTTCGACAAGGTTATGGTGATGGTCGACGACGAGCGTGTGCGGGCGAACCGTCTCGCGCTGCTGCGCGATCTACTGAGCGAATTCTCCACCATCGCCGATTTCAGCGAGATCGTGACGGAAGGGAAGTAGGCCACGCCAGTACCGCCCAAGCCAGAAAATTGTCATCACGAGCGAAGCGAGGGATCTGCTGTTTAGCGACCGTGCGAGAAAAGCAGATCCCTCGTCGGGCTAAAGCCCTCCTCGTGAAGACAATTTTCGGGAACGTCCCACATGTCCTGAATTACCCCCACCCAATTCTCATAATTACCCGGTGCGCCGCCCGCGGAAGTCGTATGATTGAAGGGTTGTACCCAACCTATAAAGGATTCCCCATGAGCACTCCTACTGCTGAACTGGAACATGCGGCCGCCGACAAGCACGCCGTAAAGTATGTCTACTTCTTCGGCGACGGCCGCGCTGAAGGTCACGGCAAGATGAAGGACGAGCTCGGCGGCAAAGGTGCCGGACTCGCCGAGATGACCAACGCCGGACTTCCCGTGCCTCCCGGCTTCACCATTCAGACCGAAGCCTGTCGCGAATACATGCGCAACAACTCCGTCTCCTCGGCTGTTAATCGCGAGATGGATGAAGCGCTGAAGCACCTCGAGCAGTTGCAAGGGCAGAAGCTCGGCGCCGCCGACAACCCGATGCTGGTCAGCGTGCGCTCGGGCGCGAAGTTCTCCATGCCGGGCATGATGGACACCATCCTCAACCTCGGCCTGAATGACAAGTCGGTCGAAGGCTTGGCCAAGCGCAGCAATAATCCGCGCTTCGCGTACGATTCGTATCGCCGCCTTATCCAGATGTTCGGCAGCGTGGTGCTCGATATCGACAAGAAAGCATTCGAAGAAGTGTTCGACGGCAAGAAGAAGCAGAAGAAAGCCAAGCTCGACACCGAGCTCGACGCCAAGGCGCTGCAGGAAGTCATTGCCGAACACAAGAAGGTCGTGCAGAAGCACGCCAAGCGCGAGTTCCCACAGGATCCGCACGAGCAGCTGGTCATGGCGCGCGACGCCGTCTTTCGTTCCTGGCAGAATGATCGCGCCAAGCACTACCGCCGCATCAACAACATCGACGACATGCTGGGCACTGCGGTCAACGTGCAGGCCATGGTTTTCGGCAACCTGGGCGATACCAGCGGCACCGGCGTCGGTTTCACGCGCAATCCCGCCACCGGCGTCAAAGAGTTCTACGGCGAGTTCCTCATGAACGCGCAGGGCGAGGACGTGGTCTCGGGCATTCGCACGCCGGTGCATATCTCCAAACTCGAAGAGATCATGCCCAAGGTCTACCAACAGCTGCGCGAGATCACCACGCGGCTGGAGAAGCACTATCGCGACATGCAGGACTTCGAGTTCACCATCCAGGACGGCCGCCTGTACATGCTGCAGACGCGCAACGGCAAGCGCACTGGTCGCGCCGCGGTTCGCGTCGCCATCCAGATGGTGGAGGAAGGGCTGATTACGAAGGAAGAAGCGATCTTCCGCGTCGAACCGAATCAGCTTTACGACTTCCTCGTCCCCAGCCTCGACGAAAAGGGCAAAGACATCGAAGTGCTGGCCACCGGTTTGCCGGCGTCGCCCGGTGCGGCGGTTGGACAGATCGTCTTCACCGCCGAGGAGGCGGTCGAGAAGTTCCACAAGGACAAGAGCGCCAGGCTGATTCTGGTGCGCGCCGAGACGACTCCTGAAGATATCGCTGGTATGGAAGTCGCTGCCGGCATTCTGACGGCGCGCGGTGGCATGACGAGCCACGCTGCTGTCGTCACGCGTGGCATGGGCAAGTGCTGCGTTGCGGGCGCGGGCGACATTGAGGTCGACGAGAAGACTCGCGTCATGCGCGCGAAGGGCAAGACGCTGAAGGAAGGCGACTGGATCTCGCTCGACGGCACGACCGGGCGCGTAATCAATGGCCAGCTCAACACCGTTCCGGCTCGTCCCGACGATCCTGAGCTGCAGAAGCTGATGGGCTGGGCCGAGCCGTATCGTCGCATGGGCGTGCGCGCCAACGCCGACATCCCGCGCGATGCCCTGCAGGCGCGGGCCTTCGGCGCGGAAGGCATCGGACTTTGCCGCACCGAGCACATGTTCTTCGCCGAAGACCGCATTCCGCACATGCGCGCCATGATTCTGGCGAGCAACGAGAAGGATCGCCGTACGGCGCTCCGCAAGCTGCTGCCGATGCAGCGCAACGATTTCATCGGCCTCTTCCGCGCGATGGATGGACTGGCGGTCACGATCCGCACGCTCGATCCGCCGCTCCATGAGTTCCTGCCCAAGCGCGAGGAGCTGCTGGTGGAAATCACGCGGCTGGAGGACACCAAGCCCAAGTCACCCAAGCTGAAAGAGCTGCGCACGTTGCTGAATCGCGTGGAGCAGTTGCATGAGCAGAATCCCATGCTTGGCTTGCGCGGCTGCCGCCTCGGCATCACCTATCCGGAGATGACTGAGATGCAGGCGCGCGGCATCTTCGAAGCGGCCGTCAAGTGCGCGAAGGAGGGCGTGAAGGTCAAGCCGGAGATCATGATTCCGCTCACCACCGGCCTGAAGGAAATGGCCAACCAGGCCGCGCTGGTTCGCAAGGTTGCCGATGAGGTCTTCGCCGAGAAGGAAGCGAAAGTCGAATATCTCGTGGGCACCATGATCGAGCTGCCACGCGCGTGTCTGGTCGCCGACGAAATTGCCAAGGAGGCCGAGTTCTTCAGCTTCGGCACCAACGACCTCACGCAGACCACCTTCGGTTTCTCGCGCGACGACGTAGGTAAGATCCTGACCGCATATCTTGCTGAAGGCATACTCAAGCAGGATCCGTTTGCGGTTCTGGACCGCGAAGGTGTCGGCGAGTTGATGCGCATCGGCACCGACAAGGGCCGCGCGGCGCGTCCGGACATCAAGATCGGCATCTGCGGTGAGCACGGCGGCGATCCATCTTCGGTGGAATTCTGCGCCGAACTTGGATTTACCTACGTCTCCTGTTCGCCCTTCCGCGTGCTGACCGCGCGATTGGCGGCGGCGCAGGCGGGGGCCAGCGCGGAGCTGAAGATCGAGGCCGGACGGACCAAGTAGTTGCCAGTTGTCAGTTTTTTGTAAGACTCAAGGCTCGGCGATCTGCCGGGCCTTTCCGATTTGGGACAACTTCCAGCTACGGTCCGGCTGAGCATGTCCGTGCCGCACCCTATACATTTTTTGAGTTGTTTACGGGTAATTCTAGGAGTATTACTAGTCCGACTTTCTTTGTAACCTTACAGGGCGGTTGCTTGTGGACTTCAGCGAATCGCCAGTCCGGCGTCCGCCGGATTCAACCTACTAGTTGGAAATTAAAAATTGACGCTGCGAATGGAGGATCTTCCCGTGAAGTCGAAAGTTTTATCAATTCTAACCTGTGTCATGCTGTTTGGCAGCCTGACGTTCGCATGGAGCCAGGTCACGAATGGCAAGAAAGCCAAAGTCACTGGCCAGATCACTTCGCGCAATGGCGACGTGGTCAACATTAAAGATAAGAAGACCGGCAGCATGGTTGCCGTCGTGCTGAGCGACAACACCAAGGTCGAGCGCGAAAAAGGCGCTCTGAGGATGCGCCGCGCCGATATGGACGTCACCGCAATGGTACCTGGCCTCACCATTGATGCCGAGGGCGTAGGCAATGCCCAGGGTCAACTGGTCGCGTCCAAGGTCAAATTCGATCCCGATGCCTTCGCGATCGAAGTAGCGCAGCAACAGGAGATCATGGCCAACAAGCAGGCCACCGCACAGGCGCAGAACACCGCGAATCAGGGTGAGGACCAGGCGCAGGCAGCTCAGGCTTCGGCCAACCAGGCGCAGGGCACCGCTAACGCGGCGGGCACGGCTGCGGTTGCGGCGGGAGCTCTGGGTGTGATGGACGCTCAAGCCATCTCCATGGTCAACACGCGCGTCTCCGATCTCGGCGACTACAACACGGTCGCGGAAGCCGGGGTTTACTTCGCCACCGGCAGCGCTACTCTGGATGCGGCCGCCAAGGCCGATCTCGACAAGCTGGCCCAGGTCGCTATGTCGACCCAGAACTACATGATCGAAGTGGCGGGCTATGCTTCCAGCACCGGTACCAAGGCGCAGAATCAGCAGCTGAGCGACGAGCGTTCCACGGCTGTGGTTACTTACCTGCGCAATCAGCAGAGCGTTCCCATGCGCCGATTCCTGGTGCCCGCCGGCTATGGAGCCACGCATCCGGCCGCGAGCAATACCGACTCGATGGGCCGCTCCCTCAACCAGCGCGTGGATGTGAAGGTTCTCGTGAACAAGGGCCTGAGCCAGGGCATGTAATCGCGAGATGGCGAAGAGAGGAAAAGGGGCCGCGCCTGCGGCCTCTTTTTAGTTGTCGGTTGTCAGTTGTTAGTAAGCCAGTTCGACAGCTTCGTTATGGCGCACTGGCCGGGTTGCGCGTTTTTCCGCGTGCGGCTAGCGACAGGTAGGCGAAAGCCGATGTCTCTGACAACCGGCAACTGGCAACCGACAACCGCTTTTTTCTTACTGCGTCTGCTGCAGCCTCGCCAACAGCTTCTGCGCCAGGTTTTCTTCCGATTCCGACCACAAGACCCTTCCGCTCACGGCGCAATGCTTTTCCACAGCATTCGAGAAGGCGACCAGCTTGGCGATGTTGCTGCGGAGATTCTTCTCGATGGCCGGCGAGAGGTGCTGCCCTTCATAGACGAACGAAAAATCAAGACCGAAATCCACCTCGATGTGGCCGTCGTCGGTGTAGATGCCGTCGTCGAACTGAAGTCCATGAATGAGGAACTGGACGGCAGAGGGCCGCTGCACCCAGCTTTCCCCGTTCTCGTGATCGTTGGGTACCCATAGATCCCAGAAGGCCTCGAAGACGAAGGCGAAGTCGTCGTGAACAAACTCGCTGGCAACGTCGGCGGCCTCTTCCGGCGAGATGCCAGGATCGAAGCGCCGCTCCAGCACCGTTGGCTCCGTCCACGCGACCGGGTGCACCGAGATGTAGGTGATGCCTTCGCGCACCGATGAGAAAGGGAACTGGCGCAGCACCGACAAGGTTCGCGTCATCATCTCGCCTTCGCGAAAGCTGGGGAACCAGATGCTGAGATAGAGCGAGTCGGCCATCGCGGGTATTGTAGAGCAGATTGCAACTTCCTGCGCTCGAGTGGGCAGGTGTTCACCAAAAGCGATTATTTGGAGGAGCTTCGTATCAGGGCACGACTTCAGTCGTGCCGATCAGCGCATACCTGCATTCGGGCTTTAGCCCCTGAAAGAGCATGCGCAGGGGCTGAAGCCCAATCCGAGGGCGCGTTTGCGGCACGTCTAAAGACGTGCCCTGATACGAACCTAGCTGCGTTACGCACTCAGCATCTTCTTCTTGCTCTTGATCTCTTCCAGCAGGGCGTCGATCTTCTGCTCGCGCTCGAGCGTATGCAGCCGGCCGTCGATGTCGTCGCCCAGCACCTCGTGTTTCGCGCGGCCCAGCGCCTCTTCGCGCGCGACTTTCGTCCGCATGCGATCAAAGGTCTGGCCCTCGCCGTCGGGAGTCAGCTGCGCATCAGCGGCCCGGGTGACCGCACGACTGCGGCGATGCTGCGCGATCAGCAGATCCGCCTTAGCCTTGGCTTCCGATAGCTTCAACTCCAGCTTCTTCAGCGCTGCCTTCAGCGATTCCACCTGCGTCCGTTGATCGGCGATCTGCTGATCGAAGCTCTCGGCCAGTTGCTGGAAGCTCATCGCGCGCTCCAGAGCGGCACGAGCCAGTTCATCGTCCTGCTTGTCCACCGCCAGTTCCGCCTTATGCATCCACTCAGCGTGCTTCTCGGCGTTGTCCTTCTTCTTCTTCTCCAGCAGATGCAGATCGGCCAGTGCGATTGCCACCTGCGTCTTCACTTGCAGGAACTGATTTTCCATATCGAGAATCACCTGCTTCAACATCTTCTCGGGATTTTCCGCGCGGTCGATCAAGTCGTTCAGATTCGCCCGCAGCAGCGTTGCTACACGATCGAGTAATGCCATAACCAGCTCCTTGTCAGCTGGCGGCCATCAGCCGTCAGCTCTCAGTAAATGAAGTCTTCTTGCCGTCAAACCTGCTCGCCACGAACTGCAGCCAGGAAGAAGGCGACGAGCAAGCCTCCCACCGCTCCAATCAGAACGGCAATGTTGGAGTGGGTAATGAAGCGTGCTACCACTCCCAACAGCGTTCCCGTCAATCCCAGATTCACCATCTGTCGCGTGCTGTCATGTTCGTCCTGCATAACGAATCCTTTGTCACGAGAGCTGTTAGCCATCAGCCGTCAGCTTTCAGCTCGGGTTTCGGGTGCCCCACTCATTCGCGGTTTTCGAATGAGTGGGCCTGAGGTCATCCACTACTTTCCTGCACCCGCCGCTTTCGACCTGCCCTCATCGGCTGGCGGCAGATTGTCGGGTTTGGGCGACTTATCGCCGATGGTCCGGATCTTGCCCAGCAGGTCCGACATCGGCATGCCCGAGAGCGCCTCGAACAGCGCCGGCACCTGCGCCGCCATCTCGGTGATGTCGCCGGTGATCTTGTTCATCCCCGCCGAATGACCGTTGCCGGTGGAGACGATGGTGATCTTGTCGACATTTGCCAGCGGACTGGCCAGCGCCTTTACGATCTCGGGCAGTCCGGTGATCAGCTTGTCGAAAACAGCGGCCTGGTTGTACTCCTGGAATGCTGCCGCCTTCACGTTCATGGCGCGAGCTTCGGCGTCGCCCTTCTTGAAGATGATCTCGGCTTCGGCCTCGCCCTGTGCGCGGATCGCGCTGGCGTGGCCCTCGGCTTCCACCGTCAGGCGCTGGCGCTCGGCGTTGGCTAGCGTCTCAATGCGTTGGCGCTCGATCTCGGCACCCTTCAGCACGGTGGCAATCAGCTCCTTCTCGCGCCGATTGATCTCCGCCTCCTGTACCTTCACCTGCGCTTCCTTCTCCACCTGCTGCACCTTCACCGACTCGGCGATCACCTGCTGCTGCATCACGTTGGTCTGGATCTCGTAGGCCTTGTCGGCCTGCGCTTGCTGGCGCTTCACCAGTTCGGTGTAGGTCGCCTTCTTCACCTCGAGATCGCGCTGCGCCTCAGCCTGGCGGGCGAGGGAAGCCGTCTCTGCCGCAACTCGCTCCTGATCCGCTTGAGCTTTGGCAGTCGCCGATTCGCGCAGTGCAATGGCACGCCGGATGGCGGTATCGCGGTCGGCTTCGGCGGTGGCCACGTCGGCGTCGCGCTTGATGCGCGCGATGTCGGGCCGGCCCATGTTGGTGATGTACTCGTTCTTGTCGCGGACCTCTTTGATGGTGAACGAGATCACCTCGAGCCCCATCTTGTTGATGTCATCAGCACACGTGGAGCGCATGCGGTCGGCAACCATCTCTGGCTGCTTTACGATCTCCTCGACGGTGAGCTGGCCGATGATGCCGCGCAGGTGGCCTTCCATGACGAGCCGGATCAGCGCCTCGCGATCGGGCGGCGTCTTGGTAAGGAACTGTTCCGACGCGGTCATGATCGATTCCGGATCCGACTTCACTTTGATTTGTGCGACGGCTTCGACGGTGACGGCGACGCCCTGCTTGGTATAGAGGTCCTGTTGCGGCGCTACGTCAAACGACATCAGTTCGAGCGAGAGCTGACGGCAGTTCTCGACCATGGGAAGGATCACCGTGCCGTGTCCCTTGACCACTCGCATACCGCGGAAGCCGTACACCACGAGAGCTTCGTTGGGTCCAGCTTTGCGATACAGTTTGGCGAAGATAGCCATCAGCAGGACGATCGCTGCGACAGCTGTCCACGCGATGATTAACACCTCAGTTGGAATGTGCGGCATAACGTCTCCTTAAGTGCAGCGGCGAGCTTCGAGCTCCGAGCCGCGAGCTTCAGGCTTGGAGTAGCAACTAGCTGCTACCCCAAGCTCGTAGCTCGAAGCTAGTGGCTCGCGGCTTCCTTGCCCGCCATCTCGTCCCACCGCCGTACATAAGCGATCCCTTTCTCGTAGCGCGTAATAATCACTTCCGTTCCCTTGTCCAGGGCAGCGCCGTCTTCGCTGCGGGCGCCGCAAGTGTGGCGCGTACCTTCCTGCGAAAAAATCATCTCGCCTGTGCCGCCTTGTCGAACCGGGCTGACGATGCGGCCCAGCACACCCACGCGTTCATAGTCAGCGGGATCGAGTTCGCGATCGTGTTTCATCAAGAGCTTCACCACAAACCAAAAGATGATGTTGGCGCCGACGATTCCGACTGCCACCGCAACGATCAGCACCAGGCTGACCACCAGAGTCGAGTAGCGCGTCAGCAAGTAGCCCGCTCCGCCAAACCAGACCAGAAATGCGGCGATGGTGCCGAAGTTGAGGAACGGCATCTCCGCGCCCTGCACACCAACGTGCGCTCCACCGGTGGCATGCGGCGTGGCAACATGTCCGCCATGCGGCATAGAAACGTGCGGCGTGTGAATCGGCACATGCGGCGTATGAATATTCAGGTGCGGTACGTGCCAGCCTCCCCCCAGGAAGGCCAACACCGTCAGCGTCACGCCCACCAGGAAGCAAACGAGATAGAAGATCGCCCATGCGGTCATAATTTCGCTCCAGCGGATTTCGCTGCTCCGCGTCCGCGATGCGAGCCCCCGGCCAGGCCCGGCTTCAATACCTCGACCAGCCGATCCACCAGCTCCGGCGTCTCCAGAATCGCGCCCATCAGTACCAGACACTTGCGCGTGTCACCATGCTTCGCCAGTTGCAACAGCGCATAGCTCAGCTCGGGATCGTGCGCGAACTCTTCCGCGCCGGTAATCAGCCACAGATCCAGCCGGTCTTCCGTGGCGCGCAGGTCGCTGGTCAGCTCGGTGTGATAGCCCTCGGGATCATCCACCAGGTAGCCGGGATGAACCTTGAAAAACCGCGCCAGCAGCATGCGCGAGGCATTGGTCAGGTGAGGCCGCGCTCCGCTCTCAATCTGCGACAGGTACGACTGGCTCAGGCCACGCCCGGTTTCCTTCTTCAGCGCGCGGGCCAGATCCTGCTGGGTCATCTCGCGACCCATACCGCGCAGCGTGCCTTCGACCAGCCGCAAGTATCGAAGTTTTTCGCCCAACTTCATATTACAATTTGCAATTATGATATTGCAATCTGTAATTGTCAAGAACTGGATTTGGCGTGGAATGACGAACTTGCAGGCAGGTATTCACCACGGAGGCACGGAGAACACGGAATTTCTTGAACTCTTTTGGCTAGGGAGAACTGCAAGCTATGATCGCCTGTGCGCGATACCTCAATAGTGCGAGATGGAGCAAGCTTAACGTGGGCGAGCGTTGGATGTTTCTGGTTTTGGCCGTGGCGTTACTGATGCTCGGAAGCTACGCGATTCTGAATCCTCGCGCTGTGAAGCGGGAGAATGCGGACGGACCGCACTTCAGCACCGGCTTCGCGCGAATGCCTTTATGGCTGTGGAGAGTTGTGGGAGTCATCACCGTCGGACTGGCTGGATTCTTTGTCTACATGTTCCTCATGCATTGACTTGTCCACGCTCGACGGCACTAAAGACTCCGTGCTCTCCGTGCCTCCGTGGTGAAAACAATCTATCGTCCGAAGTACAGCAGCCCGAAGATATACAGCCAGAGCGCGCCCATGAAGTGCCAGTACCACGCGGTGACGTCGATGATCATGCGGCGCGTCTCCGGAGGCTTATTCAGCCAGCTGGTGATGCCAGCGTAAAGCAGCGCCAGCACGCCTCCGAGCAAGTGGATCGCGTGAACGCCGGTGAGGAGGAAGAAGAATGAGCTGCTGGCGTTGGAAGCGAAGCGTACGTTGCTGAGCTCGAGAACGTGCCACGCATAGACCTGTCCTGCGAGGAAGCTGAGACCGAGAAGAATCGTGGTCCAGAGCCAGGGTAGCGCGTGCCGGTAGCCGACGCGAATTCCAGGGATGCCGGCGATAGGCGCCAGAGCAACGTCTTCCGCCGCGCGCCTCCGCGCGATCTCCAGCGTAATGCTGCTCAGTACGAGTACGAACGTGTTGCACAGCAGAATGCGGATCGGCAGGGTCAGTGGCAGCCAGTTGCTGATGTAGTCGTTGCGCGCGGGATCCCACACGGCGCCGGCCTTGCGCACCACGTAGGCCGTGGTGAACGAAACGAAAAGCATGACGACCGACGACAGTGCCAGCAACAGGCCGAGTCGCAATCGCCGCAAGCGCTCGCTGTAGCTGGGCTGGTCATCGCCGCCGCGTCCACCTCCGCCGCCCCATCCGCCCGGCCAATTGGCCGTAGGACCGCGGCCGCCGCCTCTGGGCAAGGTCTTCGGCTCTCGAATGTTGCTGGTGCGAGGCATAAGTACAGGCCCGGCTGGGATTCTGTCACAGCCTTCTGTGACATTATGATGCTCGCCGCCAAGGCTGGAACTCAAGCTTTTCGAGACATCGCTTGTCGCTTTTCGGTTAAACGCTTCTCCGTGACGACGGAAACGGTCGAGCAGAACCGCATCTGCGAAACTCTCTCAACGTTCGCCAGGAACCCACTTTGGCGAATAGCGAATAGCGAAAAGCGAGCATTCGAAACGAGTCGCCGATCGTCATTGTCTTACAATTGATCCGCATCGCATTGAACTCGTGAAGCGAATTCTCATCATCGTGCTTGTCGTATGCGTCGTTTTCTACGCCGGCGATTTTCTGTCGCTGCACCTGCGCATTCCCAGACGCGACATGGTAGGAACGGTGACCGTCCATACGTATTATGTGGTGAAGTTGAAAAGCGGCAAAACCGAGTACGACTACGCCGGCGACCAGAACGTCAACTGCGCCAATTCACTGTTTCCGCAGCTCGGTGTTAAGCCTTGCTGGTATCAGAGCCGGCATACCGACCAGCAGATCGTCATCGACTCGGGCAATCCGAATAATCCGCATCTGTTCTAGCAGTCGGCTATCGGCTGAGTCGCTTTCCGCCTTTCGCTCTTCGCTTTTCGCCAGAAGGGACAGCCGTCGCAAACAATAGCAGCCGACGTGATCGTTCCGGCGAAGAGCGAACAGCGAATAGCGAAGAGCCAATAGCGACACCTCAACTCAAGCCCATATCCGACCGTTGATAGCCGATAGCCGACGGCTTGCCGACATCAACTTGCTTTTTCTTTCGCTTCTGCTTCATCTTGACTACATGCCCCAGCACAAGCCTGTCCACGGACATCACGTCAAGCAACGCCAGTTTGGCAACAAGTGCTTCGGTTGCGGCCCCGACAACGACAGCGGCCTGAAGTTGGAGTTTGTGTTGGATGAGAAGCGAGAGCGCTTCGTATGCGACTTCCTGCTGCAAGGCCGATTTGTAGGCCCACCGGCGCATGCGCACGGCGGAATCATCGCCACCATCCTCGACGAAGCGATGGGCAAGGTGAACAAGCTGCATAACATCGTCTGCCTCACCAGCACGATGGAAGTGACGTACCTGAAGCCGGTGCCGCTATCGAAGCCGCTGATTACGGAAGGCTGGGAAGAACGCGTGCGCGGGCGCGAACACTATCGCGCAGCCGAGATTCGCAATGCTGATGGTGAAGTTCTGGCCCGCAGCACGGGTAAGTTCATCGAGATCGATCCCCATCGCATGTTCGCCAAATACCTGAAAAAGGAGCACAGCGACGCGACATAGGGCGCAGCGGCCGGGCTATGTTCCCACGACCTTGCTCCGGCGCTCCATGAAGACGATATCGCGCCAACGGCCGTTCATGCAGCCGATCCGCTCGCGCCTACCCACAACGCGGAATCCCAGGTTCTCATGCAGCCGAATACTGGAGACATTTTCCGGAAAAATACCGGCTTGCAAGGTCCAGATGCCGTTGCGTTCCGACTCAACGACGAGCGCCTCAAGCAGTGACGAGCCAACTTGCCGACCGCGCGCCTGCTCGGCAACGTAAACGCTCACCTCGGCGACGCCGCGATAAACATGCCTGGTCGAAACCGGACTCAGCGCCGCCCATCCCAGCACCTCGCCATCCCGAAGCGCGACCAGACGGCAAGTGCTCAGATGGCGCGCATCCCAGTCCTGCCACGAGGGCACCGACGTCTCAAACGTAGCATTGCCGGTCGCGATCCCTTGCGCAAAGATCGCACGCACGGCATCCCAGTGCTGCTGGGTCATCGGCATAATCTCGAGAGCTGTCATGGCATCGTTTCCAGCGGTACCACTCATCCTATCGCGCTCGAAATTCGGACGGCGACTTTCAGCCCGAGGTTCTTCGGTCCGAATCGCAAGTGCCTGTACAATGGCGGACCATGCGCACAACTCTCCGGTTGTTCCTGGGTATTGCTCTCGCGGGCGCCGCGGCAATGGCACAATCCAACGATCTTGTTATGCAGCAGGCTCTGAAGCCTGACACACCCATCGCAGAAAACTTGCGTGTGCTGACCGATGAGATTGGGGGCCGAGTCAGCGGCACGGAGCCTTTCGAAAAATCCGTGCAGTGGGCGATTGCGGCGTTCAAGCAATCTGGTGCCGACTCGGTTCATACCGAGGAGTTCAAGATTCCGTCGTCCTGGCTGGAGGGCGAGACGCACGTTGACGTGATTGCGCCGGTGCAGTACCGGGTTCGCGCGCAGTCCATTGCCTGGTCGCCACCGCTTCAGCACACCGCCGCTCGCGTGGTTGATGTTGGCATGGGTGCCGCGGCTGATTTCGCTAGCGCGGGCGATATTTCGGGTGCAATCGTCCTGGTCCACAGCGACGTGCTGAAAACCTGGGATGATCTCTTCGAAGAGTACTTCCGAGCGCCGGGGATCATCGAGGCTGCGGTGAAAGGCAAGGCGGTCGCGATCGCATTCACTTCCACCCGCGAGCACGATCTTCTTTATCGGCATATCAATTCGGTCGACGGAAACGTCGATGTGATTCCGCAGGTACTGCTGGCGCGTGAAGACTCGCTGCGGATTCAGCGGCTCATTGCCCATGGTGCAAAAGTCAACATGGCGATCGCGCTGCCCAATCGCGTAAGGCCGGCGGTCCCCAGCCAGAACCTCATCGCTGAGCTGAAGGGAACTGAGTTGCCGAACGAAGTCGTGATTATCGGCGCGCATCTCGATTCCTGGGAACTCGGCACCGGAGCGCTCGATAACGGCTGCAATGCGGCGCTGGTCATCGATGCTCTGCGTGCGATTAAAGCTGCCGACATAAAGCCGCGGCGGACCATCCGCTTCATTCTCTTTTCCGGCGAGGAGCAGGGGCTGTTTGGCTCGCTCGAATATGTGCGAGCACATCGCAGCGAGTTGGACAACATTGTCGCCGAGGTTGTGCTCGATGCGGGTAGCGGCGCGATTATTAGCTTCTCCACCGGCGGACGCAAAGACGTTGATGCGACGCTGGCGCCTTTGCTGAAGCCGTTTGCACAATGGAAGGCGGCGGAGATCACCAACGACGCCGAGTTGGGAACCGATAACTTCGACTTCATGCTCGAAGGCGTGCCCACGATCCTGCCCAACCAGGACGCCGCGAATTACCTGGTGAACTATCACGCCAGCTCGGACACCTACGACAAGGTCGACCTCAAACAGCTGAAGATCAATGAAGCGATGGCGGCGGAGCTGCTCGTAGAACTGGCGAATGCGCCGACGCGAATCGGTCCGCGCTACACCCGTAAGCAGATTGAAGCGACATTCCCGGAAACCCATCTCGACGACGAGATGAAGGGCTTTCGGTTGTGGGACGAGTGGGCAAGCGGACAGCGGGGCAGAGCGCAGTAGCTGTTCTTAGTTCAGGTCGGATTTCATCTTCCCGGGATAAAGTGGCCCCAAGAAACAAAGTAATAATGGCACTTTTCATGGTGCCGATTTACCGTCATGATTAGAGTGGGGCCGGGCGAACGAGTCGAAGTGTCAGGCGTCACCGGCGCCAGTGATCGAGAGAGGGATGTTGTTCTGCCGGGATTACGCCAGGCTGCATGCACGCGTTAGAATAGAACGTTAAGCCTCACTCTATAGCGCCGATGGTATTGTCTAGCCCTAGTCTCATTTTTGGCCAAGTGCTAAATGCTAACTGCCAACTGCCAATTGCTAACGCCAACGGTCGCTCCGATCGGAGAAGTCTATGTCAGAGAACAACGGCAATCACACTAGTTTGCGTTTGAAGACCGGCCTGGCCGAGATGCTGAAGGGCGGCGTCATTATGGACGTGATGAGCGTCGAACAGGCCGAGGTCGCCGAAAAGGCCGGCGCAGTCGCAGTAATGGCGCTGGAACGCGTGCCAGCGATCATTCGCGCTGAGGGCGGCGTTTCGCGCATGGCCAATCCCAAGCTCATCAAGCAGATCATGTCGGTGGTCTCCATCCCGGTGATGGCCAAGTGTCGCATCGGCCACTTCGCCGAGGCGCAGATTTTGCAAGAGATCGGCGTCGATTACATCGACGAGTCCGAAGTGCTGACGCCCGCCGACGAAGAGCATCATGTCGACAAGCAAGCGTTTGTGACGCCGTTCGTGTGCGGTGCGCGCAATTTGGGTGAGGCGCTGCGACGCATCGCAGAAGGCGCTGCCATGATCCGCACCAAGGGCGAAGCTGGAACCGGCGACGTGATTCACGCCGTCAAACACATGCGGCAGATCGTGAAGGAGATGAAGCAACTGACGGTGATGAGCGATCAGGAACTGTACGCCGCAGCGAAGGAACATCAGGCGCCTTACGAACTCGTAAAGATGGTAGCGAAAGCCGGCAAGCTTCCGGTACCGAATTTCTCCGCTGGTGGCATTGCGACGCCGGCTGACGCTTCGCTGGTGATGCAGCTCGGAGCCGAGGCCGTCTTCGTCGGCTCGGGCATCTTCATGAAGGGCGGGGCGACGGCGCTGGATCTGAAGATCGGTGCTGAACGCGAGGAGGCCGAGTCGCGTGCCCGCGCCATCGTGATGGCGGCCACACATTTCGATAACCCGAAGGTCCTGGCCGAGGTCAGCGAGCAGATGACGGGCGCGATGAAGGGCCTCGCGATCGCAGCCATCGAGGAAAAAGACCTGCTGCAGACGAGAGGGTGGTAAACAGCTATTAGCCGTCAGCTATCAGCTTTCAGTTGGGCGCGGGCGGCCGCGCCCTTTGTGGTTGGATGGCATCTGGAATATCTATGTCGCGTTCCCTTGTGTTTTCCCGCAGGTTTAGCCGAGAGCTGATGGCTGACAGCTGAAAGCTTTCTATGAAGATTGGCGTTCTCGCACTGCAAGGCGACTTCGATGCGCATCGCCGCCGGCTGGAAGAGCTGAGCGCGGAAGCTGTGCTGGTGCGTGATTCCGACGACTTCGAGAATCTTGACGGCCTGATCATTCCCGGTGGTGAGTCGACCACATTTCTGAAACTGCTGGGCGAACAAACCTTTCAAACGCTGAATAACTTTGTTCACTCGAAGCCGACGTTTGGCACGTGCGCGGGCGCGATCATGCTGGCGCGCGAAGTCGAAAATCCCAAGCAGCCTGGCCTGAACGCCATCGACATCAGCATTCGGCGCAACGCCTACGGCCGGCAGAATGATTCCACAATACTGGAAGCGAAGAGCGAACTCGGAGGCGAGCCGATAGAGATGGTCTTCATTCGCGCGCCGCGAATCGAGCGAGTCGGCAACGGCGTTGAGGTCCTTGCGAGCCGCGACCATGTTCCCGTGCTGGTGCGGCAGGGGAGTGTCATGGCGGCAACCTTCCATCCCGAGTTATCCAGTGATCCACGTGTGCATGCGGAGTTCTTAAAGCTGGTGAAGAACGGCTCCAAATAAAACGAGCACAGCCTTGTCAGGAACTGTGCCCGTTTTGCTTCGCCGAGAACGCACCTTGCTGCCGTAACGGCCGGTTACTGGCAGCTTTCACTGACCATCTTCAGACTGCTGACCTTCATGTCCACCACCGTGGCGCCGCTAGCTTCCGATTTTTCGGTTGCTTCGCGCTTCTGCTCTTGCGCATGGCTCATGGTTGTCTGCATGCCCGTGACCGTTACCTTGTGATTGATATGAGCCGACAGACCTTTGCCCATCAACTCATACATCTTGCCATCGTCACCCATGATGTAATAACCGCCGGCATCGCTGCCTTGCTTCAGACAACCGGTGACTGACATGGTCTGATTGTTACTCATGCCCATGTTGTCCTGTGCGGCCGCCAAGATCGGAAACAAGCCGAACAAAACGACAGGAACCAGATACAAGGATAGTTTTTTCAGCCGTGACATTGATGTCGCTCCTTTCAACTCCGCAAGACGCGGCAAGAGTTTGAGAGCAGCCTCCTACACCTGAGACTGCCGTCAGATGAGATTCATTCTAACGGGCCGGCGGTTTGCCCGTGACCTCATTAATTCGCCAAAAGGACAGCATCGAAAGCCTCGTTTTGCGGGGATCCGAACCAGCGCTCGTAGCGGACTTTGGGGGTTACGCGTTGCCTAGAAGGCGACTATAATTTACCTAGGGAGTTCTAGGTTGAGAGGCTACAAGCACAATCGGAGCGTCCGTCTCGCGGGTACAACCGGGAGTGGCGTGAGTGTTTGTCCTGCTTCGGCGCGCGTGTTCTCCCATGACACAAAGCCGATAAACGGGATATGCTCGGCACTCGGCTTCTCCTTCGCCGGTAGCAGCAAACCAGCTCCCAGCACGGCCCGTCCTAATCTATTTTCCGGCGACTAGCTTCCCGTTTTCCGACGTTCTCCCACGCAGGCACAGGTTGAACCAGACGGTGCGCGTGGGTCGACAAGAGCTCGGCACACAACCGGTGCCGCCAGCCTTTTGGAGGAAAACACATGTCAGCCAATACCATTACGTCCCTTGCCGGCCCTCACATCAAGACGGCCCTTCCCGGACCCAATGCGCGCCGCATTGTCGATCGCGATCAGCAATCCATCTCGCCGTCCTACACCCGCTCGTATCCCATGGTCGCCAAGCGCGGCCGCGGCGTTATCGTGGAAGATGTCGATGGCAACGAGTTCCTCGATTTTTCCGCCGGCATCGCCGTGACCTCGACCGGGCATTGCCATCCCGAGGTCGTAGCCGCCATTCAGAAGCAGGCTGCCGAACTGATCCACATGTCCGGCACGGATTTCTATTATGAAAACATGGTGACCCTGAGCGAGCGGCTCTCGCAGGTGGCTCCCATGAAGGGGCCGCACAAGGTTCACTATGGCAACTCCGGTGCCGAGGCGATTGAAGCTGCATTCAAGCTTGCCCGCTATCACACCAAGCGCCAGCACATGATTGCCTTCTTTGGCGCATTTCACGGCAGGACGATGGGCGCCCTGTCGTTGACAGCTTCGAAGCCGCAGCAGCGCCGCCGCTTCGCGCCGCTAGTTCCCGGCGTGACTCACGTGCGCTATCCCGATGTTTATCGCGGATGTGTGGGAGGAAGTCCGGAGGAAGCTGAGGCGTTTGCTCTGGGCTGCGCACGCTTCATCGAAGATAAGCTGTTCAAAACGACGCTCGCGCCGGAAGAAGTGGCGGCAATCTTTGTCGAGCCGATTCAGGGCGAAGGCGGTTATGTCGTCGCGCCTACCGTGTTCATGCAGGAGCTGCGGCGGATCTGCGATCGTCACGGCATTCTGCTGGTCGCGGATGAGGTCCAGTCCGGCGCGGGACGCACTGGTAAATGGTGGGCGATTGAGCATACGGGGGTTGAGCCGGACATTGTCTGCATGGCCAAGGGAATTGCCAGCGGTATGCCGCTTGGCGTCATGATGGCGAAGGCAGACATCATGGATTGGGTGCCGGGATCGCATGCATCGACGTTTGGCGGCAATCCCGTTTCCATCGCGGCGGCGCTGGCCACGATGGATGTTCTGGAGCGCGAAGGCATCAAGAACGCCGAAGTCGTTGGGCGCCACATTATGGAGCGCATCGCCGACTGGCCGAAGCGTCTCGATTTTGTGGGCGATGTGCGCGGACGCGGCCTGATGATCGGAGTCGAGATTGTCACCGACAAGAAGGCCAAAACGCCGGGTGGAGTGGAACGCGATCGCATCGTGGAACTTGCGTTCGAACGCGGATTGCTGTTCCTGGGTTGCGGTCCAAACAGCATTCGCATTTGTCCGCCGCTGATTGTCACCAAGGAGCAGGCGGATATCGCCATCGATGTGCTCGAGGAGTGCATCGAGATCGTTGCCGGCAAGACACATAACAAAGCTGGCACAAGAGGCAAGCCCACAGGAGCTTAAAACCATCGTTTTCCCTGACGGCCCGGGCCATTTGGCCTGGGCCTTTTTTCCTTGCACTCAATTCCCGAAATCAGAAAGCCCGCCCGCCAATCGTCACGTCGTAATTGCGAACCCCGTGAGCAACGACTACACTGCAGTACGCCATGAAGCGACAATATGGGTTTACTCTCTCTCTGCTCATTCTCCTCAGCAGTGTCTTTGCACAGGCTCAATACACCGACATCCAGGCCATGAACGATCTCGGCGGGCCGAAAGAATTCGCGGCGCGACGTACCGAACTTGCGGGCAAGCTGAAGACCGGCTACGTCCTGCTCTTCGCGAAGACTGAGGTCCCGGCAGCGAATCACTATCGCGAAGACAACGATTTTTACTACTACACCGGCCTGGGCGATCCCGGTGCGGTGATGCTGATGGATGTTGCCACACAGCGCACGACGATCTTTGAGCCGCAGCAGAGCCCGCGTGAGGTGCAGGTGTATGGAGGCAATCTGCTCTCAATGTCAAAGGATCAGCAGAAGGAGTTGGGCTATCCGGCGGTCGCGCCGTTGTCGAATCTCGACGGATATCTGAGCTTCCTGTTTGGCGGCGGAGCGGACAACGATCTCTGGCTGCGCTTGGGCTTCGCCGATAAGCCCGACGGTGCGCGCTTCGAGACGGGCCGGGACTATGCCGACCAGTACAACGATCCCTATGGGCAGAATCTTCCCGGTGATCGCGAGATGTTCGTGAAGCTGCGCGAGCGCTATCCGGCGGCGACCTTCCGTAATTTGACTGGCGCCATCGACGAGATGCGGAACATTAAGCGTCCCGCGGAGATTGAAGTGTTGCGGCGTAATGGGCGCATCAGCGCGCAGGGCGATGAGCAGGCGATCCACATGGCCCATCCCGGCATGTACCAATACCAGATCGAAGCTGAGGCGGAATTTGTCTTTCGCAATTCCGGAGCGCAAGGGCTGGCGTATCCCGCGATTGTCGGCTCAGGTGTGAACGCCAACACCTGGCACTACTTTTTTAATCGCAACAAGATCGCCGCCGGCGAGGTCGTGGTCTTTGATTTCGCCGCTGATCTCGACCACATGACCATGGACATCACCCGCACCTTCAACATCGATGGCAAATTCACGCCCGAGCAAGCGAAGTGGTATAACGTCGATCTCGAGTGCCAGAAAGCCGTGATCGACATGCTCAAGGTCGGCAACACCTACGAGCAGGCTGAAGCTGCAGGCAAGAAGATTTTCGATCGCGAGGGCATTGGCTCGCAGTGGTACGGCTGGCCGGGCCACTTTGTCGGACTGGCGACGCACGACGTCATGATGGCCAAAGGCCCGATCAAAGCAGGCCAGGTGGTGACAGTTGAGCCGATTGTCGAATTTCCCGACAAACACTGGCATTTCCGCGTGGAGGACACTATTCTCATTACCGCGGATGGACCCGAGGTCCTGTCCTCCAGCATTCCCAAAGAGATTGGCGATGTCGAGAAGATGGTAGGCACGTTGCCGACGGCTGAGCCGATAAAGTAAGCAGTTGTCAGTTGCCGGTTGTCAGTTGTCAGTGTCGTTGATCGGCGATGACCGCGCAGCGGACGGCTTGCACTGATCGGAAACGAAAGGCGAGTAGCGAAACGCTACTAGTTGGGGGTCCGCCTTAATAAGAAAGCCGCCTTGGCCGATGGATTCAACAGAGGACTTGCCAAAAGCGAAGAGCGAGAAGCGCTAACATAGAAGAGTAGCTCGCAAGAGAGGCTCCACCGTGCCTGAATTACGCAAAGATCCCATCATTGGGCGATGGGTCATCGTTTCCACCGACCGCGCCAAACGCCCTTCCGATTTCACTCGCGAGCCCGTCAAGATGAAGGGCGGCTTCTGCCCATTTTGCAGCGGCAACGAAGGTAAGACTCCGCCGGAGGTGCTGGCGTATCGTCCCAATGGCGCTTCGCCGAACTCCGAAGGCTGGACGGTGCGCGTCGTCCCGAACAAGTTTCCGGCGCTGGGAATTGAAGGCAGTTTGAATCGCCAGGCCGAAGGCATGTTCGACAAGATGAACGGCATCGGCGCGCACGAAGTTATTGTTGAAACTCCAGATCACAATGTGACGCTGAGCGAGCTTTCGGAGAAACGTATCGAAGACGTTTTCTGGGCGTTCCGTGACCGCATCCTCGATCTGAAGAAAGATCGGCGCTTCAAGTACATCCTCATCTTCAAGAACCACGGCCAGCTTGCCGGAGCGACCCTGGAGCATTCGCATGGCCAGTTGATCGCGCTGCCCATTGTGCCGAAGCACGTAGTCGAAGAACTGGAAGGCTCGAAGCAATACTTCATGTACAAGGAGCGTTGCGTTTTCTGCGACATCATCCGGCAGGAGACGGAAGCAGGCGTTCGCGTGGTCGCCGAGAACGATGGCTTTCTGACAGTCGCTCCCTATGCGCCCCGTTTTCCGTTCGAGACCTGGATTATTCCGCGGCGGCACGAATCGGCGTTCGAAAATTCCTCATCGCAGGTTTATGAGAATCTGGCGAAGGCTCTGAAAAACCTACTCGTACGGGCGGATCAGGTGCTCGACAATCCCGCGTACAACCTCGTCATCCACACCGCTCCCGCGCAAGAGGCATCGATGGACTACTACCACTGGCACCTGGAGTTCATGCCGCGGCTGACGAAGACCGCAGGCTTCGAGTGGGGAACAGGTTTTTATCAGAATCCGACGCCGCCCGAGGAGGCGGCGCGATATCTGCGCGAAGCCAAGGTCGAGACAGCGCAACCGGTCGCCGCGTCGTAACAATTTTTAACCGTTGAATCCCGTTGATACTCAGATAGGATCGCTTCCATCGGCTGACCACGCGCATCCATTACTGTGTGCTTGGAATCGGCGGTTATGGTCCGCTGATGATCTCCCGCAGTCCCGTTTTTCGACATGAGCATGAGTAACCCTTCCATCATCGGCGGCCGCCTTCTGGAGAAGCGCGCGCGATTTCTCAGCGGGCTGTACAGCGATCTGCTGGAGAACGGCATCGGCTACTTCTTTCCTGGAGCGACGCTGGAGCGCGTGTCGCGGGGAGCCGAGCAGATGCCCGGACTGCTGGGTGCGGTGCCCAGCGGCGGCCAGGTTGAGTTTGAGTGGATGGGCAGCGGCTATTCGCTGACTTCCAGTTCGAAGCTGTCGGATCACGAGCGACGCCTGCTACGCAGTATCGGTATGGTGCTGTCGGCCCGGTATCAACTGCTGACCAACGAGGAATTGGCCGCGCAAAGCTTTCAACTCTTCCGCGGATTGCCGGAGGACCGTTTCGTCTCAGCCTTTCTCGATCCCACGCCGCACAGCAGCGCTGAAGCCATTGCCGGACTGCCCGACCGCGTTGCCGATGCAATTGAAGTTCTGCGCACCAGCAGCATGAGCACCTATGAGAATCGGCGCATCGCGACCGGCGTGCTGCTCTTTGGCTCGATGCCCGAGCCTTGTCACGAACCTCCGCAGACGCCGAAGCAGGCTCTGCGTTACTCACACCTGCTCACCACCATTCGTAGCTTTCACCGTTTGTGCGACGGGCTGAGGACGCTAGCATTGGTCGATCAGGATGGGCTTATGGCGGAGTTGATCGACGTGCACGAGTGGGCGGAGCCGTATCGTGACATGCCGCTGGCGGTTCCTACGTCGTCTTCTTACACAGATCATTGCCGCGCCACGCTGTGCGGCGGCCACATCTGCCTGATTCTCTCGCCCAACGGCGAGATCAAGATCTATTCCGATGGCGTGCCTGTGTTCCGCTTCATCGACGGCAAATGGCGGCTGGTGGATGCGCGGCATCGTTATGGGTTGTGGAAGAAGGCGATCGGTAATGCTGAGCTGGCGGAGCGTCTGTTTGCGGTTGCGCTGAATCTGACCGAAAGCCGCCGCGGTGCGCTGTTTGTGGTGCTGGACGAGCGAGAGTCGGTATCCCAACTGGTGTCGCAACCGGATCTGTTGGATTCATCTGCAGGACGACGCCGGCGACGGCGTAACCAGCAAGGATCAGCTGCACTATCTACTGCGCGACAAGAGCGTTCTCGACGTTCCCCCGACGGTGCTGGAAAACATCGCGCGTATTGACGGTGCGGTTGTGCTTTGCCCTGATTCCAACCTCCTGGCGTTCGGCGCGATTCTGCATCACCACTCTACCGAAGAAGCCATGAACCGGACGGTGGAAGGCGGACGCACTACCGCTGCGATCGCGGCCTCGCGTTACGGTACGGTGCTGAAGATCAGCGAAGACGGCCTGATCTCGATGTACCGCGGCGGGCAATGCCTGTGGGAGATGTAGGGCCAGCGCTTTCACGGTTTCAATCGCCATTCAGCCAAATACTGCTGCTCTCGGAACCATCAAACCCGCTCTTAGCGGGGACGGCAAACGTGTTATGATAACTAACCACTAATCATGATGTAGGAGGTTAGCAACATGGCGGCCTCGGAACAAGTGCAGCGCGCACAACCGAGCAGAGTCGCCCTGCTGCTCGCCTTCTTCGTGATCTATGTGGTCTGGGGATCGACGTATCTGGCGATTCGCTATGCGGTGGAGACGATTCCGCCGTTGCTGGTGGTAGCGATCCGGCAGGGAGTTGCGGGATCGGCGATCTTCGCCTGGGTCTACTGGCGAGGGTATCGGCCGACATTACGCGAGTGGCGCTCAAGTCTTGTGCTTGGCATCCTGTACTTCGTGATCAGCCACGGCGCACTTCATTGGGCCGAGACGATCGTGCCTTCCGGCTTGACCGCGCTGCTGATTGCCAGTGAGCCGATCTGGATTGCGATCCTGTCGGCTCTCGTTTTGCGCGAGGAGCGTGTGACGGGGAAGACGATTGCCGGATTGGTGCTGGGAATCGTGGGTGTGGGGTTGTTGATGCGAGCGGAGCCAGGCGCTGGTCATGGACGGATGCTGCTGGGCTGCATTGTGGTCTTGATTAGCGCGATCACATGGTCGTGCGGAGTGATCTATTCGCGCAATCCGGCGTTGCCCAAGGATCCGATTGCGCGGGCGGGGATGGCAGCAGTGACTGGATCGGGATTACTGTTCGTGGCGTCGCTGGTCAGCGGAGAGATTGGGCGCGCACATGTGCAGTCGTTCAGTGCGCGATCCGTGTGGGCGCTGTTGTACCTGATTGTCTTCGGTACGATTGTCGCCTTCACCACATATACGTGGTTGCTGGACCATTGCTCGCCAACCCTGGTTTCGACGCACACCTATGCCAATCCGATCATCGCGGTTCTGCTGGGATGGTTGCTGGCAGGCGAGATGCTGAATTCGCGCGTGATATTGGCCGGGATCGTGACGTTGACGGCAGTGTTCCTGATCAGCAGAGGGACGGGCGAAAAACGGGAAGCGATGGCGGCTCGGGCGGATGAGGCGGCATGAGGCTCTTATAGCGCCGGACTCGACAGGCATGGCTAAAATAGGAGTAGTGGCGAAGCAAGGGGAGTTCCAATTCGATCTGACGGGCGGGCAACTGGCGCTCGATCTCGCCAATACCGTCAGCCGGCGCTACGATCCTGAGCGGCGGAGGGATCATCTCGCGAGCTACCGCGACCTGCTTTCGTTTGCACGGCAATCCGGAGTCATTTCGCCCAGACAAACTGGCGAACTCCTGAGCTGTGGAGAGCAACACGGCAATCTGGCGCGACGGAGTTTTGTGGAAGCGATCAAGCTGCGGGAGTCCGTCTACCGAGCGTTTTCCGCGATCGCGCAAAGCAAATCGGCGACGGCAGCTGACCTGGATCTGATCACCAGCTTCGCTCTCAAAGCGCTGCAGCATCGATCTCTCGTGCGGGTAAGCGGCGGCTATCAATGGGAGTGGCAAGCCAAGGCGGGCAATCCGCTCGAACGAGTTCTCTGGCCGATGTCGCAGGCCGCAGCCGATCTGCTCACTTCGGAGCAGTTGAGGATTGTGCGCTTCTGCGAGGCTCCCGATTGCGAATGGCTGTTTCTGGATCACAGCCGCAATCGCAGCCGGCGCTGGTGCGACATGACGACTTGCGGCAATCGCCAGAAGGCGCGGCGCCATTACCGGCGGTCGCGGGAGTAGCCCAGGTCCCTTGCGGAGCTCGGTCGTACGTTCCCGCTCTAGCCAAAAGATGGCTCAAATGACCCTTCAGCTCTCAGGCTACACAGCCCGAACAACCGCCGGGTGACGTAATGGCCCCGCAAATTCATCTGTCATTAACATTCTGTTAATGATTGGACGCATGTCGGCATAGTACCTTTCGGGGACGGAAGCTCTCCGCAATCACATTACATTTGTGCAAGAAGAGGACTGACCATGGCGACCGCTTCGCCGTTACCGGCTGAAACGCCAGTTGCAGCGCCAAGTGCTGTACATGCAAAACTTTCCAAGTCTCCCGGCAAGATCGGCGCGGCAATTTTTGTAGGGGTACTGGTCATCGGCTTCGTCTATGCCGGCTACCATCTGATCTCCGATCTGGCCGTGGTCCACTCGCCGTCGATCTTTCCCTACTTTTTGCTCGGAGTAGCGCTGCTGGTGGCGCTGGGCTTCGAATTCGTGAACGGTTTTCACGACACGGCCAATGCGGTGGCGACGGTCATCTATACGCACTCGCTTGATCCGCACATTGCCGTGGCGCTGTCCGGCATGCTGAATTTTCTCGGCGTGGTCCTGTCGACGGGAGCGGTGGCCTTCGGCATCATCTCGCTGTTGCCGGTGGAGCTGATTCTGCAGGTGGGCAGCGGCGCGGGATTCGCCATGGTGTTCGCGCTGCTCACGGCGGCCATCATCTGGAATTTGGGCACCTGGTGGTTCGGGCTGCCGTCGTCGAGTTCGCATACGTTGATCGGCTCGATCATTGGAGTGGGTATTGCCAATCAGTTGATGCAGGCGCATACGGCGACCAGCGGAGTCGACTGGGCGCAGGCTTCCAATGTCGGCAAGTCGCTGGTGCTGTCTCCGCTGGTAGGATTTGTACTGGCGGCGTCGCTGCTGGGATTGTTCAAGCTGTTCATCCGGGACCCGCGGCTTTATAAAGCGCCGGAAGGCGACGCTCCGCCACCGCTGTGGATCCGCTGCCTGCTGATTCTCACTTGCAGCGGCGTCAGCTTCGCCCACGGTTCCAATGACGGCCAGAAGGGTATGGGACTGATCATGCTGATCCTGATCGGCACCGTGCCAACGGCCTACGCGCTGAATCATGCCATCACGCCGCAGCAGTCGGCGGAATTCATCGCAATTTCGCAGGAAGCGGCCAACGTGCTGGATAAGTATGTAACTCCGGGCGCAGTGGTGGGCGATCCGCGCGACGACGTGTCCGCTTACGTCCGCACCAAAGACTTCACGCCGAACACGGTGCTGGCGCTGCGCGAGATGGTTAACGGCATCTCCGACGAAGTGGCCAATTACAAGGAGCTGCGGTACATTCCGCAGGACCGGGTGCGCAACTTCCGCAACGATATGTATCTGGTGAGCGAAGCCCTGCGCATTATGCAGAAGTCGGGGCACACGAATATTTCTGCCGCCGATGCGGCGGTGCTGGCGAAGTACAAGAAGCAGATCGACCATGCCACCAAGTTCATCCCGACGTGGGTGAAGGTCGCGGTGGCGCTGGCGCTGGGACTGGGTACGATGATCGGGTGGAAGCGGATCGTCGTCACCGTCGGCGAGAAGATTGGCAAGGATCACCTGACTTACGGACAGGGTGCGGCCGCCGAGATTACGGCGATGGCGACCATCGGCGCGGCTGATTATTTTGGATTGCCGGTTAGCACGACGCATGTGCTGTCGTCTGGTGTGGCAGGAACGATGGCAGCCAACGGAACCGGCTTGCAGTGGGGCACCGTGCGCAACCTGCTTATGGCCTGGGTGCTGACGTTGCCGGTGTCGATCATGCTGTCGGGAACGCTATTCTGGGCGTTTGTGAAGATGTCGTAGAATGTCGGACCGGGTAGAGCGGGCCTTCAGGCCCGCGTATACCGCCGAGATGCGAATCAGGGCTGAGGCGCTGAGGTTTCAAAGAACTCAGCGCCTCAACCCTTGTCTTTTGCCAGCCGCTGGAGGCAGGCCTAAAGAGACTGTGTCGCGACCGGGTGTCGCCGTTCCGCGGCTCTCCATTTGTTCCACCAGCCCCGCGGGCTCACGCCCGCGGCTAACACAAATGTCGCCGCTGCGCGGCTGGCTTGATCGACTTTCGAGCGGTTTGTTCCACCGCGAGATTCTTCGGCGGTTGCGACACAGTCTCTAAAGGCCTGCTCTGCCCAATAACAAAGGCCGTCAGCGCAGATGCACTGACGGCCTTGCTATTCAGGTAAATGCCAACGATCCGTGAGGTTCTAGTCCCTCTAGTGCTGAGGAACGTCTGGCCCTCTGCGGCTCGGAGGCAGGTTGTCGACCTCGCCACGCTCGCGCGCCGGGTGATCCGACTGGATGCCCGCAATCGGCTTCTCGCCTGCCGAACTCATCTCGGGCTCGTTTAGATCATCCTTCGTGTATCCGTACGAAGAGGTGAAAATGGCCTCGTGGAACAGACCGTTGCTGGGCGTCATGGCCCACGCGTAGATCGGGAAGGACCGTCCTCCACCGGGGAACACTGTCGCGACGTAGTCGGCGACCATGTAGCCGGAGAAGGTGTTGGGTAACCAGCTCAGCTCCATGGGGCCGGACAGGGCGCGACCTGCGGTCCAGGTTGAGCCACCGTTGTTGCTGATGCTGAAGCCGGCATACAGCAGACAGCTATTTCCGCAGTTGGATACGGGATAGTAATAGTAGGTCATCGCCATGTGGGCCGTGCTGCCGGAGGTGTTGATGTCGATGCCCATGCCGTTGATGAAGTGATCCACGCCACTGCCGATAGGATCGAGCGGGATGCGGACCTTCGTACCCCAGTGAACGCCGTCGCTGGAGCTGCTGTAGACGATATCGTTGGCGTTGCAGCCGCTCTCGAAGCTGCAATCGGACCACGAGGTGTATACATTGCCTGCGCCGTCGATCGCGGTGGAAGGCAGGCCCGCACTGCGCAGACCGCCATCTTCCCCGTGGCTCGGGGCTTGCGCGATCTGAATAGCGCCGGTCCAGCTCTGGCCACCGTTGGTGGAGGTGAAAGCCGACATTCCGCCGTCGAAGTCGGCGAAGGGAACTACGACGGTTCCGTTGGGCTGGACCACCGGATTGCCGCCGATTCCGTAATCGCCGTTGGCGGTGGTCTGCGGGGCGCTCCAGGTCTGACCGCCGTCATGCGAAGTGCTCATGTAAAGCAGGTCGCCGACGTCGGGGTTGTCCCACTCGACATAGCAGTTGCCATAGTAAGGGCTGGACGCCGTGCTGTCGCAGGAGATCCAGTTTTTGTCGGCGTCCTGGTTCTGAATGACGTAAACGGGATTGTTCCAGTGAATGCCATCACTAGAGGAGTTGACGGCGACGGTGTCATAGTTGCCGATCGGCAAGGTGCAGATGAGCCAAACGCCGTGCTTCGCGTCATAGGCGACAGCGGCGTCGCTGGCGGCACTGTTCGGTCCGCCGCCCGGGCCGTATTGGGTCAAGCCGGGAAGGTAGCCGTTGGTCCAGGAGATTCCGCTGTTGAGTGAAGTTGCCCAGCCGATGTCAGCACCACCGCCGCCAAAGATGCGACCTACCTGAAAGGCGGCAACGATCACCGGGCCATGCGCCAGCGCATCCGGCTCGACTTCGGTTTGATGCTGGCTGCTGCCATTAGTAAAGGTGTCTTGACTGAGCTGCCGGAATATAGTTTGAGCGTGGCCCGGAGCCGCGCACGTGATGACCAGAGTCAATGCGAGCGCAAGGGTCAGGAGCGCGGCGCTGCCGCGACCAGGGAACGATGGCGATGCTTTCATGTGTATTCCTTCTTAAGAATTGGTGGTGAAGCTTGTCACTTGTGGGGGCAAGTGAACTTTTGCACTGGACAGGAGGAGGACGATGCCAACCGCCGGGCGATCCAACTGTAAATTGCCAAATGGTAGCGTGTCAACGAAAACGATAGTAATTGCGGATGCAAGAGGGCTTTCGTTTTTGGATATGACAGCGGTGTGGGTTTGCCGTGTTAAACTGCAATGCCTATCAGGATTTGACTTGTCATCGTTGCAGCAATCACAGGCACTAATCTTCTTTGTGAATCCCAAATGAGGAAAAAACCAGCAGTGCGACGAACGCAATATTTCTTCTATCTCCCAATTTATCAACTCATCATGCTCGTAGCACTGCTGGCGGCAACTTCCGCGCTCGCCCAACGCACCGTAGTTCAGGACGCGGGCGGTGGACGCAAGCTGGAACTCCACTACAATGCCGAAGGCAAAGTCGCCGAGCTTCGGACGATTGGTCCAGATGGCCAGCTCCTGCAGCAGCAGATTCTGGAGTATCCTGCCGGGTCTTACGTTCCCAACACGACGGCGACTTCCTACTGGCCCAACGGAAAAGTTCATAAGGTCACGCGCAATACCTACGACAACAACGCCAATTTCACGGGCGAGTTCGTTCAGGTCTTCGACGAGTCGGGCAAGCAGACGGCGGGACATCGGCTGGTTCACGATCCGCAGAACAACTCCTATCACTGCGCGGACTGGAACGTTCCGAAACAGGACTACCTGCATGTCCAGTGCCCGGCGGGTGAGGAGTCGTCCGGCACGCCCGAGACGGTGAAGACGTTCACGCAGGACGAGGTGAACCAGCAGCTGGCCAAGGCACGGGAGGCCGCACAGCGCTCCGAGACGCCAGTGCAGAAGGTGCCGGCTGCCGCTCCGCTGGAGATCGTGCCGCCCAAGCCTTCCACGACGCCTCCGCCAGGTTCGAACGTGAAGGAAATGGGGTTCATCCTTCCGGCAAAGATTCGCCCTGGTGATCGTGTCTCAGGAAGCGTGGTTGACAATCCCAGCGATTATGAATCGCAGCCCGGAATCACGGTCACGCGAATTGCGTTGCCGTTCGCGCCGTCAGGTGCGGCGGCAGACTTAGCCGGATGGACGCTGGAGATATCGGGCGAGCCGCCGCAGTTCGCCAGCAGGCCGTTTGTGCTGACCATTCCACCGGGGCAGATCGGTCTAGCCGTGCTCTTCCACCCAACGGACGACCCTAGCGTTCAGGTGTCGAAGATCATTAGCCTTCCCAACTCACCCAAGCCGAAGCGCCCAACGTCGTATACGGCGCCGGCAATTTGCGTAAAGGGACAGCTCTGCGTTGTCCGCGGGCCATTCAGCGGCGAGGCCGGCAAGACCTTCGCGGCTTTCGAACAGCGTCCGGCTCGCATCATCGCCGAGACTCTCGACAGTGTTTACCTCGCAATTCCTGATCGCACCGAAGCAGGATCGCGGCCGCTGGTGGTCGCCGAAGGATCGAAGGCGATCGCCTTTCCCATGGTGGTGGCCGAGTTTGGCCTGCGTCCGGATGCGCGGGACGTGAAGCAAGGCGAGCTATCTCTGCTGTACCAGAGCCTCGACGGCCCGCAGGAATTGCCCGATCCGCTGTGGGTGCCGGGCAATTATCCGGCAACGAATTTGGACGAAGCGCGTGAGCTGATTCCCGGATTCCAGGTGCCGAAGGCCAATAAAGAAGCCAAGGAGCAGCGCGAAAAAGAATCGAAACAACAGGGCGAGGCGAAAGAGAAGCCGGCTGCCGAGCAGGATGAAGACATGGGCGGCGAGATTCTGGTGGTGATCAAGAATCTGACGCCCGACATGGTCACCCTGCGCGACTCCCAGAACGGGATGTACGTCTTTCACCTGAAGCCGTCCTCGTTCCAGATGGGCCAGTTCATGCACAAGGGCGTGGTCGAGGCCAACAAGACCGGCAACTTCGGCGTGAAGGGATACGTGATCCCATTCCTCGCGCCAGTTCCGGGCCAGGAGTTCGCGATCTCGGACAGCGGGACGAAGTAGGCAACGTCGTGACTACCCCGCAGGCACCACCGTCGCATTGAAGACATATTCCTGCGCTGTGCTGGGAATCGGACATGGGCTGTCCGCGACGTTTACCGGCGGATTGCGCTGGCCGTCGAAAGCTCCTCCCGACGAGCGGGTGTCGATGACGCGGCAAGGCTGAGACGGATACAACGACAGCCCCGTCGCCGCGGCGGCGAAGTAGCCGTTGATGTCGATGATGAGATCAGTGCTGTTGTAAGCGTAGACATCGATATCGCCATCGGGAGCAGCGGGCACAATCGCGGCATTGGCGACGACTGTCGCGGTCGGATTGTTGAGCGTCGAAACGGTGGGCAGAGATAGGTTGCTGGGCCAGACGGTCAGGAAGCCGAGTTGTTGTCCGGAAGGATTAGGCACAACCGTCACATTGAACGAGTAGGCCTGGGGATTGGTTACCTCCTGCAGGCACGGGCTGGAAAGAATGGGCAGATCGCGCACCTGCTGCGCTTGCAGCAACGGCGGACCTAGTCCTTTCGGTTGCTTCGATCCCGCGCGCGTGTCAACTACCCGGCATGGCGCGACTGGATAGAACTGCAGCGTCTGACTGGCCGCGGGTTGGAAGTAGCCGTTGATGTCGAGAATGACGTCGGCGGAATCCGTCGTGTAGACGCTGACCGCACCGTCGGCTCCGCCGGGAACGATCGTCGCGTCGGCTTTGATGCGGCCGTCGGGCGAGTTGAGGGTGGAAACAATGGGCAGCGATTCACCCGTAGGCCAGACCGTCAGGAAATTTAGCGAGCCGGTCAGCGGAACGACGGTGACGTTCAGCGAGTAGGCAAGAGCCGAGTCCGGAATGTTGCAGCCGCTTTGCGGAACGGTGAAGCTGCGCGACGCTCCGCCGGAGATAAAAGGTCCGCCGAAGGGGCCTTTAGGCTGGCGGGTGTCGGCAACGCGACAAGGAGGCCACGGAACAAACTGCAGAGGATCGGAGTTACCTCCGGCGACGACCGAAACGCTGTTGCCGCCGCTGTTCACCACATACACCTGGCGCAACTGCGAATTGACGGCGACTGCCGTCGGATAGTTGCCGACCAGAACCGACCCGGTGGAATCGTTGCTGCCGTCGATCATCGTGACCGCACCGTCCGAGAGGAAGCTGCTGGCGTAGGCCTTGTTAGTGATGGGATCGACATCGATGCCTTCAGGAGAAGTACCGGCAGCAATGGTCGTAGGTGTCAGGGTCGATGTGTTGATGATGGTGACCGTCCCGTCCCCGGTGTTGGCTACATAGATCTCATCCCGCATGGGATTGAGCGCGAGAGCCGAAGGAGATGACCCCACGTTAACGTCGGTGACGGAAAGAGTTGCGCCGTCGACGATCGAGACGTTGTTGGAAGTGTAGTTGACGACATAGATTTTGTTGCTGTACTGGTTGACCGCGACCGCGCGTGGAAATGTGCCGACTCCCACCTTGGTCGTCGAATTCGTCGCACCGTCAATGATGGTCAGGTCCTCGCTGCCGTTATCGGCGACGTAGATCTTGTTAGTCACCGGGTTAACCGCAACCGCAATCGGACGGGTTCCCGTGTTGACGGTTGTCGTGCGATTGGTCGCACCGTCGATCACGGTGACGTTGTTCGCGTAGTAATTGGCGACGTAGATCTTGTTGGTGACAGGGTTCACGGCGACGGCAAACGGATAATCGCCGACCGCGACGCTTGCCGTGCTGTTGTTCGCACCGTTGATCACAGTAATGCTGTCACTGTTGCCATTGGCGACGTAGATCTTATTCGTAGTGGAATTGACCGCGAGAGCGTTCGGCGCGAGTCCGGTTGCAACCGTATTGGTCTTGTATGTGACGCCGTCGATGACCGTGACATTGTTGCTGTTCTGGTTAACGACATAGATCTTGTTGGTCACTGGGTTGAAGGCAATCGCAACCGGATAAGATCCGGCGGTAACGGTGGTGATCAGCGTCTGCGCCATCGCCGTTAGCGAAGCGAGAACAATGAAGACGGCGATAGCAGAGAATCGCGCCTGACGGCATATCCCGAACATTTCGGCGACCTCCTCGCTTGGCGGATGGCGACGCATAGCGCACGCATGAAAGCGTGCTCATCTGGCAACGAAGCCAAAGATCTATAGGGTCTTGGATTGGCTGCCGAAGTCATCCGGCAGCAGGAGGGAGATTACGGATCGCCGCGCCAGCATCGTTACGCTAGTGCCGATTCCGCGCTGCTCGACCTACCTGTTGGAAGCGATCCTTTCTGACGTTAGCGCAATTCGTTCCGCCAAAACAGTGACGACGAGCACAGAATGGGACGCGAGTTTCGGAACGGGAATTAGTGCAGACATGCCAGGTGAGGAAGTTTTTTCACCACGGAGGCACGGAGTACACAGAGGAAGAAAGAAAGCAGACAGAAAAAGAGGAAGACAAAAGGGAAAGAAGACAAAAGGGAAAGAAGACAAAATTATAAAACTCCGTGCTCTCCGTGCCTCCGTGGTGAACCCCGCTGACAATGGGCAGGATTGCCGACTCGTCAGCCTCGCCCTGTCGCTGTACGATTGGTGTGCACTAATTGGAGCGTGTTATGACACCTGCACTGGCTGAACTGGAACCGAAGGAGTTATGGAAGCATTTCGATGCGCTGGCGGCGATTCCCCGCGCCTCGACCAAGGAAGCGGCTGCGCGCGACTACGTCTTGTCGATTGCCGCGAAGCACAAGCTAGGAGCCACACACGACAAGGTCGGCAACACCGTGATTCGCAAGCCGGCGCACCCCGGGCGCGAATCCGCGCCCATGGCTCTGTTGCAAGGCCATCTCGACATGGTTTGCGAGAAGAACGAAGGCACACCGCACAACTTCGACACCGATCCCATCAAGATAAAGCGCGACGGCGACTGGCTGAAGGCAGACGGCACAACCCTCGGCGCGGACAACGGCGTAGGCGTAGCGGCTGCGCTGGCCGTTATGGAAAGTACCGACATCGCGCACGGTCCGCTGGAGTTCGTCTTCACCATCGACGAGGAGTCGGGCCTGACCGGCGCAGCAGAATTTCCCGGCGGAATGCTGAAGTCGAAATACTTCCTGAATCTCGACAACGAAGAGAAGGATACGATCTGCATCGGCTGCGCGGGCGGCGTCAAGACTACGGCGCGCCGCAAAGTTGCGCTGCGCGACGCAAAGGGCGACACCGGCTGGCGGATCAAGGTGTCGGGCTTGAAGGGCGGACATTCGGGTATTGACATCAATCAGGGGCGCGGCAATGCTGTCCGAATTCTTGCCGGCGTTTTGCAGACGGCGATGGAAACACTGCCGATCGAGATCGGGAACTTAGCTGGAGGCAGCGCGCAGAATGCTATTCCGCGTGAGGCTTCAGCAGTGATTGCGTTGGATGGCAAGCGCGAACCAGAATTGAAGGCGCTCATCAAGAAGCTGGAAGGCGAGTACAAAGTTGATCTCGGGGGCTTCGATCCCGAACTGCAGATCACGGTCGAAAAGGTCGAGCGGCCAGCGAAGGTGATCGACGCCAATGACGCAAAGCAAGCTGTGTATCTGCTAGCGACCCTGCACCACGGTGTGCTGGCCATGAGTCCCGACGTCCCAGGGCTGGTGCAGAACTCCACCAACCTGGCAACGGTGGCGACCAAGGGCGATGTGATCGAGATCGTCACCAGCCAGCGCAGCGCCATCGAGAGCAGCAAGCTCGGCGCGGCGCGCATGGTCGCAACCGCGTGCCGTCTCGCTGGCTTCGAGATTGAATACAGCGGCGGCTATCCCGGATGGAAGCCTGAGCCCACCAGCGACATCGTCCGCAAACTGCAATCGGTGCACGAGAAGGTCTTCGGCCATCCTGCCAGCCTGATCGCGATGCATGCCGGCCTGGAGTGCGGCGTGATCGGCGAGAAGTATCCCGGAATGCAGATGGTATCGTTCGGGCCGACCATCGTCGGTCCGCACAGCCCGAACGAGCGCGTGGAAATACCTTCCGTGCAGGGCTTCTGGAAGTATCTGAAGGCGGTGCTGGAAGCGATCTAGGGTGAAGTGGGAGGCGACAATTTCTGCCTGTCCAGCATTTGCACATAGGCCCAGTCATCTCTGTATATACATGTGTATAGCAACCTTGTTATGATGACTCTGCACGTTTCAGGGTTTGACTGGGACGAGGGCAATCGCGCTAAGTTGCGAAAAGCACGGCGTTTCCATCGCGGAGATCGAGGCATTATTGATGAGCGATTTCCGCATTGCGCCGGATCCAAAGCACTCGGGGGATGAGGATCGCATGATTGCCGTAGGCCGGACCGGGAGGGGATGACCATTGTTCGTTGCCTTTACTTTCCGGATGAGGAACCGGCAACGCCTCGTTCGCCCGGTCAGCGCTCGATGCATGCATGCGAAGGAGATCGCCGCCTATGAAAAACAAGAGAGTGCCCAGGCTGAAGAGCGATAAGCAAGCGGAAGACTTCCTGTCGCAAGACCTTTCAGGACTGGATTTTTCGCAGTTCAAACCGGCGCGCTTTGAATTTGAAAGCAAAGACGAGCAGATCAACATGCGCGTCCCACGTGGCTTGCTGGTGGCGCTCAAAGCCAAGGCCAAGGCGCGCGGCATCCCTTACACGCGTCTGATCCGCGAAACGCTCGAACGAGCCCTCGCCGAGACAAAATATTGAGGGAGTTAATTCACCGGTTTCCCCATCAAGAGATTCGGCAGGGTCGATAAGAACTGCGGGCCTGTGCCCCATGTAGCTGGTATCAAATGAAATTCCGGTCACGAACGGGTGAAAGGAAAATATGCGTCTGCTGCTGAACTGGTTGTTGAGCGCGATCGGTTTGCTGATCGTTTCGCACGTGATGCCGGGATTTCATGTGCGCGGATTTACTGCGGCGCTGATCGCCGCACTGGTGATCGGACTGGTGAATGCCACGCTCGGCTTGTTCCTGAAGATCATCACCTTGCCGCTGACGGTTCTGACGCTGGGTATCTTCTGGTGGGTCATCAACGCGCTGATGCTGATGTTCGCTTCCTCGCTGCTGCGTCCGGATTTTGTGGTGACCGGCTTTCTCCCCGCGTTTGTGGGCGCGATCGTGCTCTCACTCATCAACATGGTGCTGAAGGCGCTGGCGCGGGATGTGGAGGGACGCTAGCTTCGGACCGGTTAGTCGCTCGCTACAACTTGCGTAGTCGCCTTACCGTTTCCCCGAGATCGCCGCTTTGAAACAGCCGGATTGCCGCAACTCCGTCTGCGCCGGCCTGCAGACAATCGCGAGCATTCGCGAGATTCACTCCTCCGAGCGCCAATACGGCGAAACGCGCGGCCGGAGAACTCTCTCTTATTGCTGAGCACGCTTCCCGCAGCGCGTCCAGGCCAATACCTTTCGCGCCAATCTGCACCTTCTCGAAGATTGGTGCCAGCACTGCGAGGTCGGCGCCGTCGGGTTTGGCGCGCAGCACATCCGCTAACGAGTGCGCTGACACGCCGATGACCGGTTTGCGATCGCAGCACTTGCTCCATAGCGCACGAATTTCGGATGCGGGTAACTCGTCCGACGCCAGGTGAACTCCATCGGCAGCGCAGGCTAGAGCAACATCGGTGCGGTTGTTAATGAGCAGTTTGGTAACTGCTGAGTTGTCGCCCACGGCTCGTATCGCCTCGCGTGCGAGACATTCGAGATCGCGGGGAGCCAGATCCTTTTCGCGCAGCTGGATGTAGTCGACGCCGGCGTGCGCGGCCGCGGCGATGCGGCGAATGACCGCAGCACGCTGCTGCGCGTCCGTTCCGCTGAAGGCCCGGCGATCGGTGATGTAGTAAAGCAGCATCTGAATGGGATTGTAGCTGTCGCGGCCCAGGCCGCACCGGGTTCGGGTAGAGCTGGCCTCAGGCCAGCGTCCGGCGCTCTTGTAGTCTATTGAGCCGGCTTCAGCCGGCGACACTCTTCCCACGGCACGACAATGCTGCTCTAGAATCGAACTGTGCCTGCTCCCCGAAGAAATCCAAAGTCCGTACTGAATACTCAACGGCCGCGAGTATTACCGGGTGGGTCGCTGGAGATCCTTCGCGCCCCCGTCTTCGCCTCGCTGCCCTGGCTGGTGCACGGCTTCAGCACGCGGCAAGGTGGCGTTTCCACCTGCTACGGCGGCAAGACGCTGAACCTCGGCCTCACCCAGCCCGACACCAAGGAAAACGTTGAGCGCAATCGCCGAGCTCTCCTAACCACGTTGAACACGACCGACGCCAACGGCGATCCCTGGCCGCTGGTGCAGGTCAAGCAGATTCACTCGGCGATTGTGCATCGCGTGAGCGCTCCGGCGAAAGATCCGCTGACCGGCGACGGCCTGATCGCCAACGCTCTCAGCCTGCTTCTGGCGGTCAAGACTGCCGACTGCGTACCTGTGCTGGTGGCCGACATCAGGCGGCGCGTCGTCGCCGCATTCCACGCCGGCTGGCGAGGAACCGTCGCGCGCATCGTGGAAAAAGGTGTCGGGGAGATGCGGCATCAGTTCGGCTCTTTGCCCCGCGATCTGCGGGCGGCCATTGGTCCCTGCATCCGTCGCTGCTGTTACCAGGTCGGTCACGGGGTTCGTGCCGAGTTCGAATCGCAATTCTCCTACGCCGACGATCTCTTCGAAGAAGTCTTCGACTCGAACGCCATCCACGTCCGCTATCCGTTGCTGTTTCTGAATCAGCGCGCGCCGGGTCACGGCGATCTCGGACCGGAGATTCATCTCGACCTGGTCGAAGCCAACCGGCGCCAACTGGAAGACGCCGGCCTGCGCGAGGAGCACATCAGCGTGATCGAGGGCTGCACCGCCTGCGACATAACACGCTTCTTCTCCCATCGCACCGAGTTCGGCAAGACCGGCCGCATGATGGCGGTCATCGGCATCCGTCCGGACTGATTCCGAAAATTCAAGGCCGGCGGTGGGATTCACGCCGGCCTGGAAGTTGGCATCGCTCGCGCTACAGCTTGGGAGCGTCAGCTCGTGTGATGCGAAGAATGGTGGTGACTGGAATGGTTGTGATGCTTGCTGTGGTGGTGTTTGCTCGACGCGAACGCCGGCATCGAGATCACGACCATCATGACGAGAAGCAGCGGCAAAAGCTTTTTCATGGCCGGATTCTATCGACGGCGCTGGACGGGATTCAAGCGCTCTCCGAGGAAAAGAACCACATTTAGCAATAGAAATTCGCGACGGCAGATCCACTTACCACGGAAGCACGGAAGGCACGGGAGTTTCTGAAATTAGCTTTACTGATTTCACTGATTTCAGTGCTTCCGTGGTGAATCTCCCACGTGGCTGGCTAGGCTAGAAGGGTGGAGCACGCCCGCAGGCCGCGAAAAAACTCTACATTGAGAGTTGGGGTAGTGCGGCGCTTCAGCGCCGCGTCAAGCACAGGCTCATGAGGAGGCCCTTCAGGCCCTGGGTACTTCCCTGAAATCGACCGCTTGATTAGCTCTTCTGGCCGAATAACCTTTGGGGCTAAAGCCCCATTTTCTTAAGCTGCCCTCGACGCTGGCCTGAAAGGCCAGCACTACCCGAAATCAGCCTATGTCAGGTCTGGCTGTCCGGTAGCCGTCACCACCATCGCCCATTCTTCATTCGACAGCCGCTTGCGCTCGGTGGTCGCCATTGGGATTGGCACGTGGATGAATACTCCGTGTTGCAAGCCGATGATCATGTCCGTCTTGCCCGCCATCGCCGCATGGACGGCATTGCGCGCGAAGGAATCGCACAGCACCGAGTCGACGGTCGACGCCGGCACGCTGCGAATGTAATAGCTGGGATCGAAGTACCGAATGACCACCGGGAAGCGCTGCGCCTCAAAGTGGTCGCGGATCTTGTGGCGTAGAAAGAGCCCGATATCCCGATGCAGCAGGTTGCCCGACGCATCGCGCTCCTCCGAGGGCGGCATCAGGTGCTGTCCGGCGCCTTCGGCCACGACGATCACCGCATGCTTCCGCTCCAGCAGCCGGCGATGTAGCAGCGCCAACAGGCCGCACTCGCCATCCAGCTTGAACTGCACCTCAGGAACCAGGGTGAAGTTCACCTCCTGGCTGGCGAGCGTCGCGCCGGAGGCGATGAAGCCCGAGTCGCGCCCCATTACCTTCACAATGCTGATGCCGTTGTGAACGCAGTGCGCCTCTACGTGCGCCGAGTCGATCACATCCTTGGCCTTCTCGATGGCGGTGAAGTAGCCGAAGGAGCGGTTCACGTACTGCACGTCGTCATCGATGGTCTTGGGAATCCCAACGACCGAAATCTTAAGTTTGCGCCGCTGAATCTCCTCGACCACAGCGTGCGCGCCGCGTTGGGTGCCGTCGCCGCCAACCGTAAACAGGATGTTGATGCCGCGCTGCTCCAGGAAGTCCACGATGATGTCCGGGCTGACCGGCCCGCGCGACGTGCCCAGCAGCGTCCCACCACGCTGGTGGATATCGTTAACAGCCTCGGCGTTCAGCCACATCGGCGGCCTGGGCGCTTCCGGCGAAAAGCCCGAGTAGCCGTACCGAATTCCCATTACCGCGGGCACACCGTAGTGAAAATGCAGTTGAAGATAGACCGAGCGGAGGACGTTATTCAGGCCGGGACACAAGCCGCCGCAGGTAACAATCGCAACCTTGGCCTTGGCAGGATCGAAGAACAGGTGCTCGCGCGGACCAGCGCGCTCGAAGAACTGGGTCGAGTCGCCGAGTTCCAACGGATTGCGATAGTGCATCTCGTCGAGGATGAAGGTTGCCTCGACGGGGCCAAGCGAATCGAGGCGTAGCGGCGATCGGATCTCGCGCGGCCCGAGGTCGGAGATGGCGATCCTTTCAGTCATACGCTATACGTCACCGCATGCCCCCAGCGAGCCCGCGCCTATTGTGTCAGGGCACGAGTTTACTCGTGCCGAACGGCAACGCCAGAAGACTGGGCTTTAGCCCCTGCCGCTTTCTGTTTAGCTAGATATGCGAGGCAATATGGGTAATCCTCAGCCAAGCTCACCAAGCCGCGTTTAACCGGGTTCTGAGCAATGTACTCAGGATGCCGCTGCAGACTTATTTCATTCTCAACCCGCACATCGGAGAATCCACGCTGCCACACCTCACCCGAGTAGCCGTATTCCTTGCTCAATCGATACGAGAACCCACCCTTGATGAGCTGCACGGCCTTCTCGATTGCCATGTCTTCGCCGACGGTGATGAGCAGATGTAAGTGATCAGGCATCACGACGAAGTCGCGAACCCGAAACTTTCCAGCGGCCACATAGGAACGGAGCACATCGATGAGCAGGGTAGCATTTCGTTCAGACTGTAACAGGGATCGCCCCATACTTGTCTTGGTCATGACGAAGAATGTACGCGACCGACGAATCGCGCACGAATTCCCATTGCGAACTGGTTTGGCCATACGCAGGGGCTAAAGCCCAGCCTCCAGAAGCCGCTTTTCGGCACGAGTAAACTCGTGCCCTGACACAAATCCTTTCGGCACAACTCGAGGCGCACTTCCCGCCCGAGACTTGGCGCTGATCGAACAGGCTCGAAGGCCAGCTTACTCATGACTTCTTCGGCTTCATGATCTGCCACGCCGAATCGGGGATGCGGCGTCCCATCATGCTGAAGCTGCTGGAGCCGGCCAGCATCTCACCTCCGTCCATGTATACCATCTCGCCGTTGATGTACCCCGCGTGATCGCTGATGAGGAACGCGCCCAGGTTCGCAATCTCCTCCAGCGTGCCGAAACGATGCAGAGGGTTGTGCTCCAGCAGCGCCTTCTCCAGTTCCGCTGTCGGCAGCAGGCGCGAGAACGCGCCTTCGGTACGAATCGCGCCGGGAGCGATGGCGACGGTGCGAATGCCGCGTCCGCCCCACTCGACCGCCAAGCTGCGCATCAGCGCGACCACTCCTGCCTTCGCCACTGCGCTGGGGACGACGTAGGCCGAGCCCGTGTCGGCGTAGGTCGTCGCGATGCTCAGCACCACGCCCTTGTGCTGCTCCTTCAGCCAGCGCCGGCCGCACGCCAAGGTCATGTTGATGGTGCCCTTCAACACAATGCCAATGACGGCGTCGAAGGCGTTCGGCGAAAGCTCTTCGGTCTTAGCCAGGAAATTGCCGGCCGCGTTATTGACCAGCACGTCGAGCGGTCCTTTCGCCCACAGCTTCTCGATGAGCGGATCGACGTCCTCGGGATAGCGGACGTCGCACTGGAAGGCTTCAATCGTGCCGCCAGTCGAGGCAGTGAGTTCCTTGGCCGTCTGCTCGACAACGTGAGCCCGCCGGCCGCAGATGTAAACAGTTGCGCCGAGTTGGAGAAATCGCTCGCCCATGGCGCGGCCAATGCCCGTGCCGCCCCCGGTGATAAGAATGCGCGTGCCCTTCAGAAGGTCGTTGGTAAACATGGCGTTCGTTCCGGAAGGGATAAGCTATCACGCGAATGGAAGGGATGTCAGTGCGGAGAACCAGCTGTTAGCGACTAGCAATTAGCAATTAGCCTTTAGCTCTTCGCAGACGAGCCTGACTCCAATGCGACGAACAGACGTAGTCCGCGTTGGCTATCGGCAGTTGGCACGAACGGCGTGCGTTGGAGTCTCGCGCAGCGAGACGGAAGATCTTAGCCCAGCCTTTCAAGGCTGGGTGGGCGTTGTATTATCCACGCGAGTCCTACAGGGACGGCACTGGCGCCGCGATAGGGGTCCTTCGACTCCGACGGCCGAATAAGGGCCGCCTCCGCTCAGGATGACACCGTGGATTTTGAGGTGTTGGAAATGTGAATCACGCTCACCCACAGCTAAAGGCTAAGAGCTAATTGCTAATTGCTAATCGCTAGTTGCTAATCTGCGCCAACTTCACTTCGGCGCTGCTGCGGCGGCCGGCGGGGGTGGGAATCAGCGGCAATCGCAGTTCGACTTCGAGTCCGTGTGGCGACAGATTCTTCGCCGACACGCTGCCGCCATGCATGGCCACGGCATTGCGTACGATGGCAAGCCCAAGTCCCATACCTCCGGTGTTGGTGCCGCGCGAGTCGTCGACGCGATAGAACGGCTTGAAGAGCAGCGGCAGAGCATTGTCGGGAACGCCCGGCCCGTTGTCGTGGACGCTGATCACCGCGTTGCGCTCGCTGCTGAAGAGGAAGACGGAAATCCTGCCGTCTTTGCCAGAGTAGAAAATCGCATTGCGCACCACATTTTCGATTGCGCTGCGCAGCAGGCCGGGATCGCCGTTCACCTTGATTTCCGCGCCCGGGCGATAGGTGATCTCAGCTCCGGTTGCAGCAGCTTCGAACTTGGCATCGTGCAGAACGTCGTCGAGGACTTCGTTGAGCGTGAGCTGCTCAAACTTCGGCTTCTGCTGTCCGCTCTCCAGCCGCGCGACGGCCAGGATCTGCTCCAGCATCGAGTCCAGCTGAATCGTGTCCTGCTCGATGCGGTTCAGCATCTCGGCGCGTTCCTCATCGCTGGCGTCGCGAGCCAGCGCCAGCGCCAGCCGGATACGCGCGATGGGCGATCGCAGCTCGTGCGAGACGCCGCTCAGCAAATTGCGCTCGCTCTGGATCTGGTTGCGTAGCTCTCCAGCCATGATGTCGAAGTCGCGTACCAGATCGGCAATTTCATCGTGGCGATTGCCGAGGTTTTCGCCGGCGCGAATGTCGAGATTGCCGCGCGCCAGCTCATGCGTGGCATCGCGCAGGCGCTCAATCGGCTTGGTTAGATAATGAGCAATCACCAGGCACATGATCGCCGAGAAGATCGTTCCCAACTTCAAGGTCCAGAGCAGGTCGCCGGGAATGCGCTCGCGCAGCGGCGGCGGCGTGAGTTCGGCGATCAGCAGATACTGCCCGCGATCCGTCGTAACGTGTGCGGCAAGGACATTCGCCTCGTAGGAGCTGTAAAGACCTTCCTGGCGGTCGGCGGCCGCGGCAGCGCGCACAATCTGCTCGGGCAGGGGACGGCCGGATAGTTCACGGCCACTGCTATCCAACAGCCAGAATCGCGAACGAGTCGGCAGCGAAAGGCTGTCCAGCAGTTGCGACAGGCCGGGCTGACCCTGTTGGTCAAACCGCTGCGCGGCCAGGCTGGCCAACACCGGCATCTCGCGGCGCTCGGGTTGGATCCACCACGGATGCTCCGAGGTGATGCGATAGTGAACGCGCAGATACAACGCGCCCAGCAGCAACGCCTGCGCCACCCAGAAGGGCAGGAAGATCTTCCAGAACAGACGACGGTTCATACCCGGCTCTTCTCCGGCGTCTCGGCAGCAAGGAAGTAGCCAACTCCGCGGATCGGGCGAATCAGATCGTCTGCGGTAGGACAGCTGCCAAGCTTCTTTCGCAGGCGGCTGACGTGCACATCGACGCTGCGGTCAAAGGCGTTCAGCGGGCGGCCGAGCGCGACTTCGGCAATCTGCTCCCGTGTCACCACGCTGCCGGCGTGGCGCAGGAGGAGCTCCAGAACATTGAACTCGACCGAGGTCAGATCGACAGCAACGTCGCGGCAGGTAACCGTGCGGGTTGCCAGCGACATGTTGATGTCGCCAACCACGAGATTTTCTTCGTGTTCGGCCTGCGCGGCCGGACCGGCTGCTTCGCGCGTGCGGCGAAATATCGCGCGGATCCTCGCCACCAGTTCGCGCGGATCGAAAGGCTTGGCCAGATAATCGTCGGCGCCGATTTCCAATCCAAGAATGCGATCCACCGCTTCGCCGCGAGCAGTCAGCAGAAGTACCGGAACGGACGACTGCTGGCGCAGCGCCTTCAAGAGTTCGAAACCTGACCCGCCCGGAAGCATGACATCGAGAACTACAAGCTCGTGATCGCGCGACAAGGCTGCGCTCAAGCCGGAGGCGTGATCGTAGGCCGCGTCCACGCGGAATCCTTCGCCCTCCAGGAAGCGCTTCAGCAGGTTGACGAGCGCGTGATCGTCATCGACGATGAGCAGGCGATTCACTGCATTCATTTTGCCTTTTCCTCGTCGCGGCGGCGGTGAAGAATTGTTTCGAGATTGGCTGTCAGCCTTCACACTTCTTTACCTTCCTTCACCCACTCTTAACTGCGGTCGGGCAGCTCATCCGGTCTAATAATTAATGATCTAATAGTACTGCAACCAGTGCGCCAGATTGCAGTTACGGTCATAATGGACGAGTAGCGGTAAGGCTCGCGCCCGGCGCACGTCAAGGCCTGTGCCGGCGAGGAGGAGTGTGTGAAGACAGGGGCGTTCTTTGCTCTCGGAAGACGAAGAGGTGGGGCCTTCTGGGGAGCTTGCCTGGTGGTGGCGCTGGCCATTTGCGCCGTTCTGAGTGGCTGCAGTTCGCAGTCGGCCAAGGCCGCCAAGCCCACCACCCCGCCGGCTGTGCCGGTTGGAGTGGGCACCGTCAAGCAGGGTGAATTCAACGAGTACATTGTCGGCCTCGGCTCGGTGCAGGCGCTCAACACCGTTTCCATCAAGACCCGCATCGACGGCCAGATCATGCAGGTCAACTTCCGCGAGGGTCAGGACGTTCGCGCCGGCGAACTGCTGCTCGTGATCGATCCTCGGCCGTATCAGGTCGCACTGGATCAGGCGAAGGCCAATCTAGCCAAAGATGAAGCTCAGCTGGTCAACGCCAAAGCGCAATATGAACGCAACAAGGTTCTGTATGAGCAGGGCGTGATTGCCAAGCAGGATCTGGACACTCTGGAAGCGTCGTTCGGTACCTACGAAGGCACTATTGGCGCAGATAAGGCCGCGATCGAGAATGCGCAGCTGAATCTTACCTATTGCTACATCAAGTCTCCGGTCGACGGGCGCGTCGGACTGCGCATGGTTGACCCGGGCAACTATGTCACGGCGGCCGCCGGAACTGCAATGATCGTAGTCACGCAGTTGCATCCCATATCCCTGGTGTTCACCATTCCTGAAGATCAGCTGCAGGAAGTCGCGCAGCGCATGAAGCTGGGACCGCTGGAGGTCGACGCTTACAGTCGCGACGATTCGCAAAAATTGGCTACCGGAACTTTGCTCACCATCAACAACCAGATCGATCAAACCACCGGTACGGTCCAGCTGAAGGCGACCTTTGCCAATACCGACAATACGCTTTGGCCGAATCAGTTCGTTAATGCTCACCTGCTGCTGGAAACGCTCAAAGATGCAATTACCGCGCCGGCCAGTGCCATTCAGCGCGGTCCCGACGGCAGTTACGTGTACTCAGTTGACAGCAACAACACCGTGCAAATGCGGCCAATCAAGATTGCGTTGACGCAAGGGACCACGGTGGTAATCGCATCCGGTCTGCAGGGTGGCGACCGGGTGGTAACCGACGGGCAGGAGAAATTGTCGGCCGGCATGAAGGTTGCTCCGCAGGCTCCGGCCAAGCAACGTACGGGCGGATCGACGGGCGGTACGATCGGATCGCAGACATGAGTATTTCGCGGCCGTTTATTTTACGGCCCATCGCAACTTCGCTGTTGATGGTGGGACTGCTGCTGGTAGGCCTTGTCGCCTATCAGCAGTTGCCAATTTCGGCCCTGCCGCAGGTCGATTACCCGACCATTCAGATAGTGACGTTCTATCCCGGCGCCAGCCCCGACGTTACCGCTTCATCGATAACCGCGCCGCTGGAACGCCAGTTTGGCGAACTTCCCGGCCTCAGCCAGATGACCTCCAGCAGCTCCTATGGAGCCTCGGTCATCACGCTGCAGTTCAATCTCGAAGAGAACATCGATGTGGCCGAGCAGGAAGTTCAGGCGGCGATCAATGCGGCGCAGACCTTCCTGCCCAATGATCTGCCCACGCCTCCGATTTACAGCAAGGTCAACCCCGCCGACGCGCCGATTATGACCCTGGCAATGACCTCCGACAGCATGCCGCTGCCGCAGGTGGAAGATTTGGCGGACACGACCTTCGCGCAGAAGATCTCGCAGCTGCCAGGCGTCGGACTCGTCAGCATCAGCGGCGGGCAGAAGCCGGCAATTCGCATCATGGCCAATCCCACGGCGCTGGCCTCCTACGGCATGAGCCTGGAGCAGCTGCGCACGGTCATCGGCCAGATCAACATCGATCAGGCGAAAGGCCAGCTCCAGGACAATCGCCAGTCGTTCACCATCGGTGCCAACGACCAGATCCTGAGCCCACAGGAATACTCTGACAGCGTTGTTGCCTACAAGAACGGCAACCCCGTGCGCTTGTCAGATGTGGCTAGCGTAGTCATCGGGCCGGAGGACTCAAATCAGGCGGCGTGGATGAATACCACGCCGGCGGTCATACTGAACATTCAGCGCCAGCCCGGCGCCAACATCATTAAAGTTGTCGACAGCATCAAGCTGCGTTTGAAGCAGCTGCAGGCGAACCTGCCGGCCTCGGTCAAAGTCACGGTTCTGACCGATCGCACCAACACCATCCGCGCCAGCGTCAAAGACGTTCAGTTCGAGATGATGCTGACCGTCGGGCTGGTCGTGATGGTGATCTTCCTTTTCCTGCGCACGCTGGCAGCAACCATCATTCCCAGCGTTACGGTACCCCTGTCGATTGTCGGCACCTTCGGCGTGATGTACCTGCTGGGGTACTCGCTGGACAACCTCTCGCTGATGGCACTGACCATCTCCACCGGCTTCGTCGTCGACGATGCCATCGTGATGATCGAGAACATCGATCGTTACATCGAGGAGGGCCACACTCCGCTGGAATCTGCCCTGCGCGGCGCCGGTCAGATCGGTTTCACCATCGTATCGCTGACCGTTTCGCTGATTGCCGTGCTGATTCCGCTGCTTTTCATGGGCGATATCGTCGGCCGGCTCTTCCGCGAATTTGCCGTGACCTTAAGCACGACCATCCTGATCTCGGCGGTCATCTCGCTCACCCTGACGCCGATGATGTGCTCGCTGCTGCTCAAGCAGCGGGATCAGGAGAAGCACAGCAAGCTCTATGACTGGTCGGAGCGGATGTTCAACAACACCATCGCGTTCTACGGCCGGATGGTGAAGTTCGTCCTCAACCATCAGACGGCGACGCTGGTGGTAGTCATCGGAACCCTGGTTGCCACGATCTACCTGTACATCGTGGTGCCCAAGGGCTTCTTCCCGGTGCAGGACACCGGCGTGATCATGGGCATTTCGGACGCGCCCGAGAGCATCTCGTTCAAGGCGATGTCCGAGCGACAGCAGGAATTGGCGGCGGCGATTCTCAAAGACAAAGACGTCGAGAGCCTGTCCTCGTTCATCGGCGTCGACGGCACTAACACCACGCCCAACAGCGGCCGCATTCAGATTAACCTGAAGGCGCGCGACGATCGCGACGACGACGTAACCACCATCATGAAGCGGCTGCAGAAGGAAGTTGCCGGTGTGGAGGGCATTACGCTCTACATGCAGCCGGTGCAGGACCTGACGGTGGAAGACCGCGTCAGCCGTACGCAATATCAGTTCACGCTCGAGGATGCTGACGCCAAAGAGCTGCGGCAGTGGACCGCGAAGATGCTCGACAAGCTGAAGACGCTGCCCGAGGTGCGCGACGTCGCCACCGACCAGCAGAACCAGGCGGCGCAGGCGACGCTGGTCATCGATCGCAGCACTGCTTCGCGGCTGGGCGTCACCGCCAGCGCCATCGACAACACTCTTTATGACGCCTTCGGCCAACGGCTGGTGTCGATCATGTTTACCCAGCTGAACCAGTATCACGTCGTCTTGCAGGTCGACCCGTCATTCAGTGCCGACCCCGACTCGTTGCTAAACATCTACGTGCCCGCAGGCGGCGGGCAGAGTCCGGCATCGTCTGGGAACACGGCAATCGTCGGCGCACCCGTAAATCTGAACTCCACGAGCAATGTCCTGGCCGCCAGCGCCAGTCAGGTGCCGCTCAGCGCGATTGCGCATTGGGAGACGACTACCGGCCCGCTGACCATCAATCACCAGGGACAGTTTCCGGCGGTGACCATCTCGTTCAACCTCGGCAAAGACGCTTCACTGGGCGATGCGGTGAAGAGAATTCAGCAGACGGCCACAGATCTGGGCTTACCGCCCAGTATTCAGCTCGCGTTCCAAGGCACCGCGCGCGCCTTCCAGGCATCGCTCGCCAACGAAGGCTGGCTGATTCTGGCAGCCATCGTGACCGTGTACATCGTCCTCGGCGTGCTGTACGAGAGCTACATTCATCCGATCACGATTTTGTCGACGCTGCCCTCAGCCGGTGTGGGCGCGATTCTTGCGCTGACGCTCTTCCACATGGATCTGAGCGTGATGGCCTTGATCGGCATCATCCTGCTGATCGGTATTGTGAAGAAGAACGCCATCATGATGATCGACTTCGCGCTGGAAGCCGAGCGCAAGGAAGGCAAGGCGCCGGTGGACGCGATCTACGAAGCGTGCCTGCTGCGATTCCGCCCCATCATGATGACGACCTTTGCTGCACTGTTCGGCGCTGTACCGCTGGCGCTAGGATCCGGGACGGGCTCGGAGCTGCGGCGTCCGCTTGGCATAACGATCATCGGTGGATTGTTGGTCAGCCAGGTACTGACTCTATTCACCACGCCGGTGGTTTATCTGTGGTTTGACCGGCTGGCTCAGGCGCTGCGTCATCTGCGCTCGCCCAAGCCGGCGGAAGCGATCGGAGATTAGTTTTCACCACGGAGGCACTGAGGTCACAGAGAAATCAAGCATTGGTGAACGACCGCGGCAGGTTTAATAAAAATTGAACTCCGTGTCCTCCGTGCCTCCGTGGTGAATAAATGACCCTATGAACGTTTCTGCTCCAGCCATCGCGCGGCCTGTCGCCACTACGCTGCTTACCCTCGCGCTGCTTCTTGCAGGCGCTCTGGCCTACACGCAGCTTCCGGTGGCGCCGCTGCCGCAGATCGACTTCCCGGTCATCTCGGTCGGCGCAGCTCTGCCTGGCGCCAGTCCGGAGACGATGGCATCCTCGGTGGCAACCCCGCTGGAGCGGCAATTCGGCCGCATCGCCGGTATCAACCAGATGACGTCGACCAGCATGCTGGGCTCGACCGGCATCACCATGCAGTTCGATCTGAACCGCAACATCGACGCCGCTGCGCGCGATGTCCAGGCTGCAATCAACGCCGCGCGCAATTACCTGCCGCCGGCGCTGCCCAGCAATCCCACCTACCGCAAGATCAATCCTGCCGACGCGCCGGTGATCATCCTGGTGATGACCTCTGACGCCATGACCCAGGACCAGATGTACGACGCGGCCGACTCGATCATGGGGCAGAAGCTGTCGCAGGTCGAAGGCGTGGGACAGGTCTTCGTGTGGGGATCGTCGCAGCCCGCGGTACGCATCGAAGCCAATCCGCAGATGCTGAACAACATGGGCCTGGGCCTGGAGGCGCTGCGTACGGCGGTCGCGGCGCAGAACGCCAATCAGGCCAAGGGCGCGGTGGATGACGGCCAGAAGATGTGGATGATCCGCGCCAACGATCAGCTCACCCGGGCGAAGGATTACAAGAACCTCATCATCGCCTATCGCAACGGCGCACCGGTACATCTCACCGACGTAGCCGATGTAACCGATTCCTATTCGAACATCTATAACGCAGGCAGTTTCAACGGCAAGCCCAGCGTGCTGATCGTGATCTTCCGCCAGCCGGGCGCCAACGTTATCGCCACCGCCGATCGCGTCATCGCCGCGCTCCCGTTCCTGAAAGCTTCGCTGCCGCCGAGCATCAATCTCGATATCGGACTCGACCGGACCACCACGGTGCGCGCGTCGGTTAGCGACGTGGAGCGCACGCTGGTCATTTCCGTCATGCTTGTCGTACTGGTGGTTTTCGTCTTTCTGCGCGAGGTCCGCGCCACGCTGATTCCCAGCGTCGCCGTGCCGCTGGCCATCGTCGGCACCTTCGGCATCATGTACGTGTGCGGCTATTCGCTCAACAACCTGTCGCTAATGGCGCTGACCATCTCGACCGGTTTTGTGGTGGACGACGCCATCGTGGTGCTGGAAAACGTGATGCGCCATGTGGAAGGCGGCATGAAGCCGTATCAGGCCGCGCTGCTCGGGGCGCGCGAGATCGGCTTCACGGTTGTCTCCATGAGCACATCGCTCATCGCCGTGTTCATCCCCATCCTGCTGATGAGCGGACTGGTCGGGCGGCTCTTCCACGAATTCGCGGTTACGTTGAGTGCTGCGATTGCCGTCTCGCTGGTAGTTTCGCTGACCACCACGCCCATGCTGTGCGCGCGTTTCCTGAAGGCGCACGATCCCGGCCGTCACGGCTCGCTGTACCGCATGAGCGAGCGCGGCTTCTATTGGATGAGCCATGGCTATAAGGTCTCGCTGGGCTGGGTGCTGCGGCACCGGCGGATGATTCTGGCCGTCGCCATCATCATGGTCTTCTTTAACGTATTCCTGTATATCAAAGTTCCCAAAGGGTTTTTCCCGCAACAGGACACGGGCCGTTTGCAGGGAGTGATCATGGGCCAGCAGGACGTTTCCTTCTACGGGATGCGGGACAAGACCAACGAATTCATCCGCGTCGTCAAACAGGACCCGGCGGTGGACAACGTGCTCGCTTTCGTCGGCGGCAATGCGGCGCTGAACCAGGGTCGCATGTTCGTCACGTTGAAGCCTCTGAACCAGCGCAAAGTCAGCGCCGATCAGGTGATCGCCCGCCTGCGCCCCAAGCTCTCGCACGTTCCTGGTGCGACGTTGTACTTCCAGTCGGTGCAGGACTTACAGATCGGCGGACGGCAGTCGAATGCACAGTACCAGTACACCTTGTCCGGCGAGAATCTGGATGAATTGTATGAATGGGCGCCGCAGCTGCTCGCCCAGCTTCGCAAAATCCCGCAGCTGAAGGACCTGAACAGCGATCAGCAGATCAGCGGCCTGGAGGCGAACATCGTCATCGATCGCGAAACCGCGGCGCGGCTAGGCATTACCCCGTCGCAGATCGATGCCGTGCTCTACGACGCGTTCGGGCAGGAGCAGATCTCGACCATCTATCAGACGCTGAACCAGTATCACGTCGTGATGGAGGTCGATCCCAAGTATCAGCTCACCCCGGACGCTTTGAAGAGCGTTTACGTGATTACCAGCACCGGCGCGCAGGTGCCGCTTTCCTCCTTTGCCCACTTCGAACCCGGCAATACCTCGCTCTCGGTGAATCACCAGGGACAATTCCCCTGCGTGACCCTCTCGTTCAATCTCGCGCCTGGCGGTGACTTGGGCACAGCAACGCGCGCCATTGACCAGGCTGAACTCGCCCTGCGCATGCCGTCATCGATCCATGGCAGCTTCCAGGGAACGGCGGCAGCCTTCCAGGATTCGCTCTCGTCGGAGCCGATCCTGATTTTGACCGCTCTGCTGGCCGTCTATATCGTTCTGGGCATGCTGTACGAGAGCTATATCCATCCCATTACGATCCTCTCCACTCTGCCTTCTGCCGGCACGGGAGCGATCCTGGCCCTGATGATCTTCCACATGCAGCTGGACGTCATCGGACTGATCGGCATCATCCTGCTGATTGGCATCGTGAAGAAAAACGCCATCATGATGATCGACTTCGCGCTGGAAGTGGAGCGCACAGGCAAGAGTGCCGAAGAGGCCATTTACGAGGCCGGCCTGATTCGTTTCCGACCCATCATGATGACTACCGCGGCTGCCATGCTGGGCGCCCTGCCGCTGGCGGTGGGGATGGGCGTGGGCGCGGAAATCCGGCGGCCGTTGGGCGTCGCCATCGTGGGTGGTCTGATCGTCAGCCAGGCGCTCACCCTCTATACCACTCCCGTCGTCTACCTCTACATGGACAAGTTGAAGCAGGCGGTTGTCCGCCATCTGCCCGGCCGCAGGAAGAAGGTCGCCGAGCATGAAGAAGCGCCGGTCTTCGCGGATTAGCGTCGCAGCCAGCCAATAGCAAAAGGGCACACCGAGTGTGCCCCTTCGTACTGAATTTACTGACTAAACCTTGCTAGCGGCCGAAGTACTTGGCGTTGCGCTCGGTATATTCTTTCCACTTTTCCGGCAGATCGTCGAGTGCGAAAATCGCCGAAACCGGACACACCGGCACGCAAGCGCCGCAATCGATGCATTCCACCGGATCAATGAACAGCATCTCCTCGGCCCCATACTTCTCACTGTCCTTCTTGGGATGAATGCAATCCACCGGACAGGCATCGACACAGGCTGTATCCTTCGTGCCAATACAAGGTTCCGCGATCACATAAGCCATAGAACGATATCTCCCTAAAGTCTCTCTTGGGGGAATCCCTGTGTAGAGTAGATGTAACGATACTACCAAAAAATCGACACTCACTGTTGCCATTGAGCGCTGCTGCTGATCAAATTAGAGCGACACAATCATCCAAAATCTGGGTTATAACAGTCCATATACAGGGATGTAGGACCACGGTCGCGGAGTGAGGACGCCATGTCGTTAACCCCAACGGGTCTTGATTGGTGGCAGTGGCTGCTGGCAGCACTGGGCTGCTGGGGACTGGCTTGGTTCTTCGTGTCTGTGACTCGACGCGAGGACGGCAGTGGCGGTTTTTCCACAGTCATCGGCTGGCTGGGCGGACTTCTCGGCGCCTACTGCGCCGGCGCGGGCATTCTGCAGCTCGTACGGTGGGCCATGGATTACAGTAACCGGTAAATGGCGCTGCCGACTATGCCACCGTCGCCGGCTCGCGCTCGCCCGCCGGCTCATATTCCACGATGTAACCTGCGATCGCGCTGGCCGCCACCGTCAGCGGACTCGCCAGATACATCTGGCCTGGCCCGCTGCGGCCGGGAAAGTTGCGATTCTGTGCGCTGATCACGATCTGATCCGGACGTGTCGAAACTCCCGGACCGGCATTAATGCAGGCGCCGCAGCTCGGTTCGATCACCTGCGCACCCGCTCGCTGGAAGATATCCAGATATCCCTTCCGCAGACAATACTCGCGGGTCTCCTGCGATCCGAACTGCAGATAGAACTTGCAGCTGTCGGCGACGCGACGACCCTGCCGCAACGCATCGCTGAGCACAAGCGCGTACATGTCCATATCTTCGTTCTTACCGGCAGTGCAGGTGCCGCCGTAAGCGATTTCCACCGGTACCGGCGTATTCAGCTCGCGGATAAACTTGCCGTTCCCCGGATCGCCCGGCGTGGCAATCATCGGATAGATCTCCGCAGCATCGAGTTCGATGACATGCGCGTAGTGCGCATCGGGATCGCTGTACAATCCTTCGACCAGCGTCTGCGCCTCATTCTCGCTCATCCCGCGGCGCTCCATCAGGAACTCCACGGTCTTCTGATCGGGTGCGACGATGCCGGTAAATCCCCCGATCTCGGCCGCCATGTTCGTCATGGTCGCGCGCTCGTCGACGCCTAGCGCTTCAATCGCCTCGCCGGAGTACTCGATCACTTTCGCCAGCGCGTGTCCGCTCCGAATGTATTCCATCGACAGCAGTTTCAGGATGAAATCCTTCGCGGTGGCGTTGTCGCGCCGCTTGCCACGAATGATCACCTTCACCGACTCGGGAACTTTGACGCGCACATCTTTGGTGAACCACGCGTTGAAGACGTCGGTGGTGCCTATGCCGAAAGCCACGCAGCCCATGGAGCCGACGTGCGGGGTGTGCGAATCGCTGCCCACATTGAGTTGGCCGGGCAGGGCATAGCTCTCGGTCACGATGGAATGGCAGATTCCTTCCGAACCTTTGCGGTCTTTCAACTCGCCGTGAAGCTTGATGCCCTGTTTCTTTGCGAAGTCCTCCTGCTTCGACTTCAGCTGGCCGGCGAGATCGAGCAACCCCATCTTCTTCTTCTCCTCTGACATCACTTCGTCAAGGAAGGTGAGATGGTCGCGGAAGAACATGATGGTCTTCGCATCGGTCACCGGCTCGTCTTTTCCGAGAAAGTGCTCGAAGAAAATGGCGGCCATCGGCGTGACGTATTCGTGGCTGAAACGCAGATCGGTGCGGGCGAAGCCGGTGTCGCCAGGCTTCACCGCCTCCACACCAACCTTGTTGGTGTCGTGCAGCATGTGGCGGGCGAAGATCTTTTCGGCGATGGTCATTGGCCGCGGCTTAGTTGTAATCGGCGGCAGAAAAGCCTTGCCCTGCATGCGCGCGACGTTGAACGGGAACAATCCGCCGTACTCAATCACCTGGCGCGTGATCTCGTCCTCACCAGCGGTAAAGTCGACCAACGGGATCTCTTCGCCGCGCCGGATCTTGTCGATCAGGCTGAAGTCGGTTGAGGTCAGCACGCCGAGATTCTGGCAGTTCTGCTTGTAAATCCGTTCGATGTTCTCCGCGATCACCAACCTGATGCCGGCTGACATCTCGGCATAAGGCGACTGCTCGCGACTGGAGCCTTTACCGCGGCGCTTGCCGGAGACGGCTGCGACGAAGCCGCCCTTCTTCACGTCGCCGCGCTTGATCGGAGTCTCATTGCCGCACTTCAGTCCGGTGTAGGGAAACTCGCCGAGCGTCTCGTCGAAGAAGAAGCAGATGTGCGCCGGCGTGATCTCGTCGGTCGAGATATCGTCGCGCAGCTTGGGATTGCGCTCGGGATGCTGCGTGTCCCAGGGCAGGTCTTCGCCCGCCAGTTGGCGCTTGATAAGCTCGGGATCTTCAGTGAGGAAAAGGATTCGCCCCTGCAAACGGACCATGTCGGGGCGCTTCTCAACAGTGCGGTGCAACAACGAATTATTCACTCATCAATTTTAACGCAGTCACAGGGAGCTGTGACGAAGCCGAACGGGCGTTCGAGGTTGATATTGCGCACCATACCACCGGCACGGGTTGAAGCTTGAGAAGCGCAAAAGCATCAGATGCTGAAGCGCCCGAGATGCAAAAGACGCCGTTTCAGGAGGTCACAGGAGGCGCTCAGGAGAAAACAATGTTTACTGTTACAGGGATTACGGGGCAGGTGGGGAGCGCGGTGGCGCAGACCCTGCTAGCGGCTGGAAAGAGTGTGCGCGGCATCGTTCGCGACCCGCAGAAGGCTAGCCTCTGGCAGGAGAGAGGCTGCGAACTTTTCGTTGCGGACATGCACGATGCCAGCGCGTTGGGAAAGGCTTTCGCGGCGACCGAAGGGGTTTTTGTGATGCTGCCGCCGATCTTCGATCCGTCGCCGGGCTTCCCGGAGTGTCGTCAACTGGTTACCGCCTTGCGAAAGGCACTGGAGACTGCGCAACCTCCCAGGATTGTCTGCCTCTCCACCATCGGCGCGCAGGCGACCCAGACAAGCCTTCTTACCCAGCTGCAGATTCTCGAGCAGGAGTTGCGCGGGTTGCCGGTGATCGCATTCCTCAGAGCCGCCTGGTTCATGGAAAACTTCGCGTGGGACGTGGCTCCGGCGCGCCAAACCGGCATCCTCCGCAGCTTCCTGCAACGTTTAGACAGATCGTTACCCATGGCGGCTACGAGGGACGTGGGACGCACCGCGGCGGAATTACTGCTGCAGTCCTGGCGGGGACAGCGAATCATCGAACTCGAAGGGCCCGAGCGTATCACGCCGCTACAAGTCGCGACCACCATGGCGCACGTGCTGGAGCGCGATGTGCGCGCGGAAGCTGTTCCTGGGGAAAGCTGGGAGGCAATCTTTCGAGGCCAAGGTATGAAGAACCCGATCCCTCGTATGCAAATGCTGGAGGGGTTGAACCAGGGTTGGATCGACTTCGAGGGTGGCAAAGCTGAGCCGGGGAAAGGCAGGATTCACCTGGAAGAGGTCGTGCGGTCGTTGGCGTCGAAGGAGAATTGATCAGCTCTCGGCGCGCGCCGCGCTTAGTTTCGAGTCTTAACGTAGTCAGCAACCGAAGGCAATTCTTCCAGATCCCGGCCGGCGAAGATCTCCGCGAATTGCGCGATCAGTTCCTTATGGATGAGCCCATTGCTGCCTAACACCTCGCGGCTGTCGAGACGAAATGGCGAGCCATCGAAGCGCGTGACCACTCCTCCGGCTTCCTGCACCAAGAGCGCACCGGCAGCGGTGTCCCACGGATTCAGGTTGAACTCCCAGAAGCCGTCGTAACGTCCGCAGGCGACGTTGGCCAGATCGAGGGCAGCCGAGCCTGCGCGCCGCACGCCATGCGAGCGAAGCGTGATCTGGTGGTAGAAAAAAATGTTGGGATTCTTGTGCCGCTTGTGGCTGGGGAAGCCAGTGCCAAGGATCGATTCCGCCAGCAATTTCGTCTTCGATACGTGGATGGTGCGGCCGTTCAGCGTTGCGCCCTGACCGCGCTCGGCAGCGAACATCTCGTCCCGCGTGGGATCGTACAGCACGCCAGCCTCAAGCTGGCCATCTCTACGCGTCAGCGCAATCGAAACACAGAAGACTGGATAGCCGTGGGCAAAGTTTGTTGTGCCATCCAGCGGATCGACGTACCAGCGATAGTCAGCTTCCGTCTCGCTGCGCGTACCTTCTTCCGCGACGATGCCATGTTCCGGCCAACGCGCGCGCAGACGCTCGACAATCAGCTTCTCTGAGGCGCGATCAGCCTCCGTCACCAGATCGACTTCGCCCTTGTATTCGATGGCAACGCTGCCGAAGTAATGCATCAGAAGCGAGCCCGCCTCGCGCGCGATCGCTTCCAGGTCTGGCAGATACCGGCTCATCGGTCGGGATTCGCTGGATTGTTGTTCTGAGCCGGTGGGCCGTCGGTGCGCGTCTTGCGAATGGCGTCCTCGGCGATGTACGCGATCTCGTGTTTGAAGATGAAAAGATTGGGCGCACCCTCGCGCGTCAGCCGTACCATGCGCCGGTCATAGTATTCGATCCAGCCGCGCAGTATCGTCCCATCCATCAGCTTGATGCGAACCGGGCGCTGCTTCTCGCCCAGCATCTTGAGATAGGCTGCCTCTTGATGTGTGTCGTCGGGAGGAGGCGTTCTGCCTTTATGATGATTCGAGTCGGTGCCACGAAAACCCATGCATCAATTCTACATGCGATGGCGAAGCGATGACCACCGGAGCGAAAGGGGACCTTCCCATGAAGACGTCGGTTTTTGTTGGAGTCAGCGTGGACGGGTTTATGGCGCGCCGCAATGGCGATCTGGATTTTCTTCCGGTGGGCGGCGGCGAAGCGCATGGCTACGATGAATTTATCGCGACTATCGACACGCTGGTGATCGGCCGCGGAACCTTCGAGATAGTTATGGGCTTTCCGGAATGGCCATATGGCGACAAGCGTGTCGTGGTGCTAAGTAGTCGACCTCTGGATTTATCCCGCGCGCCCAAAGATACGGTTGAGCAGATGAACGGAGAGCCCGCCGAGATTGTCGCAAAGCTGGCGGCTCGCGGCGCCAATCACGCATATGTCGATGGCGGTGTCACGATTCAGCGCTTCTTGCGCGCTGGACTGATTCAACACTTGACGATCACTCGCGTGCCGGTGCTCATCGGAGACGGCATACCGCTCTTTGGCTCGTTGCCGCACGATATCCGGTTACGGCACATCGCAACGCAAAGCTACGCGAGCGGTCTGGTGAAGACGGAATACGAAGTGATGACATAGGGTAGGGCGCGCCGCTTACACTTCTTAACAAAGTTTTCCTCATTTCAACTAGCGTCGATGCAACGCCTCCCGGCATCATTCATAATGGAATGCAGCATCTATTTACTATGTCGAACTGACGCACAGTTCCTCGATGGGATCGGCATCCCGCAAACGGCCCCCTTATTTCGACACGCGCCACTTTCCTGCGGTTCCTGGGTTACGACGGTAGGCGTTGTGTGCATCAACTGATTGGCTCATGGTTCATAACGTTTTTGTATTGCTGTCAGAATCTGTCACCGCGTTGCTGGTAGCGAGTCTTGGCGCCGGCATTCTCATTTATTTCAGCCTGCAGAGTTGGGACAGAGTCGCGGCGCTTTCGCGCAACCGCTCGCAACTGTTTTCGGTGGGCGCGCTGGTTGCTATCGTGCTGGCGGCGGTGCAGTTTTCCAACCTGCAGCGCAACCGCGCCGACACCGCGGACTTCAAAGACTTTGTTGCTGCAGCCAGTCCGTTTCCCAAACCCCACTACCTCACCGTTCAGGCGCTGAACGCCGCGGGCTTCGTGGTGGTGCCGACGTATCACAACGACAATGCGCGCACCGGTCAGAACACGCTGGAGACGACTCTCACCCCCGACAATGTGAACGTGGGAAAGTTTGGCAGGCTGTATTCGTTTCCGGTGGACGGATACGTTTACGCGCAGCCGCTCTACATGCCGCAAGTCGCGATTCCCGGAAATGGCATCCACAACGTCTTGATTGTGGCGACGCAGCACGACAGCGTTTATGCCTTTGACGCCGACTCGCCGACTCCCGATCCTTTGTGGCGCGTGAATTTCCTCAATCCTGATGCAGGCATAACCACGGTGTCGGCAAGTGACGTAAACGCCAGCGACATTCTGCCGTAGATCGGCATCACCAGCACTCCAGTAATCGACATCGCCAGCAACACGGTTTATGTGGTCGCGGCGACCAAGGAGAATGGCGCTTTCTATCACCGGCTGCACGCACTTGACATGACCTCGGGTGCGGAGAAGTTTGGCGGACCGCGCATCATTCAGGCAGCGTATCCGGGCACCGCGCAAGACAGTAATGACGGCGTGCTGTCGTTCTCCTCGCGCTTCCAATTGCAGCGCGCGGCGCTGTTGCTTTCCAAAGGCAAGATCTACGTCGCCTTCGCCTCGAATGCCGATTCCGGCTTGTATCACGGATGGGTGATCGCCTACGACGCGACCACCATGCGCCAAGCAGGTGCGTGGGTGTCGACGCCGAATGGTTATCAGGGTGGCATCTGGATGAGCGGGTGCGGTGTCAGCGCCGACAGCAATGGCGATGTGTATCTTTCCATCGCCAACGGGCCATTCGATGTGTACGGCGAGCAGCCCGGCGCGAACTTCAGCGACAGCGTTGTGAAGTTGCGGCCGGGAGCGAGTGGGCTGAACCTGGTCGATTTCTTTACCCCATTCAGCCAGGCAAAGATGGCGAAGGAAGATCTTGATCTGGGATCGGCCGGCGTGATGCTGCTGCCCGATCAGCCAGGAGCGTTTCCACATATTGCCGTTACCAGCGGCAAGAACGGCCACATCTACGTGCTGAATCGCGATAACTTCGGCGGATACAACACCGCGCTCAACGGCAATCCACAGGTCATCCAGGAAATTTCCGGCCAGCTGCGGCAGCAGATGGGAACGCCCGCGTACTGGAACGGCCGGCTTTATTTCGGCCCAGGAATCAGTCCGCATGTGGACGGCGTCAAAGCTTTCGCGCTGCACAATGGAGCGCTGTCGACGACGCCGGTGTCGCAGAGCGCCGCGATTTATCACCTCACGCGCAGCACGGTCAGCGTGTCAGCCAACGGCAACGGCAACGGAATCGTGTGGGCTGTCGACAATGACGCGTACTATTCGACGCATCAGGGTCCGGCCGTTCTTCATGCCTACGATGCCCGCAATCTTGCCCACGAACTGTACAGCTCCAATCAGCGAGCGTCGCGCGACAATCCCGGACAGGCCTCAAAGTTCACCGTGCCGACCGTCGCGAACGGCAAAGTGTTCGTCGGCACCGCGAACCAAGTGAGCGTCTATGGGCTGCTGCAAGGGGCAGGGAACTAGCGCAGCTTGCACGTGTTTGCGGTCTCTCCCGATCTTGATCCGACGGCCCGGCGCTGAAAACCGTGGCAGCCCGCACTGCGCAATATGCTCCGTAGTGGCATGATGGATGGCAGGAGTTCCTGATGCGCTTCCGGCGATTTGCATCCCTTTGCGCTCTGCTGCTGTTCCTGGCGCCCGCGAGCACCTCTACGCTTCGGGCGCAAAGCACCGCATCTCCGTCTGCACAACAACGCCCGACCAGCACGCCTTACACGGGCGATCTCTCGATCTTCGAGAGCCCCGGCCGCGACGAAAGACTGCACATCGACGGTGTCATGAAAGCTCTCGCCATTTCGCCCGGCAAGAATGTGGCCGACATCGGAGCCGGCTCGGGATGGTTCACTGTACGCGCCGCGCGGAAAGTGAAAGGCACCGGCATGGTGTATGCCGTCGAAATCAATCCGGAGGCGATTAAGTACATCGACAATCGCATCCAGAAAGAGCATCTGCCCAACGTAAAAACGATTCTGGGCAAGGCCGGCAATCCGGAGCTGCCGCCCGACAGCGTCGATGCTGTGCTGTTGCTGAAGACCTATCACGAAGTTGCCGAGCCGGTGGATCTGCTGCGCAACCTGCGAGCCTCGCTCCGGCCGGGTGCGCGCGTTGGCATCATCGATCGCGACGGCAACGGCACAAACCATGGTGTGCACAAGCAGATCGTGCTGCACGAGGCCGACGAAGCTGGCTATCGCTTGCTCGAAGAGCACGACAATCTGGTCGTCGACGACGACATGGACTACTTCCTGGTGCTCGTGGTGAAGTGAGTTCTCAACTCCCAGGTTAGGCCAAAAGAAGGCCGAACCTGGGGCACCCGCGCCCGGCTTTGCTTTCCGACGGGCGAGCCGTAGAATGTTCGCCCATGAGCACACTGCCGCCGGCGATCCTCGATCGCAAAGACCCGATATTTGACCGCCTGGAAGACCAGATTGCGTGGTACGACAAGAAGAGCACCCAGAGTCAGCACAAGTTCAAAGGCATCAAGGTCACGGAGATTGTGGCGGCGGCGCTGATCCCGATGCTGACGACGCTGAAGATCTCCGGCGTACAGCACAGCAATTCCATCAACATTGGTCTGGCCGTGCTGGTGACGGCGCTGGGCGTGCTCATCACCATTCTGGAAGGGCTGCTGCACCTCAACCAGTATCAGCAGAACTGGATTACCTATCGCTCGACGTGCGAGTCACTTAAGCACGAGAAGTATGTGTTCCTGGGAAACGCTTCGCCGTATGCCAGCGGCACGGAAACGGAGCGGCGCGCGCTGCTGGCGGAGCGCGTGGAGTCGCTGGTTTCGCAGGAACACGCCAAATGGGCTTCGGTGCAACAGCAACAGGATGAGAAGAGCAAGAGCAGCCCGGAGCCTTCTACTGCCTCCAGGCAGGGTGTCTAGGCGAACCGAGCCGCAATGCCCAGCACTGCCACGACACCAGCTGGACAATCAATTAGCTCGCATGGACGGGACCAACACCATCCCAATGCCGTTTCACCGTTGCAGGGCAGTCAATGCTTCCAATGGCTGGTCTTTTTGCCGTCGGCGTCGAGGGCGTCGCCGGGCTGCATGCCGGCGGGACATGGGCCGATGTATTTCTGCTCCGACACCATGGTCATTCCTGTTTTGCCTCCGATAGGCGGCGTGTAGGTTGCTGTTCCGTCGGTCCGCGCGGCGGTGTCCCCCGTCATGGCGAGGGTTCCTTTGTTGCGGATCACCGTCGTTCCCACGGTGCACGCGGTTTCAGTGGTGGTGACGTTATTAGCGGTGGTCTTGCTGATGGTCTTGCAGTTGCTCTCGCGCTTCAGTGCGGCGGCGTGCGCGTAGTCGTCGTAGGCGTGACTGCGGCAAAGCTTTTCAGACCGTTCCGTAATCTGGTTGCTGGGAATCTCGACGGTCTTGGTATGGATCTCCCACAGACCTTCCTTCATCGGCGGAGTATCGGCGGCAGAGACCGATCCCACAAGACAGAACGCAAGCCACGGAATGAATCGCCGGATCGTCAAGACAAGAACTCTGGCACGGCCAGGACACAACAACGCTTTAGATGACGGTGTTGGCGAGGTCAGTTGTATGGCGCGCTACGGAGCATGCGATGCGGCGTCCTCGATCACCGCGGCGACTTCCTTCGGGTGGGAGACATAGACCGCGTGACTGGCGCCGGAGACTTCCGTGGTGTGGCTCTTGGCGCGCTTGGCATACCAGCGTTCGAGTTCGGGGTTGATGGCCCGGTCGTGGGTGGAGACGATCATCCAGCTCGGCTTGCTTTTCCATGCCGCCGCGGTGATCACCGCCGAGAAGTTCTCGGCCTTGTTGAATACCTGCGATCGCGCCATGAAGGCTGCGAGCTCCGCAGGGACGTCGGCCGCGAAGTATTCGTGAAACTGCGCCAGGTTTAGGTAGGTGTAGCCATCGGGCGTCTTCTTGATCACGTTCGACTTGCTCAGGTCGCTGGGGAAACGCTTGCCATCTTCGGCTTCACTCTCGCCCGCATCGGGCATGTGGGCGGCGACGTACACCAGCGCGACCACCGAGGGATCGGTCCCTGCTTCGGTGATCACGGCTCCGCCGTAGCTATGACCGACGAGAATGCAGGGGCCGTCCTGCAAGGCGAGAATGCGTTTGGTGGCAGTAACGTCGTCCTGAAACGAGGTCTCCGGCTCCTGCACGATGCTTACGTTGTAGCCGTGCTTCACCAGGATGTCGTAGACACCTCTCCATCCCGAGCCGTCCGCCCACGCGCCATGAACCAGTACGATGTTGCGGACGCGATGGTCCGCCGTCTGCGCTCGAAGCGCTAAGCAGGACAACAGCAGTAATACAGCGCAGACCGATTGGTACATTGTGCGCCGTGCCTTAAGAGAGATATCCATAGCCGCAATCCTCGATGGAGCCGGTTGCTCAAAGCGAGAGATGCGGTCGCCGGTGCGCCCGATTTTGTTTTTGCTGCCTTGTATAAAAAAAACGCCATCCCTTGCGGGATGGCGGTTGGGTTAGGGTTGCTGAGCTGGTTATGCTTTTGCTTTCACGATCCGCATTCCGTAGAACGACTTCCACACGAAGAAGAATGAGATGAGGAAGAACGCGACCGCCAGCACGTGGGTAAAGGCCGCGCCATTGGTCGAGGTCAACTGCACTGCGAGTTCGACGGCGAGCAGTCCGAACAGCGTGGTGAACTTGATGATCGGGTTCATCGCGACCGACGAGGTGTCCTTGAAAGGATCGCCCACGGTGTCGCCGACAACTGTTGCATCGTGCAGTGCGGTGCCTTTCTGCTTCAGCTCGACTTCGACGATCTTCTTGGCGTTGTCCCATGCGCCGCCGGCATTGGCCATGAACATCGCCTGATAGAGACCGAAGGCCGCAATCGAGATCAGGTAGCCGATGAAGAAGAACGGCTCCACGAAGGCGAATGCCAGGGTCACAAAGAAGACCGCGAGGAAGATGTTGAACATGCCCTTCTGCGCGTACTTGGTGCAGATTTCTACGACCTTCTTGCTGTCTTCGACCGAGGCTTTCTCCACGCCTTCGAGCTTGATGTTGGCCTTGATGAACTCTACCGCGCGATACGCACCGGTCGTGACGGCCTGCATGGAAGCGCCGGTGAACCAGTAGATGATCGCGCCGCCGCTGATCAGCCCGAGGACAAACGGAGCATGCAGCAGCGAGAGCTTATCCACGTTCTCCGCCAGCCCGTGTGTGAGCGCCATGATGATGGAGAAAATCATCGTGGTAGCGCCGACGACTGCGGTGCCGATCAGCACCGGCTTGGCCGTAGCTTTGAAGGTGTTACCGGCGCCGTCGTTCTCTTCCAGCAGATGCTTGGCGCGCTCGAAGTTGACGTTGATGTTGTAGTCGCGCTTCAGTTCGCCCTCGATGCCGGGGATCTGCTCAATCAGCGAGAGCTCGTACACTGACTGCGCGTTGTCCGTCACCGGCCCGTAGGAGTCGACCGCGATGGTAACCGGACCCATGCCGAGAAAGCCGAAGGCCACCAGACCGAAGGCAAACACCGCAGGCGCAAGCATCAAGTTGGCCAGTCCCATCGTGCTCATGCCGTAGCCGATCGCCATCAAACCGACCATGGTGAAGCCAAGGTAATAGCAGGAGAAGTTGCCGGCCACCAGTCCTGACAGAATGTCGAGCGATGCGCCACCCTCCTCCGCCGACGTCACCACTTCTTTAACGTGGGCTGAATTGACGGAGGTAAAGACCTTCACCAGCTCAGGAATAATCGCGCCCGCCAGCGTTCCGCAGGAGATGATGGTCGCCAGCTTCCACCATTGCGTGCCATCGCCCGACAGGTCCGGCACGATCAGGTACGAGACGATGTAGGTCAGCAGGATGGAGACAATCGAAGTCAGCCAGACCAGCGAGGTCAGAGGTGACTCGTAGTTCATCTCGTCGGCGGTGCCGTAACGCGCCTTGGCGATGCCTTCGTTGATGAAGTAGGCCACCGTGCTGGAGACCAGCATCATGACGCGCATGATGAAGATCCATACCAGCAGCTGCACCTGGACGCGCGGATCGCGCACGCCCAGCAGGATGAAGGTAATCAGCGCGACGCCGGTGACGCCGTAGGTTTCAAAGCCGTCGGCCGAGGGGCCAACGGAGTCGCCCGCGTTGTCGCCCGTGCAGTCGGCAATGACGCCCGGATTGCGCGCGTCGTCTTCCTTAATCTTGAAGACGATCTTCATCAGGTCGGAGCCGATGTCGGCGATCTTGGTGAAGATGCCGCCGGCGATACGCAGCGCGGCCGCGCCCAGCGACTCGCCGATGGCGAAGCCGATGAAGCACGGGCCGGCGTAGCCGCCCGGCACGAACAGCAGGATGCATAGCATGATCAGCAGCTCGACCGAGATCAGCATCATGCCGATACTCATGCCGGCGCGCAGAGGAATCGAATAGCAGGGATAAGGCTTGCCGCCTAGTCCCGCAAATGCGGTGCGCGAGTTGGCAAAGGTGTTGACGCGAATGCCGAACCACGCCACGCCATAGCTGCCGAGAATGCCGATGATGCTAAACGCCAGAATCATGGGCAGTGTGACGCCGACCGGATTGATCGGCCGCAGCCATCCGAAGTACGCCAGAATCACCACAGCGATGAAGGCCCACAAGATCATCAAAAACTTGCCCTGGGTGACCACGTACGTCTTGCAAGTCTCGTAGATCAGCTCCGAGATTTCGCGCATGGCGCGGTGCACCGGAAGCTTCTTGAGCTGCATGTAAATCATGAGTCCGAAGAGCAATCCCAGGGCGCAGAAGATAAGGCCGATCAGCAGAATGTTGTGACCGTTCATGCCCAGGAAGCTGACGGTTGAAAGATCGGGAACCTGCAGAGTAGCCTCGCCGCCGGCCTCGCTCGGCTGAGCGAATGCCGTGGAAGCATTGAGTATGAAAAATGTGAATGCAGAAAGTAACAACTTGGATGGGTTCTTGCGTGCTACCGACGATAGCCGCCGCCAGGCAGCGAGCCAGGTATGCATATCATTCCTCCGCTGAGCGCACCGCCGGCAGGCGGAACAGCGCCCATGCATGATGACGTTACGGTTGTTTCACTCTCAGTTCGTTTCCAAGAGATCGTTGACCACCAGCCGGCCGGGCGCGCACTGCTCAAAACGCGAACCAGCGAGAAGTGTATGGCCTGCTGGAACCCGGAAACGCGCTTCCACTTCAAGACGGAAGTGTTTGAGGCTTGGCCGCGTCGGGAACTTGCACCGGTTTGTGTGCACTCCGGGGATACACCCCAGCGCAGACAAACGGCGAGTTTTTATAACATTTTGGGGGACAGTGGGTCAATCACATGAAAGACGCAGTTCGCTCTTCGCTCTTCGCGATTGCCCTGGCGAGTGTCATCCCGACCGACGGTTTCAACCGGAGCGGAGGGATCAGCTGTTCGTCTCGGGCGGTTCACGTGAACGGAGGCGTACGCTACGTCAGGTGGCATGCATTAGAATCTAGTGCGCGTCGCAGGTGAGAGCTTCGGGGTTGGAAACTAGAAACTTGAAACTGGAGGTTCCCATGTCCGCTGCCGATCCACTCCTCGCACCAATTCCTGAAGCAGAGCATCGCGAGCTCGGCGGAGTCCAGCTCGACATTGTCCGCACCGGCAACGCTCGCGTGAAGCGATCGATCTATCCTGTCGGCTTCCATTGGGCGCGCGACATCAAGCCGCATGTCGGCACTGAGCTCTGTATGCACGCCCATGTCGGCTTTCTGGCACGCGGCAAAATTCACATGACCTTCGAGGACGGCTGCATGCGCGACTACGCCGCGCCGCAGGTCGTCGTCATCGAAGCCGGTCACGATGGGCGTGTTATCGGCGATGAGCCGGCGGTGCTCATCGAGTTTGACTTCGAAGGCGACACCGCGTCCCAGCTTGGCCTTCCGGAACGGCATTCGCACTAGAAGTTTGGGGAAGGGATCCACCGGCAATCGCTGCTAGGGCACTCTTCCGCAGCGCCGTAATCAGGAAATTACGCTTCCAATGCGCAGTTTGCGTCTTTGGTTAGGGCTTTCGCCACGGTTGCGAGAAGTTCCGCAGGATCTGTTTCTTTGGCGACGAGAACGTCGGCCGTGTTTCTTCGGGGAGGATTGCCGTTGAGTGACGGCACCACTACGGCAATTGGCACCTCCGGCTTTACACGCTTGATCTCCGGTGCAAGAGCGGTGTCGCTTGCGACTAGAGATTGGTCGGCCAGGACTAGAGCGATGGGGTGGCGGCGAAGTTGCTCCAACGCCGAGCTGCTGTTGGTAGCAATAAGAACAGAATAGCCGGCGATAGACAGGATAAAACGAATTCCTAACGTCTGCGGTTTGTCGCAAACATACAGAATCACGATCGTATCCGCCATCCACACCACCTTTCCTAATGACCGACTCAGGTCGAGCACGTACAGTGTAATCAACGGAAATCGTGGCGCACGCCCGCACGACATCATCCGCGGCGCCGGATTTAGGCTCCAGTCAGGTTTGTAACACAAATAGGCACTTTGGGAGGATTGTTACTCTTGGTGCACTCCTTAGCCAGGGTCACGGAGCGACGACCCATTCCTTTCTTCTTGGCGGCTGAGTTGCCCCAGTGTAAGCTAAGTCGATTCTTTCTCTCCCGGACTGGGGTCGCCAGAGTTGCCGCCAGGCGCGAACAGACGCTCGAGAAAGTGTATAGTCGCTTAAGAATCATAAGATTACCGTTGACCCTCGAGATTGCAGGTGTTATGCCACTTGACGACCTTGAACAGTACGGGCAAGTAAAAGCTCACGAGATCCAGGAACGCCGCCAACGCCGCAGGATTGCCGACGAGAAGGCGTCCGTAGATGGCAAGCTGAAAACCGTATGGGCGCCCAGGCTTTGGCTGCAAGTCCGCCAGGAGTTGCAACAACTGGTGCAGTCGATCAATGATGCCCTCGACGAGCCTGTCTTGGAATGCGACGAAGTCAACGCCGAGTTGGTGATCATTAGACTTGCGGACACGCCGTCGAACCTGTCAGCCGCCTTTGACCCTAGCGTCGGAAAGATCATCCTGACCCTGGATGACCATCTGGACACCTACACTTTGGAGGTAATTCGGGGCGAAGTGAAACTCAAGGCGGTAGGGTACTTCTCTCCTGTGCAGGTAGCGAAAATGTTGGTGGATAAAGCTGCCAGCATGGTGCTATGATTCCATGCCAAAAGGTGACAATAGGCGTTAGGTTTGTTCCTTCGGCTGGTCGGACAGCTGCGCTGCTGTGTCCGGCACGGAATCTAAGATGAAATATTGGCTCGCGCTTGCTTTGTTGGTTGGATTCGCTGGTGGTTTGCTCTGGGGACAAACTCCCGCTCCCACTGGATCTTGCGGGAAAAACGTTTCCTTCGCCGTCGCCGAGGGTGGTCAGCCAGTTCCGGCGATCCCCAAGTTCACAGCGAAATGGTTGGAGACCAAGGGACGCCGAGAACGTTACCCCACCCTTTGCTTCTCGCAGATTCCCTCTTCCACCTTGTCCAATTACATCGTGGTTTTTTCGACGACGGAACATTCATTCGAAGGTTTGAAGCCGTTAGCCCAAACCTATACAACTGCTGGTCAGCCCAAGGACACGCCAGGAGGGGTGAGCAGCTACGGCGGCACATGGAGCTACGCCTACGCCGGGATGCCTCCACCACCCACCACGGATACGCTTGACTTGAAGCGGGATGACAAGCCTAAATCGGTGGATATTCGGGCCTTCGATCAGAGTGGAAAAGTTGTATCCCGGCGCGACCTGGCAAACTTCTCTTCTCGCGACAAACTTCTGGAACAGGTGCTGCAAGACATCATTAGCGACTCGACACCTGTGGTTAAAGGGAAGCCTTTTGCGGCTCCGCTGTCGGTCTATTACGTTAACTGCAATGTTCCCGACCAGCCGCCGGACCCGATGACGGCGTCGTCCTCACCGCCCCCGGCTCCTACCCCGGCAGCGACGCCTAATAAGCCACCACCGCCTCCGGATCCGCAGTTGGATATCTGGTCGACTCCAGTAGGCGCCGACATATTCGTGGACGGCGAGTTTGTCGGTCAAACCCCCCATACGCTAGTGGTTACTCCAGGGGAACACACCATCAATCTGCGCAAGAAAGATTTCGGGATCTGGCAGCGCAGGATCGTCGTGGTCCCAGGCAAGCGGAGGATCGGCGCTACCCTGGAACAGAAGGTGTTGACCCTACAGTAGTAGCCCTTTGAAAGCCATTGCCTAGGCTGCCGGAGACTGCCCCAGCCTCGCTGGCCGTGCTTTCTGTGCTCCTGCCGTCTTGCCGTAGCCCAGTAGCGCCAGCACTCGAGTACCGTCCGAGTTTGGAATCGGCAGCAGGTTGTAAACGCAGGCGATCAGATTAACCCATGCGAAAAACGGCATGGCATCGCGCAGACTGACTGCCAGGACAAGGTTAATGAGCGGGCCGGCCAGCGAGATGCACAAATTGGCCCATCGCGGGCCGGGTTCTCTGATCGTGTACAGACCTGTCATGGACAGGCCCACCTTCTTCACTCTTACTCCGCAAAGCAGTGCAACTGAGATGTGCCCGCATTCGTGCAGAAGCATGGCAGGAATGCCGAGTAACATGGCGAACAAAATACCCAGGAAGAGGTTCATGCGGTGTCCGGCCTTGGCCCGTGGAGCGTCCCTACGTGCAGCTTTGTATCTTCCGGCTCTGCTGATTCCTTATCGGCAGCCTTCCGGACGAACTTTAATAGCGGTACGATCGCGGACTGATAGCTGGGATGGAAACTGTGCAGGGCGGGTTGGCTCAGATGTAAGCCGCTGCCTGGCTTGTCGAGATTTCAATTGTGGACGGGAGTGCGCCGGCTCGTTCGAGCCGCAGAGCTGCAGGGGATGGGCCCGGCCAAAGAGACTATTTATTGCGCTGGAATCCCAGAAAAGGTATACAGTGTCGGGCTATTGGGAGCGAAACGGAAATTCCAGTCAAGTATTCGCGGAGTCGACGCCGGGCAAAATATTGCGTTGACCCCCAGACACTGACGAGAGAGAAATCAAACCGGGCCCGATTCTCTTAGAAAGAGCAGGTCCTCCTGCATTGGAGTGGGGATGAAGAGCTCGGCGAATCTCGAAATGAACGTGTACCGCAGGAGCGAGGGTAGCTATTCGATTGTCCTGCGCTGCACGCCGCCCGGTGGCGAGGTCGATATCAGCCGCGCTGGCGAGGCTAAAGTCGATTTTGAGCGGCTGCGTGCATCGGCGCTGGACACTCAGTCGTATGCCACTCTGCTAACCAATGATCTGTTCAAGGATCCGGCCGTAGCTAGCGCCTTTGGCGAGGCACGAAGTACCGCCCAGGTTCTCAACGCCAGTCTCAGAATTCAACTCGGCATAGAGTCGAATGCACCGGAATTACAGAATCTGCATTGGGAGACCTTGCTGGATCCGCGAGATGGAAGCTATCTCTTCGCCGGGGAGCAAATTTTTTTTTCCCGTTATCTGAGCAGTCAGGATTGGCAGCCGGTAGATCTCCGCGACCAAACCCAGGTCGCAGCTCTCGTCGTTATCGCCAACCCAGCCGACCTGACTGAGTTTCAATTAACTCCAGTCGATGTCCAAGGCGAGTTATTGCGGGCGCAAGCCAGCATGAACGGCATTGGCATAACCACGCTTGCCTCCGCCGGCACCGCAACCTTGAGCAATCTCGCCGGGCGTCTGCGCGATGGCGGCCACGACATTCTCTACCTGGTTTGCCACGGCTCGATTGTGGATGGCGTGCCCTGGCTCTGGATGGAAGACGAGGCGGGCAAGGTCGCCCGCGTTTCCGGTTCCAACTTCGTCGCCCGGCTGAAGGAACTGCGGCAGCGGCCACGGTTGGTCGTCCTGGCCTCTTGTCAGAGCGCCGGAGACAGCGATGGAATCAATCGGGGTCCGGGCAGTTCCCTCGTGGCTTTGGGGCCTCAGTTGGCTGCCGCCGGGATTCCCTCCGTCCTTGCTATGCAGGGTAGCGTGAGCATGCAGACGGTGGCGGACTTCATGCCGGTGTTCTTCCGCGAACTCTTGCGCGACGGTCAGATCGATCGCGCGGTAGCGGTCGCCCGTAGTGCTGTAAGTGACCGGCCGGATTTTTGGATGCCGGTCCTGTTTATGCGCTTGAAGAACGGTTGCATCTGGCACGCACAAAGTAATGCCGATCAGCCAAGAGACGAACCAAGCCCCCAACCGCCCGCGCCGGAGTCCCATCGTGGTCAGAACCTCCTATTTGCATCGATTGCCGGGTGGCTCCTCGTGCTCGCATTGCTGGCGCTTGTCATGGGGCCCAGCCGGGTTTTGAGTCTGGGAGCGCTTGAGTTGCCGGCTATCCTGGCTATTGCCGGTATTTGTGGCATTGTCTTTCTTCCACCACGACCATCCATGGTATGGGCGGGAATCATCGCCCTGCCCGCCATCCTGGCTATTGGTGCAATTGACAGGCTCATTGTCCTTCAGCGGCCCAGCCAGTACAGATTTTCGGCCTCCATAGATGTCATGCTGATAATCCTGGCTATAGTTTGGCTAATTCTGGTCCATCGGTGGCCAACGCTACCCGTCCTCTCGACAGGACTGCTAGCCACGGTCGTGATCGCAGCTGTTGGTTGGCTTATTCCACCACCAAAAGAGTTCTCAGTTAGCATCGTCCCATCGTTGTTCCAAGCTAACGGACAGCGGCTCGGGCCTTTGGCCAATGGGCAGCGTGCTCAATACACAGGTCCGTGCCCCGTCAATCTCACATTTGGTTGGAACCTGAGTAGCGCGGTGTCGCCGGACGTGAACTACCGCCTTCTTGTGGGCGCCAATGGCCAGGATGTCTACCAGTCGGCTTCACAAAAAATACATCTGCCCGGCAACAACATCCCGGCGCCAATTTCTCAAGGGTTCTCCTTCAAAACCAATACGGACACGGGCTTGGCGCAAATCATTTCTCCCGGATTGTCGGACCCCGGGATCCCCTTCATCATTCATTGCACACCAGGCAAAACATCCCCACGGGCGCCGTCACACGAGGTGGGGCCGCCCGCAGTCGGAACTCCCAAGACTCCAGCCGCTCTACCTCCGGGTATGGATCCGGCGCTGGCTGACTCGTACCACCGGGCGCAAGCAGGAGATTGCAACGCAATGTTCGACCTGGCTCATGATTACCGGCACGGACAGGGCGTTGCGAAAAATGACGAGAACGCCGTCGTTTGGTTTCGCAAGGCGGCTGAGTGCGGCAATGCGCAAGGCATGAAAGCCCTGGGCTTTATGTATGAACACGGTTTTGGAGTGACGAAGGACTCCTCGCAAGCCATCATTTGGTACCTCAAGGCGGCCGAAACGGGCGATAGCGACGCGATGGACAGCTTGGGCGACATATACCTGCACGGCTATGGAGTGAAGAAAGACTATCAACAAGCTGTCAGCTGGTATCGCAAGGCGGCTGAGGCGGGCAATCCGTTGGGCATGAACAACCTGGGCTTCATGTACGAAACCGGCTACGGAGTGACGACAAACAAGTCGCAAGCCATCAGTTGGTACCGCAAAGCAGCAAGACTCGGGAATCAGAAATCAATACACAATCTTCAGCGCTTAGGCGTAAGTCCCGGGTAAGATTCTCGCACGCCAGCAGTCCCTCATCTAAGCGCCTCTGTCAAACACCAACCAGACCTTTGCGCTGGTCATTCGGTATCAATGGACATCGAAGAACGGGAATCCCGACTTAGAGACCGGACCCCGCGGATTGCCGTGTCTTACAATCAGTTTCATGGAGCTGATTCTGTATTCAGCCGGGTGGTGTCCCGATTGCCGCGCTGCGAAATCGTTTCTCAAGAAACACAATATTCCTTATACCGAAATCGACATTGAAACCACGCCCGGTGCAGCACAAGAGGTCGTACGACAGACTGGCAAGCGCGCCATTCCACAGTTTGTGATCGATGGCCGCTGGGTGCAGCCCTATCGTCCCGGAGAGGGTTTCCTTTACGAGGAGATGTCGGAATTGCTGGGAATTGTTGACGAAGGATAGCGCCAAGGGAGAGATTTGTAACAGGGCACGACTTCAGTCGTGCCGATAAGCCGTTTATTAGTCACCCGAGCCGGCTTTAGCCGGCGACACAAGACTCGCGTAAGGAACTTCTTCGCAGCCGGCGGTCGTCGCATCAAATCCAACTAAGCTCCGATTTGTTCCTCCTCGCCGAAGACTCTGCGAAAGATCTTGTCTATATTCCGCAATGGCCGCTGCAAATCGAAGGCATGCTCCAATGTCTCGCGCTTCACCTTGGAAGCGATTTCAGGTTCGCTCATGATCAGCTCGCGAAAGTTCAAATCGTCCTTCCACGCGCGCATGGCGCTGGACTGCACCAGCCGGTAAGCGTCTTCGCGCAGCATACCCGCCTCCACCAGGTCGAGCAGCAGTTGTCCGCTGAACACCAGGCCGCCAGTCGATTCCAGATTCTTCAACATGCGCTTCGGATAAACCAGCAAGGTGTCAATGAGGCTGGTCGTTTTGTGGAGCAGATAATCCGCCAGGATCGTCGAGTCGGGGAGAATCACGCGCTCCACCGATGAGTGTGAGATATCACGCTCGTGCCACAAGGCGACGTTTTCCAGCGCCGCTTGCGCATTCGCGCGCACCACGCGAGCCAACCCGCTGATCTGCTCGCAGGTGACCGGATTGCGCTTGTGCGGCATGGCCGACGAGCCCTTCTGCTTCTCACTGAAATACTCCTCGGCTTCGCGGACCTCCGTGCGCTGCAAGTGGCGAATTTCGGTGGCGATCTTGTCCAGAGTCGACGCAATCACCGCCAGCGTGGCGACGTAAAAGGCATGACGATCACGCTGAATCACCTGGGACGACACCGCCGCAACGTTCAATCCGAGCCGCCTGCAAATGGCTTCTTCGTACTCCGGCTCCAGGTGCGCGGCGTTGCCAACAGCGCCGGACAATTTGCCAACCCGCATCTGCTCCGCCGCTATTTCAAAGCGCTCGATGTTGCGCTGTATTTCCGAGTACCAATTCGCCAGCTTCAAACCAAAGGTGATCGGCTCGGCATGAATGCCGTGAGTCCGCCCGATCGCCGGCGTGTCCTTGAACTCCCATGCGCGGCGTTTGAGCACTTCGCTCAGCTTCTGTAGATCTTCGCGGATAATCGTCGATGCCTGCTTCACCAGCAGCGACTGGGCCGTATCGACCACATCATTCGACGTCAGGCCATAGTGCAGCCAGCGCGACTCCGGACCGACCTTTTCCGCAACCGCAGTGGTGAACGCAATGACGTCATGCTTCACTTCGGCTTCGATCTGATGAATACGCGCAACCTCGAAACCACCCTTCTCGCGAATAGCCTTGGCGGCCGACTGCGGCACGATGCCGGCCTCGGCCAAGGTTTCGGTGGCGGCAACTTCTACATCGAGCCAGGTGCGGAACTTATTTTCGTCACTCCAGATGCGGCCCATCTCCGGGCGGGTGTAGCGAGCGATCAAGTAGGACTCCTTCGACCAGGAAGAAACTCTTTATTGTACAGGCAGAGCGCAGGCCTGCCTCACAGCCATGATTGGGTAGGGGAACCGTGGCTGCAGAAATACCGAATCGGGAATACCGCCGGATTTGGCGTCAGAAGGCCGCAGGGAAACTTTGCCGTGCCTCAGGTCGAGGCTCCCGCCAGCGTCGAAATTGGACCCTGTGCTCAAGGCGCACAACCACTTCTAGTGACAGCATGTGCTCCGGAACCTGCGGATGCCCTTTTGAGCTCTGGCAACGTCATTCAGCGTGAGACAATCTGGCAATTATTCCGGTCTGAAACACCGGCAGACCCAAGCACCCAACCCCGTCCCGCTAGCGCCCACGAAAATCGGCGTTCTCAGTTTTCGAGAAGACACACAGACCTGTGAAGAAACTACTTGCCGCCGTCGCAGCGCCTCAGAAGAATAGGAATCAGTAGCTCTCCCATCGAGTCTTGACCTCTCGCTTGACGGTCAAAGCCTCGCCTCATTAGGCCCTCCCTTACATATCAATTCTTGGCGTGCTTGCACGACGCCGCAAAGCGCCGAAGCGTGCTTCTGTCATTTGCGGGTTTACGGCAATCCCAGCCCCTGTGGTTCGAGGTGAGAACGAACTTAGCGCTCGTGAAATCTTGGGAGAGATGCCATGAAATGGAAAGCCTTGCCGCTTCTTGGACTGGGACTGATCTTGTGCGCGATTTGTACCGGCTGCGGTTCATCCTCGAATCCTGCCAGTGGGCCACTAACGATCACTGCAGCGACGTTGCCTATGGGCACGGTTGGGACGGCTTATAGCTACTCGCTGCCCGCGACTGGCGGAATCCCTCCCTACGTCTGGAGCATTAATTCTGGCACCTTGCCGGCGGGATTGAAGCTCAGCATCAAGGGAACAATATCGGGCACGCCTGTAGCTGCTGGGACGGTCAGCTTCACGGTGGCAATCATCGACTCCGAGGCGGTGCCGGCTAGCACGACCGCAAACTTCAGCATCACCATCCAGAGCGAGTTGGCGGTTACCAGCCTTTCTCCGCCGGCAGGGACCGTCGGCGTGAACTACACCACAACCCTGGCCGCGACGGGCGGAGTGACGCCCTACACCTGGAGTCTCGCGAGCGGCAGCTTACCGGACGGACTGAGCCTGAGCCCGGCAGGCGTAATTTCGGGAAAGCCGACCGCGAGCGGCGCCTCAACGTTTACCGTTCAAGTGGCCGACTCCGGCGGCACGAGCCAGCAAACAGCAGTTGCCCAACTGACGATCGCGATCAACGTCTTAACGATCACGACCACGTCATTGCCGAATGCGACCGTCAACCTACCCTACTCCGCTCCACTGGCGGCGATTGGTGGAGTCACGCCGTACTCGTGGACGATGTCCGGCACTTTGCCTAGCGGCTTGAGCCTGAACAGTGCAGGCGTAATCGTGGGCACTCCGATATCGACGGGCAGCGCCACCTTCGCGGTTCACGTTGCGGATAGTGAAACTCCACCGGCAACATCTAGCGCGCAACTCACCCTAACCGTCAATGGCAGCAGCGGTTCAGCAAGCATGCAGGGGAACTACGCGTTCTACCTCAATGGCTTCAACTCCGGCGGGGCGTGGACGCTGGCCGGAAGCTTCATCGCCGACGGCGACGGAAATATAACCAGCGGAATTGTCGACTCCAATTCGGTCGTCGGAATACCTCTGACCACCACGATTACTGGCACATATGCGATGGCGACGAATGGCCTCAACACGATGACCATCCAAGGTCAATCCTGGGGCCCGATGACGCTGGCGTTTGTTCTCGATTCCACGGGCAACGGCAGAATGATTGAATACGACGACACGACAGGGCAGGGGAGTCGGGGTTCGGGCGTCTTGCGCAAGGCAAACTCCGGAGCATTCAGCGTCGGCAGTCTGACTGGCGACTGGGCTTTCGGTCTCACCGGCACGGGATCATACGGAGAACGGTTTGTTGACGTGGGACTATTCACCGCGGCAAACGGAAATATTTCGAACGGATCATGCGATACCAATGACGGTGGGACCTATCAGACCTGCACGTTCACAGGCACGTTGTCTGCGGTCGATCCACAAACCGGACGCGCAACCGTATCGATTGAAGGCGAGAATGGTACGAATAACGAAGTCGTTTACATCGTCTCAAACGCAGAGCTAGTGATGGAGCAAACTGATCCGGTTCAGCAAGGGGGCGGTTCCAGTGGAGCTCCCTTCTCGATTTCGAACGGAGCAAGTCCCGTTCTCGCAGGCTCGGTGCTGCAGCAGAGCGGCTCGCTCGGCAATTCCTCACTGAGCGGCACAGCCGTTCTACACACGCAGGACATTCAAGAACCGGACCAGCTCGATCAATCCGTAGCCGGAATCTTCAGCTTCGACGGCAATGGCAACTTCAGTATCGCCGCGATGGATGAGGACGTCGCCGGAACCATTACCCAGGATCAACCAGCGCAGGGCACGTACTCGGTCGCATCCAATGGCGCGGTCACCATCAGCTGTCAAAGTGGTGATTGTCCCGCGGGCTTTCTGATCACGGTGAACGAAGGCTTCTTTGTGAGCACGGGGGCTGACTGCAGCTTCGGCCTCATGGAGCCGCAAATCAGTGTTTCTTTCTCGAATGCTTCGATTGCCGGAAGCTATGTGGGAGGATCGCTGGCTCCTCTGGACTACCCGAATGCCGTTAACGAAGTTGCTGTAGGTATCGCAGATGGAGTTGGCACGTTTACTGAGAGCAGCGACTTCAGCGGTGGCGGCGGACTTGGCCACGCTTCGGCAAATGTCGCTACTTACAGCATGGCTGCGAACGGTAGAGGCACCATGCAATCCCAGGGAAACCAGACGTCAGCGGTCATCTACATGATCTCGCCGACTAAGTGGATCGTCTTGCAGCCGACATCCGACGCAAGGGTGGACGTTTACCAACACTGACCTTTGAGCTGTTCAAGAAAAGGCCGGCGCTCGCGGGCGCCGGCCTCATTTGCAAAGAAGAACGAGGTCCACAGCGAACTGGAACCAGTTTCCAAATCCCGTTGGTTTGTGTCAGGGCACGACCTTTAGTCGTGCCGGGCGACGCATGCTGATAGCGGGCTTCAGCCCCTGTAGATATGTCCTCAGGGGCTAAAGCCCGCTCTTGAATGGCCTAGTTGCGGCACGGCTGAAGCCATGCCCTGACACGAAGCAACTTATGAGGCAGGCGCTAGATCACCACGGTTTCGTGATACTCGCCGTAGACGTGTCGCATCGCGTCGGAGATCTCGCCCACGGTGGCATGGGCTTCGACCGCTTCGACAATGACTGGCATCAGATTACCCGTGCCGCGTGCGGTGTCTTCGACCTTTTGGATCGTCGCTTGCCACTTGGCCTGATCGCGCTTGACCCGCAGTGCCCGCAGGCGTTCAACCTGCTTGCGTTCCAGCGACTCGTCCATATGCAGCAGCGGAATTGATTTTTCCTGCTCCAGGGCGAAGGAGTTCACTCCGACCACGAGCGCATGCTTGTCGTCGACGGCTTTTTGATACTCATAGGCAGCATTCTGGATCTCCTGCTGCACGAAGCCGCGCTCGATGGCCTTCAACACGCCACCCATGGCGTCGATTTTTTCCAGATAGCCAGACGCATTCAACTCAATCTGATTGGTCAGCGATTCCACGTAATAAGAACCGGCCAGGGGATCGATGGTCTGGGCCGCTCCGGATTCGTAGGCGATGATTTGCTGCGTGCGCAGGGCGATGCGAGCCGACTGCTCCGTCGGCAAGGCCAGCGCCTCGTCGAACGAATTGGTATGCAATGACTGTGTTCCGCCGAGCACCGCCGACATGGCCTGCAGCGCCGTGCGAACAATATTGTTCTCCGGCTGCTGCGCGGTGAGCGTTGAGCCGGCTGTCTGCGTGTGGAAGCGCAGCATTTGCGACTTGGCATTTTTTGCGCCGAAGTGATCGCGCATGATGCGAGCCCACATGCGGCGCGCCGCGCGGAACTTTGCGACTTCTTCCAGGAAGTTGCTGTGCGCGTTGAAGAAGAACGACAGCCGCGGCGCGAATTTATCGACATCAAGCCCGGCATCGATCGCCGCTTGGACGTAGGTCATGCCGTTAGCGAGGGTGAATGCCACTTCCTGCACGGCGGTGCAGCCCGCCTCGCGCATGTGATAGCCGGAGATCGAGATGGTATTCCACTCCGGCACGTGCTCGTTGGCGTAGGAGAAGATGTCGGTAATGATCCGCATCGCCTGCACCGGCGGATAAATATAGGTGCCACGGGCGATGTACTCCTTCAGCACGTCGTTTTGCACTGTTCCTGCCAGCTTGCTGACGTCGCGTCCGGTTCGCCGTGCGGTCACGATATACAGCGCGAGAAGAATGGCCGCCGTGGCGTTGATGGTCATCGAGGTCGAGATCTTTTCCAGATTGATGCCATCAAACAGGCGCATCATGTCCTCGATGGAATCAATGGCTACGCCAACTTTTCCCACCTCGCCCATTGCAAGCGGATTGTCGGAGTCGAGGCCAATCTGCGTAGGAAGATCGAAGGCGACACTCAGCCCCGTTGTGCCCTGACTCAGAAGATATTTGTAGCGGTGATTCGATTCGTCGGCATCGCCCATCCCGGCATACTGCCGCATCGTCCAGAGACGGCCGCGGTACATCGAGGCCTGAACGCCGCGGGTGTAAGGAAACTGTCCCGGATAACCGACATCACTGTCGTAGTCCCAGCCTTCGAGATCAGATGATGTGTACAGCGGGTTGACGGCGATGTGGGAGGAAGTCTCCTGAGTTTCTGCGGGCTTTAGTACGGCGGTCTTTTGTTTTGTTTCGGGCATGAGAATCGGGCCCTCGGTGTCTGAGATGATTCAATTATCACCGGCGGCTCAAAAAGCCTGCTATGACCTGCATCACAAGCACAGGGTGCCGCCGCCGTCTCTGTGTGTGACGACCCCTGAATCGGCCTACCTGCGCCGCGATCGCCAGAACGAAGTCACGCTGAAATAGGCAAACAACAGCGCAAAGCTGGTCGCCAAAAGCATCTTGCCTGTCGAACCCGTGCCCAGCGCGCGGCGATGCGATTCGCGTACCGCGGCTGCGCCGCCTACGAAGGCCAGTACCAGGAAGAACAGGCCTGTTACCTCCAGCCACAATACGTGCATCACACGCGTGACGCTGCGCAGGGTGACGGTTCCAGCTCGGTAAAACGCCCGAACCCAACGATTTTCACCGGTTTTTCGTCCGGCCACACGCAAGAATGCGCGGCCTTGAGTACCGAAATCGCGGGATGGCAAGCTCTACCTCTCGTGGTACGTTGCTAAGAATGTTACTGGTTATTCTAGCAGCCAGTGTTCGTACCGCCGGTTTGTACGTCGCGGGTCAAAAGTTCGCAAAACTCGCGTTCCTGAGACAGCATCCAATCAGTACAGACAAGGGGCTTAAGTGCCTTTGAGGACGAAGGGAGTTGTGCGAACATTTGGTTATAGCGACCCGCGAAAGGTTGACATTGTGGACAAGCGACTAAAAAGCATGATTAAGGAACTGGGGGACGCGATCAATAATTCGCTGTCTGATTCCGAGCAGATCGCTGAGGTGATCTCGCGCATCAAGGCCGGCGGATATGACGTCTTCGTGGTGTTGGAGGCGACCATCGGATTCAATGAGGCCGAAGAGGGTGAGGAGCAGGAGGAAAGGCAGCTCGCAGTTCGTCGTACTTCAGCAAATTTCAAGATCACGTCGGAGGATCGGAAATTTCTGAAGTCGCTGCGCATCAGCCTTGAAGACAGCGATTAAGGATGGCCTGCAAGGGGTGGTCGGTCACAGCCGCCAAACGAAAGCGTGTGCTAAGATGCGACTCTTAGATGTGGACCGCAGATACAGAGCCACTTTCCGTTACGCACGTCAGTCGCATTAGGGACATTGGCAGATGAGAGATACCCTGGGAGTTTTGCTGGCAGGGGGAGCGGGGGAACGTCTCTATCCCCTGACCCGAGATCGTGCCAAGCCCGCCGTCACCTTTGGCGGCATGTATCGCATCATCGATATCACTCTTTCCAACTGCATCAACTCTGACCTGCGCCGCGTTTTCATTCTGACCCAGTACAAGGCTCTGTCACTGAACCGGCACATCCGCGAGGGCTGGGGCAACATCGTTGGGCGTGAGCTGGGTGAATTTATCGAGATCCTTCCGCCAATGCAGCGCGTCAGCGAAAACTGGTACATGGGAACTGCCGACGCAGTCTACCAGAATATTTATTCCATTGGCTCCGAGCAGCCGCGGCATGTTCTCATCCTGTCAGGCGATCACATTTACAAAATGAACTACGACCTGATGCTCCGGCAGCATAAGGATTCCGGTGCCGATGTAACGCTGGCGACCATCCTCGTCGATCCGGCGGAGACGAAGCATTTCGGCGTGGTGGAGATCGATCGCACCGGTCGCGTGGTGGGATTCCAGGAGAAGCCGCACGAGACTGATCTGCGGTCGCCGTACAATCCGCGCATGGTATCGGCGTCGATGGGCATCTACCTGTTCAACACCGATGTCCTGATCCCGGCTCTGCTAAAAGACGCCGAGGACGCGACTTCACGCCACGATTTTGGACACAATGTGCTGCCGCGAATGGTCGACGACTACAAGGTCTATTCCTTCAACTTTATTGACGAGAACAAGAAAGAGGCTCTGTATTGGCGTGACGTTGGGACCTTGGAGGCCTATTACGAGGCCAATATGGATCTGGTCTCGGTCGCTCCGGTATTCAACCTGTACGACAGCGCGTGGCCCATTCGCACACATATGCGCCAGTATCCGCCGGCCAAATTTGTTTTCAACGATCCGGGACGCACCGGCGAGGCGCATGATTCCATCGTCTCCATGGGATGCATCATCTCGGGTGGCATCGTGCAGAACAGCGTTCTATCGCCGGATGTTCGCGTCAACTCTTACGCCCATGTTGATACCAGCATTGTTTGTTCCCACGTGAATGTCGGCCGTCATTGCCGCATCCGAAAAGCCATCATCGATCGCGATGTTCACATTCCCGAGGGAACCGTGATCGGCTACGACACCGAGGCCGACCGCCAGAAGTATCACGTTACCGACAGCGGCATCACCGTCGTGACTCGCGATTATTCGCTCTTCGAGAACCCCATCACCGTGGATTACTTCACATCGGAATAGATGGCAAGGCATTTCGTTCGGGGAGCTTGTCACGGCTGTGGAACCTGACGTTCTTCACAATGGATCACCAAAGCTCTTCCCCACTCATCCGATCCCAGCAAATTGCGGTTCGAGTTAGCGCTGGGTGACTCGGGAGATGCCCGAGTATGCGCAAGCTACAGATCACGGTCGCTCTGTCGGCATGTTCGTGGACATCAGTGTTGCTGGTAATGAACCGTGGTGTGTTCCGGAACAAACTAATTGAAACTGGTGATCAAGCGACAATTTTGTATCAGGTCTGGGATGCGGAGCACTTTCGCGAACTGATGGGCAATTATTCGCGATGGTTCTTTCATCACCCGGGGCCGGGTTTCATGTATATTTTGGCGCTCGGCGACACTCTATTTCGGCGTTGGCTCCGCCTCTGTCCAGAGCCTACGAACGCAGCCTATTTGACATTGCTGCTCTTGAATGCAGCCCTCCTGTTTGCCTCTATTTGGATTTTTGCGCGGCACTGCCGGTCGTCGCTGTTTGTTCCCCTTGCGGTGTTGCTGTGTCTGTGGGCCATTTACGCAATAGACCGCACCTATGGGCCAGTAGCCGTCAGCGATATATGGATGCCTCATATCCTCCTGTTTGTCTTTCTGTTATTTGCGGTGACCTGCGCCTCAGTAGCAACTGGGGATGCGAAAGATCTGCCGCTAATGGTGGCATGCGGCGGCCTGCTCATCCACGGACATGTAGCACAGCTGCTGTTTGTAGCAGGGCTTTCTTGTTGCGCCTTCGCGACTCTTTATTGGGTTTCCCTCCGTAAGAACCTGTTCCGAACGTTCGTAGGCGCCAATCGTCGGGCAATAGCGGCCAGCGCAGTACTGATCGTGATTTTCGTCGCTCCTATCCTGCTCGAGGCTGTGGTAGACCGTCCCAGCAATCCGCAGAAGATCCAAACTTATCTTTCGGTACATAAAGGCGAGCGCAACCGTCTTCTCGACGCAGTGAAGTATGAAGTTAGCTTCTTCACCTTTACGCCAAGTCCTGAGACCAACATAGCCAATTCACTGCGATATCTTATTGCGACCGCGGCGGAACATCCGTACATCTTGTGCTACTGGATCATGGTTGCCGGACTGATCGGCCTCGCTATAGCCTCGGTGGTAAAAGGCACTCAGCCGCTCTCGCCATTCTTCGTCTACATTGGGTTTGAAGTACTTCTGATTTCAGTTTTGTTTCTCTACTGGGCGCGAAGGATCACCGGGCCACTCTTCGCCTTCAACGGGCACTTTTACTATTCAGTTCAGTTTCTGGTTTTACTCATGCTAGCCGCCGTCGTTCTCGATCGTCTGCAAGTCCGGCTGTCTTGGGCGTATTCGACGGTGCTGGCTTGCGCGGTGCCGGCGCTGATGTTCGCCGCACCTCCGGAATTCAGTCGTGTGGGCTGGAATCCTGCTGCGAGTTCTGATCCGTGGTCCGAGCAGGCAGCGGAGGACACCCAACGGATCGCCGACAGTTTGCCGCATCAGCAGCCTCGGATTCGAATCCGTGTACCGGACGGCTTGGAAGGACTGCTGCTCAGAACCGGGATTGCCAGCCGCCTTCACTGGGCCGATCAGCCTATATGCTTGGATGATAAATGGGTGTTTCTTCTCGAGGACCGGGATCGATGTCAGCACGTGGAAGCATTACTTGACCTTGAGCTGAAGCCCGGCTCGCAGCCAGGAAGTCCATGGAAAGCAGAGCTGCGGCCGTTTCCAGCGGTGCACCTGCCTTTCACCATCGATTCGTCCGCAAGCAATAGTCTGACGCTGAAATCTTACGCGCGGGAATCGTTTCCTGGTGGCCCAATCTGGTCAACAAACCGATTGGTCATGCGCTTCCTCCTCAGTGCCAGCTGGACTACTAGTCCCTACGTGCGAGTTGAAATTCGGGGGTTCGCCGTGAAAGGACGTCCAGTGCGGGTTACGCTGAATGGAGAGCAGATTGGCCTGATATCTGGAAGCGGATTCGTTACATCTGATTTTGTAATAGCTGCCAGCCTGTTTAGAGCAAGTCAGGAAAATGAAATCGCTTTCGAGGCGGCGAATCTCGGGCAGACAAAATACAGCAATCGGAACCTCGCGTTCGATATTGGGTCCGTGCTGTTTGCAGCCGATCGTCCCAATATCAACGTCCAATAACCGGGGTCGTGCCGGTTCCTTCACCCGCTGATCATCCGCGATTTCACGGCAATCGCCCCGATGCACCACAACAGCGCATCTTCCACATGCTCGCGAAGAAAATGGCTGGCAAAGATGATTCCTAACGGCTTGCCTTCCGTCAGTCGCGCGGTGAGCTCGGTCAACAAGCCCTGATAGCGGTCCGGCATGTGAAGCCTCGTGGCCCGCACCAGATCGTCGAACATCAGCAAACAATCCAGTACCACAGCGTCGGAGTCCGCATTCTGCGAGTTAATCAGGTGTAGGGCCTCGGCAACATCACAGAAAGTTTCCACTTCCATCGGGGGCGGAGCGAGCTTTGCCAACTCGGCATCCAGCGCAAGCGCCTTTGCGGCAAGCTCTGGACGAGTGAAAAATAGAAGCCGTCCGCTTGCGGTGATGGGGTGCTCATTGTCGCCACCGACCGACAGCAAGGTGTAAAACTCCGGACCGTCGTGCTCGCCGTTCAGGCGAAATCCAACCAGCACTAGCTCCTGGTGCGGCTGCTCCTGCGAAGGCAAAACCGGAAGCTCGGACATGCGGCAATAGTACATCGCGAGCGAACGAGCGCGAAAGATCATTGCAAGTGACAACTGTGGCCCGGGGGCTCACCTCCCCACGTGTCTGCTTCCTACTCTTCCGAAAATGGGTGCCGCACGACCGTTGCACGTGGTCGGGGACGTCAACTCCCCAAACAATGATTTCAGTGGGATCTTTCCGCGGGGTTACCACCTTCTGTTGGCTCGTCCTTGGGCGAGATTTCGCCTACCCAGTAGCCGCTACGCGCAGTCACCACCACATCGCCCCTGGCAACGACCACGCGCAGGGTGTGTTGTCCTAGCGACAGCTTCTTGGGAGTGAAGCTCAGCAAGTACTGGTTGAAGAAGTGATTGTTGACTCCAGCTAATTCCTGCTCCAGCGTTTTTTCGTCGTGGAACGGCAGATACTCGCCGCCTGACATCTCCGCAACCGTCTTCGGCACATTCTCCTTGGCCGACCTCAACAAGCTGGAAAATATTCCGAGCAGGTTCACCGGGTGATCCGACGGATCGGCAACGGTCTCACCCAACTTCGAAGCCGCTGTCTGCGAGTAGGTCGCGCTGTAGATCAATATGTTGCTGCGCTCGATCTGGCGCATGACTTCCGGAACGCTGGCTTTGCTGCCATCGTCGTTTGCACTACTCACCAGAAACAGGACTTTGCGATTCGTCGGCGCGCGGGAATCGAGTATTCGAATGGAATAGGCAATTGCATCGAGGACGGCGCAGTTATAGGTTCCCGGGGCGATCTGGTTGAGTGCCTTGGTCGCCTGATCGAGATTCGTCGTGAAGTCCTGCTTTAGCTCGGGTTTATCGTCGAAGGCGACTACCGCGACTTCGCCTCTGCCGTCTCCTACAATGGGGTATAAGAGGCTTCCCAAACGCCGCACCTTGTCGAGGGTTGCATCTGCCGAATGCCCTTTCTGGACGGCGACCACTACCGACGTTTGCGCTGCCTGGAGATTTTCATCCAGATGGACCTTTTGTTCGACTCCGTTGTCGTAGACAGAGAAGTCGTCAGCCGCAAGTCGAAAGACTGGTTCGCCAGCGATGTTGGTAACAAGCGTGGGCACCAGCACAACACTCGTGCCGCCGTGAAGGGTGACCTGTTGCGCAGCACCAGGCAGACATCCGAGGAGAATGACCAGTAAGGCCGCCGTCAATTGCCAACCGTTTAGCCTTGACTCCACTCTTGTAATTATCCGAAACGAGACCACCGGTTCCAAATTCTTGTTGATATCCTCGCGGCGCCGAGATTGCGACGCGCGTCTAGGTGGGAGTTCCAATGGCGCACTGGACGACAGCCTCCGCTTAATTCTGTAGAGTACCGCCTTCACCCCTCGATATACTTCGAGAACACTTGTCCACCGATAGCTCAGTCCTCGTCTCCAAGCTGCGCAAGGCGGCAACTCAGTTTGCAGAACTGCCGCGGGCGCTGAAGCTCGTGTGGGATGCGGCTCCGGGCTGGTCTGCGGCTTGGGCCGCCCTGCTCCTCGTCCAGGGCCTGCTTCCCGTCGCGACCGTCTATCTCGTCCGCAACTTGGTAAACGGACTGGTGACGGTCTTCAAGGTCCGCGGCGGTCTCGACGCTCTTCGCCCCGCGCTGGTCCCGGCGGTGCTGATCGCCGTTGTGCTGCTCGTCACCGAGATCCTGAAGAGCATTACCAAGTGGGTTCGCGAGGTTCAGGCCGGGGTTGTTCAGGACTACATCACGACTCTGGTACATCGCCAGTCCATCGCCGCCGACCTGGCGTTCTACGACTCGCCCGATTTCTTTGACCACCTCCATCGCGCCCGCGAGGAAGCGCAATACCGGCCGACGTTGCTCATCGAGAGCCTCGGCAGCTTGCTGCAAAACGCCGTGACACTTGTCGCGATGGCGGTCGTGATCCTCCGCTTCGGAGTTTGGGCTATCGCAGTTCTCTTGCTCGGAACCTTGCCGGCGTTGTATGTGGTCCTAACTTCGGCAGTCCGCCAGCACCGGTGGGTTGTGCGAGCCACGCCGGAGGAGCGCAAGGCGCGCTATTACGATTGGCTCCTGACCGCACGTGATGCCGCTGCGGAACTGCGGCTCTTCGCACTCGGTGACTACTTCGAGACGGCGTATCGCGGGTTGCGGCAGAAGCTGCGGGCGGAACAATTCGGAATCGTGCGACAGCAGTCGTTCGCCGAACTCTGGGCAGCGCTCTTTGCACTTGCGTCGAGTGCCGCTGCGATCGGCTGGATGGGATGGAAGGCGATCCAAGGGCTGGTCTCACCCGGGGACTTGGCAATGTTCTACCAAGCCTTCCAGCAAGGCCTGGGGCTGATGAACGCGCTGCTCAGCAATGTCGGGCAGATTTATGCCAGCACGCTTTTCCTTGGAGGCTTGTTCGAGTTTCTGGCGCTGCAGCCGAAGGTCGCAGACCCCAGATCGCCGGTCGCGCGACCGCAGGCGATAGGTGTCGAGATCAAATTCCGCGGTGTCTCCTTTCGCTACCCCGGCACCCAGCACGACGCGCTCAAAGACTTCAACCTGACGGTTACCGCTGGATCGATTGCCGCGATCGTCGGTCCCAACGGAGCAGGGAAGAGTACGCTGCTGAAGCTGCTGTGCCGCTTCTACGATCCGGACAATGGTTCGGTCGAACTCAACGCCGTCGATCTGCGGAACTTTTCCCTCGCTGACGTCCGCCGTTCCATCACCGTCTTGTTCCAGCAACCTGTCCACTACAACGCAACCGCGAAGCAGAACATCGCGCTCGGTGATCTCGACCTGCAATCGAACGACTCGGATAAGGCAATCATGAAAGCGGCGGTTGAAGCAGGCGCAGATTCCGTGCTGAGCCAACTTCCCGGAGGATACGATCAGCTACTGGGCCGCTGGTTTGCTGACGGCGCTGAGCTCAGCGTTGGAGAGTGGCAGCGCATCGCCCTGGCGCGGGCATTTCTTCGTCAGGCGCCGATCCTCATCCTCGACGAACCGACCAGCGCCATGGATCCTTGGGCCGAAGCCGATTGGCTCAGCCGCTTTCGCTCGCTGGCGCAGGGCCGCACCGTCATCATGATCACGCATCGTTTCGCCGCCGCCCGCCTCGCCGACCAGATCCACGTCATGGCAGATGGACGAATCGTCGAATCTGGAACACATGACCAGCTGATGGCCGTCCAGGGACACTACGAGGCGGGGATGAATGAGTAGATGGCGGTTGAGAAAGTGAAAGAATCCGGGCGGCCAAAGAGCTAATCGTGTGGCGAGGCTTGCGGTGAGTTCTGGATCTGCGAGCTGGTGCTCCTTTGCGCGCCAGTGGTGGCTGCTCTCTTTATCTCCGTCCCCACCGCGCTTGACGGCCGCTTGGCTCGCGACCTGTAACGCAGGATGCACCAGAAGCCTCGCAGCCCGTCTTTCCAGGTGATCTTCTTGCCTTCCGCGTAGGTGCGCCCGTAATACGAAATCGGAATCTCAAAGACCCGCCAGCCGTTGGCCGCAATCTTGCAGGTAATTTCCTGTTCAAACCCGAATCGATTCTCCTGAATCGTCAGCTTCTGCAGCACCTCGCGCCGAAACGCTTTGTGACACGTCCACACATCGGAGAGATTCAGGTCGGTGAACATGTTCGACAGAATGGTGAGGAACTTGTTGCCGACGTAGTGCCAGAACAGCAGAACTCGGTGCGGCCCTCCCAGGAATCGCGAACCATAGACCACGTCTGCCTTGTCACGATCTATCGGGTCGATCAAGGCATGGAAATTTTCCGGATCGTATTCCAGGTCGGCGTCCTGAATGATCACGATCTCCCCGCGCGCTTCTTCAAAGCCCCGACGCAGCGCGGCGCCCTTGCCCTGGTTCTGGTCCTGGAAAAAGATGCGAATATCGTCTCTTGCCGCCGTCCCGCATTGTTCAGCAAGTTCTCTGAGAAATTCGCGTGTTCCGTCGGTGGAACCGTCGTCGACAATTACGATTTCCTTGTCAATCTTTACGGCCTGAACGCACCCGAGAATCTCCTCAATCGTGGATCGCTCGTTGTAAACCGGAATCACTACCGATACATGAACAGGTTGCCTTGTAGGCACTTAGTTATCCTTGTCTGAATCGCTTGTATTTGAATTGCGGGACATGCGCAGAATCCTGAGATTGTATCGCATTCGCGGTGATCTGAGGGCTTGCGTTCAGCTCCGACTTTCGGCCAGTTACCGTTACTCATTGGGCCGCAAATTTCGTGCAGTAGACGGTCGCCGTTCTTCAGGTTTCGCCGCCCAGCTCCCGGTCCAATCTGTCCGCTGAATTCGACTCATAGCCTACAATAGCCGACGTGATCCTGGTGACAGGTGGAGCAGGCTACATCGGCAGCCACGCTGCGCGCGCTCTTCGGCGCGCGGGCTACGAAGTCTTGCTGTATGACAATCTTTGCACGGGATTTCGCTGCCTGGCTGAAGGCTTTGAGCTAGTCGAGGCGGATATCGGCGATGCGGCGAAGCTGCGATCTGCTCTGTCGCGCGTGGACGCCGTGATGCATTTTGCCGCCCACGCGTACGTCGGTGAATCGGTAACTGATCCACGCAAGTATTTCCGGAATAACGTCACTGCGGCACTTACCCTCTTGGACGGGGTGATAGATGCTGGCATCAAGTACTTCGTGTTCTCGTCAACCTGTGCGGTTTATGGCAATCCGGACCATATACCAATTTCAGAGCGAACGCCCTGCCAGCCGGTGAGTCCCTACGGAGTCTCGAAGCTTTTCTTGGAGCGCGCGCTTGAGGCTTACGGTCAGGCTTACGGACTGCGCTCGGCGCAGCTCCGCTATTTCAATGCCGCTGGTGCCGATGAGAGCGGAGATATCGGTGAGCTTCACAGCCCCGAGACTCACCTCATCCCGCTCGTTCTCGCCGCCTGTACCGATACCGGTCCCGAGCTGCAGGTTTACGGATCGGATTATCCCACTCCCGATGGCTCCTGCATCCGCGACTACATCCACGTCACCGATCTGGCCGATGCCCATGTACGAGCGCTGCAATATCTCGAGAACGGTGGCGGCTCGCTGACCGCGAATCTTGGCACCGGCCGCGGGTACTCTGTGCTTGAAGTCATACAAGCTGCGGAACGTATTACCGGATGCCGCGTGCGGCGCAAACTGGCATCGCGGCGGCCCGGTGATCCGCCTGCGCTGGTGGCCGATCCATCGCACGCTCAAGCTGTCTTCCAATGGTGCGCAAAGCACGACCTGATCGAGATGATCTCCAGCGCCTGGAAGTGGATGCAACGGGAGTCGCGCGGCTGATCACACTGCCGCTGCCGCGTTGGCTAGACCTTGAACTCGCGGATAGCCTCGATCACAGCGGCCTGCTCGCCCTCAGTCAGGCTGTTATAGAACGGGAGCCGCAGCAGCCGGTCGCTCATCTCCACCGTTACCGGGCAATCCTGTTTACGCGCGGCGTGCTTCAGTCCCATTGGGGAAAGATGGAGCGGCACATAGTGAAACACGGCCTGGATGCCGCGTTCCTTAAGGTGAGCAATCAAAGCCGCACGCTGCTTCAGCGACGGCAGCAGCAGGTAGAACATGGGGTACGACTGCTCGCAGTGCGGGGGAACCACAGGAAGCCGGACGGCGTTCTGCTCCGCCCATCCTTCCAACCCTTGCTGATAACGTTGCCAGATGCGCTCGCGAGTGCTCTGAATCCCCTGTCTGGCTTCCAGTTGCGCATAGAGGCAGGCTGCCAGCAGATCGCTGGCTATATAGCTTGAGCCGACATCGACCCAGGTGTACTTATCGACCTGCCCACGTAAGAAACGATCGCGGTTTGTGCCCATGTCACGCAGCACTATGGCTCGCTCTATCAGCTGCGGATCGTTGACCAGCAGCGCTCCACCCTCTCCACAAGTGATGTTCTTGGTCTCGTGAAAACTCTGGGTCGCCAGCTGGCCGAACGTACCGGTGTAGCGTCCGCGATAGCGCGAGAACAGGCTGTTGGCATTGTCCTCCACCACCGTTACCCCGTGCCGCTGGGCGATCGACAGGATCGCATCCATTTCGCACGCCACCCCGGCATAGTGCACCGGGACAATCGCACGCGTTCGCGGACTGATGAGGCCTTCGATCTGCGCTTCGTCAAGATTCAGCGTGTCGGGTCGGATGTCAGCGAATATCGGCCGCGCTCCACGCAACACAAAGGCGTTGGCCGTGGAGACAAACGTAAACGACGGTAAAATGACTTCGTCCCCGGGAGCAAGGTTGAGCAGTAACGCGGCCATTTCCAAGGCGTGCGTGCAGGAGGTGGTCAGAAGAACCCGCGGGACGCCGAGTTCCTTCTCCAGCAAGGTCTCGCACCTCCCGGTGTAGGGTCCCTCACCGGAAACGTGCCCGCCGTTGATGGCATCCTGGATGTTGGTCACTTCCGCGCCAACCAGGGTGGCCTTATTGAATGGGATCCTCTGAATAGTCACTTCTCTCCCTGCGATACTTCGGTAAAGCAGCGGCGATGCCACAGCTGCAATCCGCTGTTGCGAAAGCCGCAGCTTCGAATGAAATGATAGTTTGACACAGCAGTCTGCGCTGATGCTTGCGACCAACCTGTGGCGTAGCCATAGACACAGCCGGTAATTTGTTTGGGGTCTGTTCTGCCGGCGGCGCCCATAATGACGGCTGGATATTCGAGCTGACGAATTGCAGCCAAGAGTGTAGCGTGGTCGATCTCCACGACTTCAGCGGCAGTGACGGCGCGAACCCTTACGGGAGCCCGGTGCTCGACGCGAACGGCAATCTCTACGGCACAACGTATTTTGGAGGTACCGGGACCTGCTACGGCGGCCCCGACTGCGGTGTGGTGTGGGAGATCGCGGGCGCAGGTGTTCCGCATAAGAACTGAATTGAGGGAGAGCGCTTCCTGGTGCTTACGATGATAGATCTGGTGCACGAAACTTTGAAACTCGAAACCATCGCGTCAATGCACCGTATGGGGCACGGCTTCACAGGCCGCGGGAAAATTCGTTGACTTCTTCGCAGCGGGTTGCCGGCGCCACCCTGTTTGTGTGCTTCGGAATATTGTGCTGCGGCGGAAACGCCTCTGCCGGCGACTCGGCGTCATCGCCATCGGCGACGCCAGCGAACCAGCCTTTGCCCATTCAGTACCCCAGCGACGTTCTCACCTATTACTACAACGTTTTTCGTCAGGGATATACATCGCACGAAACGACGCTCACTCTCAGCAACGTCAACTTCAGTACCTTCGGCAAGATCAACTTCTTCTCAGCCGACGGCAAGGTGGATGCCCAGCCGCTCTTCGTGAATAAGCAGAACATTGGCGGAAACCTGAACGACACCGTGTACGTGGTGACGGAGAACGACAGCGCGTACGCGTTCAGTGCGAACTCAGGCCGTCAATTCTGGCATGTCTCGGTGCTGCAAGCGGGCGAAAGTGCCGCCGACGATTTTGGTTGTGACTCGATCTCGCCGCAGATCGGCATCACCGACACTTCGGTGATCGACAAAGGCCAGGGTCCCAACGGAGCCTTGTACTTCGTGGCCATGACCAGGGATTCGTCGGGCAACTACCATCAACGGCTCCATGCTCTGGACCTGACAACTGGGGCCGAGCTATTCGGTGGACCGACGGAGATCAGCGCCACCTATCCGGGTACGGGCGATGGCAGCATGAACGGCGAGGTCATCTTCAATCCCGCACAGTTCGCCGAGCGGCCTGCGGTTCTGGAGTACGGATCGACGCTCTACATGTCCTTCACCTCGCATTGCGACGGCCGGCCCTACACGGGCTGGATCATGGCCTACAACGCACGCACCCTGCAGCAATCCACCGTCATCGACGTTACTCCCAACGGTGACGAAGGAGCCATCTGGATGGCGGGCGAAGGCTTGTCCGCGGACTCATCGGGCAACATCTACTTCCTCGATGCCAAT
>Ga0181532_10000071_pt1 | contig 97746 bp, 83 predicted proteins | sample PEATcosm2014_Bin_33_FD_119768 | JGI IMG/M metagenome (GOLD analysis project Ga0181532, IMG submission 119768) | Peatland microbial communities from MTU Mesocosm Facility, Houghton, MI, USA - PEATcosm2014_Bin11_30_metaG | ecosystem: Environmental > Terrestrial > Soil > Wetlands > Peat | place...
ATTCAATAAGCCGGGTGAGTATGCGGCTGTGCTCGAACGGCTCGCGCGACGCAACGTCTATGCGATCACATCATTTATCTTCGGTATGGACAACGACACTACCGGCGTGGCCGAGCGCACACTGACGCAAGTCCGAACCTGGCCTCCGGGGCTGCCGATTTTCGGCCTGCTGACGCCCTTGCCCGCAACCCCGCTCTACAAGCGCCTGGAAACCTCGGGCCGGCTTACGCGCCCCAAGCACTGGCAGGAGTTCATCCCGTTTGCGATGGCTCACACGCCGCTCAAAATGACCATTGAAGAAGCTCATGCCGAAGTGAAATATGGTTGGGAGCAAGCGTACAGCCCGGAAACACTGGCTCAAGCGGTCGACGCGCTCAGTGACCAGCCTCTTGGTTATCGCATCAACGTCTTCCTCGCGCGACTATGCTTCCGCGGGATATATTTCCCCATGATGGGGAAAATAGCATGGCTCAAGGTTGTTACCCAAAACCGCCGAACCATTCTTATACTGGTAGGAGAAGCTTTTTTTGGCCGCCGGACGCGACCAACGAATCAGGACGCCAAAGATGTGTACGAACCTGTCGCGGTACCGGATGTCACCAGCGAAGTGAGTGCATAACTCTCTCTGGGCACTTCTCACCGGTGGTTTCTTGATTGAGGAATTCTCGAGCCCGCTAGAAATGTGGTGCTTATGCTGCTTGGAGCACGCTCGCTGGCAGCGACAAAGTTATGACAGCGCCGCCTCCCGGCCGGTCGGAGACCCGGGCACTGCCCCCATGCGCCTGCGCAACAGCGTCCACAAAGGCAAGTCCGAGACCATGACCGGGAGAATTCTTTCCCTTCACGAATCGTTTGAAAACCTGGCTGCCGATATCGGGCGAGAATCCGGGACCATTATCTTCAATTACCAGTTCCGCCGACCCTTGTTGCGAGCGGAGCCGGATGTTCACCCGGCATCCCGTGGGTAAATGAGTCAATTCGTTTTCAAGCAAATTACTGACCACACGATTTAGCAGAGTCGCGTCCGCATCCACGACCACGTGCTCTTCGAGGTCAGTCGTCACTTCGTGATGATGCTCGGCCATCGCCGGTTGGTAAATATCGACCAGTTGTCGCACGACATCGGAAAGGTCGACTGGGTGGCGATCGAGGTGAAGCGCACCGGCTTCCGCCTCGGCAAGGTCCAGCGTGGTGTTTAGCAACTGCAAAAGCCTATCCAGGTCTTCGATGGCCTCACCAACCGAGTCACGCCACGTCTCGTTTCCTTCATTACACAATGCAGCTTCCAGCGTTCCACGAATCAAGGTTACCGGGCTCTTGAGGTCGTGCGCGATGCTGCCAGTAACGGTGCGAAGCTGATTCACCGAAGCCTGGAGCCGGTCCAGCATGTTATTAAAAGTCTTAGCCAATCGCGAAATCTCATCGGAATTTACAGGCTCAGGTAATCGCTCCTTTAAGTCTTCGGTACCAATTCGCGCGACAGTTTCCGTAATTCGCTCCACACGATGCAGCGTACGACGTGCGCTCCAGTAGGAGATTACGAAGCCGAGCAGGAACATGCCACACCAAAGCGCGAGAAAACGACGGGCCAATATGTGCAGCAGGTGTTTAGCGCCGCGATCCGATAGTCCCAGATAAACAGATCTTCCGTTTTGCGCCTTCACAACGACTCGAAACGTTTGTCCATATCCTTCTACCGTTATGGACTTCGGTGGCCCCGGAACCAAATTCGTCCGCTGAATCGCTGCGACAAAAGCATCCTTGGAACTTGGGCCTACCCACAGTGGACCTTCACTATTGTTGGGACTTGTTGCTAAGAAAAAGACAGAATTCAGTCTTTCGCCGCGGCCATTGCGTTCGTCCGGCACTTCCTGAGTAGCAAGTTCAGCTACCTCTCGAACTATGCGTTTGTACAGGTGATCGCTCGGAGTATCGGCCGAGACCTGAGCCAGAACCTCTGCTTCGCCGCTGAGCCAGGTGTCACTGCGCTCCCGAATGCCCTGAGCGACGAGGAAATAAACTATGGAGAAAGCCGCAGCCGTCCCGAGCGCGAACGCCAGAGTTGTCCAGATCGAAATCCGCCAAGCGGCGGTAGAGCGCAAATTTTTAGGCATGTTTGAGAACGTAGCCAACACCGCGAATGGTGTGAATCAGCGGTCGAGGGGTATCATGATCCACTTTGCTGCGCAGACGATAAATGTGAACATCGACGACGTTGGTTGCTGGGTCAATCCTCATCTTCCAGACATGGTCCAGAATCATAGTCCGGGTCACCACTCGACCTTCGTTGCGGCAAAGATATTCCAACAAAGAGAATTCCTGTGGTGTCAATTGCAGCAAGTGTTCACCACGTCGCGCTTCGCGACGAACCAGATCAAGCTGCAAGTCGGCAGCTTGCAGACGCACTGATTCATTCTGTGTAACCGCAGACCTGCGTAGGAGATTTCTCAGTCTAGCCAGCAGTTCCGGCAGGGCGAATGGTTTCGTGAGGTAGTCGTCTCCCCCCTGCTCCAGTCCCCGAACACGTTCGTCTAGAGAGCGGCGGGCGGACAGGATCAAAACCGGCGCCGCATTACCTTGGGCGCGGCAACGCGCAATCAAGTCCAATCCATCCAGGTCTGGAAGTCCAAGATCGATAATGAAGGCATCGTGAATACCTTCCAAGGCCAAGGCTTCCCCGGCTTTCGCCGTACTGGCCGTGTCCACCTGGTATCCAGCCTCCACCAGAGCGCGTTTCAGGAACTGCTGAATCGATACGTCATCTTCTACTACCAGCAATCGCATAGTAAAAATCCCGCCAGTCCAAGACTTTACACCTCCAGGTGGGATGCAGGAAACTCACCAAACGTTAGAACAGCGTTAGAAGACCTGGATGACGCGGTTCAAGTCGCTAACGATTGCTTCTCGCAATGCCGATAATAGTTTTCATATGGTCAACTCCATTAGCAGTGCCAATGCCAATTCCACTAACGAAGTCACTCAACTGGCTGCTCGCCAGCCGCAACCGCCAGCCCAGGCTCCTACAAGTAGCGCGATTCCACAGGACACGGTTACCCTGAAAAGTACTGGTGACCTGAGTGCTGGAGATCCAGATCACGACGGCAAGTAGCCCCAAGTCGCGTTGTTGGAACACCACTCAGGGAGGAACGGCCGATTTGCCGATCCTCCATTTTTTCACGATTCCTGCGGAATCGTCAGCAGGCCGGAATCAACCTTCTGGGTAAAGCCCTCTAACAGGACTCTGAAAAGTTCAGTCATGCGGGGATTGCTTTGATGGAGGCATCCCGCGGTTTGCTATCTGTGGAAAACTCAGACTCCTCTACTATCGAACCTTGGCCTTCCCGCCTCTATTGCGAACGCCAGGTCATGTCCACACGCACTGGAATTTCGTTCTTGACCGGCATCGTCAGCAGCGACGGTGGGTCGATTTTAAAATCCGTTAGCGTAGCAGGAATTGTCCCCGTAATGTGAGTCTCACCGCCTTGCGTTTCCACTTTGAAAGGAACCTTTTTGTACTGGGCAGTCTGACCGGCGAACTGAATCTCCAGATCAGCATTGATGGTCGCCGATGAAGCAGCCGATTCGGGCAGGCGGGTGCGTACGGTGACTATAGGAAACTCCGCGCCGCGCGTAACCTGAACCATATGAAGGTCGCGGTTGCTGTCCCCCGAATCAAACGACTTCACGGTTACTGCGATCAAGAAATCGCACTGTCCGTTGTGGCAAACGCCCTTGCCTCGCGCCGCATGGCTCACACCCTCGGACTCATGCAGTGGGTGCGACACATGATAGGTGAGTGTGCTTTGTTTGAGGACCCATTGGCTGTCGGCAGCAAACGTGGGGAGGGTCACGAGCAAAAACGCGATCAATATTTTCTTATTCATAGACTGTGCTCAGAACTTCACTGATACCGACAAAAGAGCTGCCCCAAACGCCCCCGCCGTAACGATGGCCACCGGGCCATGCGCCTGCGCAATCCCATGGACCTTTTCGCCGTTGTTCTTCTGACTGAAGGCCATTGCCCCAAGAATTGGAGTGAGGATCATGCCCGGGCCGTGAATCCAAGCCATCGCCTCGTGAAACTTGATCGGACCGCGCTTTTTGGTTCCGGGAATTCTGGGAGCGCGAATGGCGTAATAGGCGGTAATCCCGTATAGGTCGCCGGTGACCGCACCCAGAGCAACGTGCAAATCGCGGGATGCGGTGCCTTCACTCTTGCCCCCGGCATTCAGGGACGTGACAACAGTCGCAATTAAGGGAATGGTCGTGATCAGACCCATCCGTTGATGGATCTTCAGCATGTGTGTCCGTTTATCCAGCAGCGCTTGCTCTCGCGGGTTTCCTTGAGTCTGTTCCGTAGTAAGGCCCAAATCCGAAAGCGAAGGCGCTGTACTGCTGGATGGGGCGTTCGGCAGATTATCCTGTTGCTCTAGGTTTGGTTTGGTGGTGGTTGGCGCGCTGGCCTGCAGCTTCTCATCCACAACTACCGGCTTAGTTCCATCGACAGTCGCGGAGAGAATCTCCAAAGTCTGGAAACCGGCGGCCTCAAGCTTCATCCGGTAGTTCCCCAGCGGCAGATCGTCGAATCTATAAGAGCCATCCGTCCCCGTCGTGGCGCTTCGTGCCTGGCCGTTGTCGACGCTCGTCACCGTCACGGTGGCGTTCGCAACCGGATTACCGGACGAATCCACGACCCTGCCCGTCAGCACTCCCATTCCGGCCGTCTGAGCGATCAGTGAAGGTACGAGTTGAAGGAGCAACCAAATAGCTAGGACACAAGGGAGTGCACCAGGCCGATTGCCAAACCTATTCCTCAACATCAGTCACCTCGCGCTTTCTAGAAATAGAGACCGTGTTTTCCTCAATTATTTCGCACTGCATGCCGCACTGAGACCAGCCTTGCAATGAGCATGGAAGATGTGGCGTCCGATCAAATACCCAAGTGTGCTTCCCACTACAACATCGGAGGGGAAGTGTTGCAGACTGGTGAATCGCGTCACCGAAACGGCCGCTGCGGTTCCGTAAGCGAGCGACTCTACCCAAGGTTTTGGGTATTCGTGCGCAATTGTGCTGGCAGCTGTCCACGTGATGATCGTATGGCCGGAGGGAAATGAATTATCCAAGCCCTTGGTCTGAAAGAAATGTCCCTGACCCGTTCCTTGTAAAGGACGTTCACGCTCCGCAATGAGCTGCAGTACGGCATACACGACGCCACTGTTTGCCATCGCCTCGGCTCCAAGCACGCCGGTTTCGAGGGCATGAGAATCTCTTCGGGTCGTTCCGTCGATGAGAAGCACCCCCACCGCACCAGCGGTAGCGAATAGTCCAACGTCGGAGATATCAGCACTCGCGCTCGAAGGGTTTCTCGGAAGCGCGCCCGAAGCATGCTTGTCAATCGCGATCAGGCCTGCCGTGACAACGGGGAGTCCGATGACCCACTTCATTTCAGAACGATGGAGAGGAGCTGTATAAATATCGGCCTGATCACGAAGCCCACGTTTGACCCATCGAGTAAGAAATTTGCCGCGACTCGAATCCGGAGATGCCGCGGCGGACGATTGGGGTGGATCGGCGGAAGTAGCCAAGTCTCCAGCAGCGTAAAAGCTCGTACCCATAACCGCTGATGGAGCGTCCGGCAACTCCTGCGAGGCGGCCAAGGTCGATTGCAAAATACTCGCCAATAGCAAGACCAACAGGCGGCCCCAACCCTTATCGAACACGCACAAGGACATGTTAAAGCCGAGTTCAGAGTGATGCTGGCGTGTCACACCACGACCGGCAGCCCACTTTTAAGATACGACCGGAACATTACCGCTCCCTTTCGAGAAGATGACAGTTTGTTCATCCTGAACCATTTTCCCCTTTCCACTCCCGTCTACGCTTACGATTTCCTCGATACCACCGTCGGAGTTGCAACCATTCTCCGTCTTTGGAGCTTCATAGTAGACACGGTTCTTTCGCTTCTCTGGTCATCTGGTATTCACAATAGGCTGCGGTTCACGCAGACCTTAGGCTGCGGTTCACGCAGACCTTGAAGGACTGTGAAGGACTGTCTCTTTCCCAGCGCAGAACAATCGGGAGTTATTACAATGCGACGGATTGTATTCGAGCTGACTGTGCTGACGGCTGGGTTGTGTAGTGCCGTGAGTGTCGCGCAGACGTTGAAGCAGCGGCCTCCGGCGGCAACACAGCAGCAGAACGAGGAGATGCCTGCCTCGCGGAACGTGTCAGAAAGCGTGGACGCTGCGCCGATACCGATACCGATGGGCGTTGGGGCTGGCACTCCCATCAAGGTGGCGATTGACTCGGAGGTACGGGTACGGAAAGTGGGTCAGGCAATCCAATGCAGGACAACGGAGCCAGTGTATGCGTTTGACAAGCTGCTGATTCCGGTCGGAACGGTAGTGAACGGGAAAGTTTCGGCGATCGATTCGGTACCGAAGATGGTACGAACGATGCAGGCGGCAAATGGGAACTTTTCTCCAGCGCGGAAGGTGCATGTGCAGTTCGATGAGCTGGTCATGGGGGATGGGCGGCGGGTGCCACTGCAAACGGTGGCTTCGCCGGCTCCGGACGGAGTGCTGCGGTTTGTGTCGGCGAAGGAGAAGCCAGAACAGAAAAACAAGGTGCAGGATGCGGCTTCCAAACAGGTGAGTGCAACGCGCCAGGCGATTCACCAGAAGTGGAACGATTTACAGAATCAGATCCACGAACCGGGAAAGATGCACAAGCTAAAGAGAATCGTGCTGGCGCAGTTGCCGGTGCATCCGCAATACATTGATGCGGGGACGAGCTTCAATGCGGATTTGTTGCAACCTCTGGATTTTGGGACTGAGGCGGTGAAACTTGAGAGGCTTACGGAAATTGGATCGCCGCCCCCTAACGGGAGCGTGGTGCATGCGCGGCTGGTGACAGCTCTGAGTTCGTCGACCGCAAAACAGGGAGACATGGTGGAGGCGCTTATCACCGAGCCGCTGGTCGTCTCGGATCACCTTATTCTTCCTGAAGGAAGCGTGATTAAGGGCTCAGTGCTACAGGCGCAGCCAGCGCGGCGAATGGGACGCAACGGACAATTACGAATTCTGTTTCACGAGGTTGCGCCACCGAATGGAATCGAGCAGAAAGTTGAGACAACTTTGGAGGGCGTGGCGGTCGCTAAGGGTGAACACTTGAAGCTTGACAATGAGGGTGGGGCGCAGGTGACCACTCCGCGAACAAGATATTTGATTACCGGAATTCAAGTTATGCTGGCGGCTTCGCAAGCTTCTCCGGATCGCGATGCGGGACAGGGGGGCCAGAGCGTGGGCGAAGCGGGAGGCGGTGCGGTAAGTGGTGCATCGGGATTTAAGTTGGTAGGGATGGTTGTGGGAATTGCTGCGCATTCCCGCGTTGTGTCGGCCGGGTTTGGATCGTATGGAGCGGCATTGTCGATCTATTATCATTTTCTGGCGCGAGGACGCGATGTGGTCTATCCGAAAGACATGCCGATGTTGATAGGGCTGGGGACTCGCGACGGCAAAACAGCCAATGTCGCAGAACCGTCGGCGAAATTAGTACGATGATCCGATGATCGACCGTCGTTCTGCCTCCAGCTCCTTGATCACTTGATCAGCGGCGGGGAAACACATGAGAGTTCGAGTCTCTCAGTGGAAGGAACCTTTTTATGCGCGATGTTCTCCGCAGCGGGGCCACGTCCAACGAACATGGTGCTGCGTTGGTTCATTCCAATCAGAAAACGAAAGTTGTCTGAGAGGCGTTTCGCGATTTGATTTCCGATCGACAGTGTGCTCGATGGTTATAGGTCCAGAATGCGCTTGTTCGTGGCAAAGCTCCCTCGGCCGAACGCCTAAGGTGAACACAGCGGAGGCCCCGCCCGCGGAACATTATTGTACGAAGTTAAAAACAGTCCGTAAATGATTGATAATAAACGAGATAATGGTGGAGGCGACGGGAGTCGAACCCGCGTCCGAAAATGTTACTGGTCAAGAGAACTACATGCTTAGTCGTGTTCATGCCCCAGGCATTACCCTGGGACGTTCGCGGCCCGCGCTCAGAACCGACAAGAAACGCGTTCCGCTAGCCTGTGATCTTAGCCTTCCGCCCCAGACGTAGACGGAAAGAGCAGCCCGCTGTGTGACGTCCTTCGGAGGCCCACGGGCGAAGCCTCCTCGGACGGCTGCCTAAACTAGTTAGGCTGCGTATGCCATCTGTTGATTGGCAATTATCATTTTGCCCACGATTACGGGTGTGTGCACCCCGGCATGCCTCTTGGCCGCAAGCATCTCCGTCGAAGCCGTGACGCCCCCACTGGTGGGATGGCCATTCAAAGAACAACTGACGAACCAAGCTCTGAGAGCCACTTCCAGACTAGGTGCTGCGCTCAGGGAAGTCAAACCCCGAACGTACCCTGTCCCGGTCACCACTCGTTAGATGCCGCGCGGCCCGTTTGGGCTCTTACGGCCCCGGATTTGCCATCTTCTGCCCGATCAGCACCGCGTCCTGCATCTGCCTGTAAAGGTCGCTCACCGCTCCCGGGGAATGCGACATCAGAATCGTGTTACTCCGGTCGTTGCTTCCGATTTCTTTCATGGTGTCCAGATACTGCGTCACCAGCACCAGCATCATTACGTCTTTCGGCGTCGATCCCTCCACCGCCTTGGAGAACGCTTCCACCGAGTCCTTCAGCCCCTCGATGATCGCCTTGCGCTGGTTGGCGATGCCCTGGCCCTGCAGCGCCTTGCTTTCCGCCTCGGCCTCGGCCTGCTTCACTTTCAGAATCTTTTCCGCCTCGCCGCGCGCCGTCGCTGCGACCTGTTCGCGCTGCGCGGCATTGATCTCGTTCATCGCCGCCTTCACCTTGTCGTCTGGCTGAATGTCGGTGACGAGCGCTTGGTCGATGGCGTAGCCGTAGGTCTTCATCACGTCGTCGAGCCCCTGCTTGATCGCGACTGCAATGTCAGATTGCTGCAGAAATGCGTCGTCCAGATTCATCTTCGGCACATGTCCGAGAATTACATTGAATACGTAGGATGAAATCTGCTGCCGCGGATTGGCCAGCTTGTAGAACGCCTCGTACACATGGTCGGGAATCACGTGATACTGCACCGACACGGGAATCTTGACGAAGACGTTGTCTTTGGTTTTCGTTTCCACGTCCAGTGCCAGTTGCTGCACCCGCAGATCGATGCGTCCCGCGATCTGGTCGAGCCACGGCAATTTGAAATTGATGCCTGCGCTAGCGACTCGCTCGAACTTGCCCATGCGCTGCACCACCACGGCCTCCGCGGTGTGTACCTGAAAGAACCCGCTCAGAATAGTCCCGAGCACGAAAATGCCCACGATCACAGAGATCACTAGCGACATAGCCTGCGCGCCCTCCATCCGGATGCTCCCTCCATCTCAGATTTCTCCCGGCATGATTCACGCGGGTGGAATGGCCCGCACTGGAATCGCACGCATCATAACGGTTCGGGCAGGTTCTCACAATGTCGTAAGCAGCCCACGGTGGCGCCGGCATCCCTTCGGCGCGCTGCGCTTGCTCAGGGCAGGCTCTGCCGGCCGTCGTGAGGGCATTTTGCTCTCGCACTCGGGGACCTAAACCGACTTAGACGTGCGGGCTGGATAAGCGACCTTCCAGCCCCGCTCTCACCTCAAGCCACTCGTTATCCAGAATGCTGAAGTACACCGTGTCGCGCACCCGTCCGCTCCACGTCACCAGATGCCGCCGCAGCGTGCCTTCCTCTTTCGCGCCGATGCGCAGAATCGCATTGCGCGATTTCTGGTTTAAGGCATCAGTCTTGAGTTCCACCCGCATACACTTCCAAACCTCAAAGGCGTGCCGCAGCATCAAATACTTCGCCTCGGAATTGACTGTCGTGCGTTGCCATGCCGGCGCGATCCAGGTGGATCCGATCTCGACCCTTCGGTTGACGCGGTCAATGTTCATGAAGCGCGTGCTGCCGATCGCGCGGCCCGAACTTCGTTCCACCGTGGCAAACACCACCGACTCCCCATGCTCCTGCTCGTCAAATGCCTTGTCGATCAGCCGCTGAAAGTCCTCCGGCGTTTTCATGGAGTACGGAATCCATCGAAAAATGTCCTCCAGGTCGTGCTTCGCAACCTCCCAGAAGAGTTCCGCGTGCGCGCGGCGAACCGGTTCGAGACGAACGATCGAGCCCTCCAGCGTTAGCGGCAAAACGATATTCAGCGGACCAACACCCATGTTTTCCTTTCGCAGTCCGGCGATCCATCCATTATCTTGCATCTTGCAGCCATTTCAGGCATCTCTAGTACGACGCGAGTTCTGAGGGATTTCTTTCTTCGAAGCATTCTGTTCGATAATGACGGGCGTCGACTAGCGGTGTTGACTTGAAATGATCTCATACGTCCAACCATCGGCCATGCGACCGGCAGCCCAGCGATGTTGTCAGGAGAACTCTTAGTGCAGTCCTACTGTCTTCCATTCTCCCAGATCCCGCACACCACGCCCCTGTTCGCAGACTTCCTCGCATACCAACCCAAGATCCACCCTTTCTATCCCAGGCCGCCGCATTTCAGCCAATGGCTGCAAGAAGAGTCCGCAAAGATCTCCTACGATTCCTCCAGCCGCGAGCGCGTCACCGCGATCCTCGAGCGCCAGAACAAGTCCTGGGATGCTTCTCCGAAAACGCTGGCCAATCTCGACCGCCTGCGTAACGGTGCGGCCGCGGTCGTCACCGGACAGCAGGTCGGACTTTTCGGCGGGCCGATGTTCGCCGTCTACAAGGCGCTCACCGCGGTCAAACTCGCGGAAGAGGCCACCGCGGCCGGAGTCGATGCCGTCCCGGTTTTCTGGCTGGCCACTTACGATCATGATCTGGCCGAGGTGAACCACGCTTGCCTCCCCGGCTCCGACGGCTCTCTGCAGGTACTGACCACGACGAGCCACGACATTCCCGGAGCGCCTGTCAGCGCCGTGCGCCTTGGCGACGAGATCCTTCCTCTCGTCGATGAAGCGGCGAAACGCCTCGGCGAGTCCGAGGGGGCACAATTCCTACGCGAAACCTACCGCCCAGGCGAGACCCTGGGCACGGCCTTCGCTCGTCTCTATGCCCGCATCTTTGCGGAGTGGGGCGTGATTCTGCTCGATGCCTCCGATGGTGAACTCGACCGCGTCGCCGAGCCCATTTACCGTGCAGCCGTTGAACGCGCCGGCGAACTAGCCACCGCTCTGCTGAAGCGGGGAGAAGCGTTGGATGCCGCTGGCTACCACCAACAGGTAAAGGTGACTACTTCGTCGGTGTTGTTGTTCACCCTGCAGCAAGGAGCGCGTACGCCGATTCATCGGCGCGACCATGGCGGCACTGCGGAATTTGTGATCGGTTCCGACGCCGGGGCAGAGAAGCTTTCGCCAGCTGAACTGCTCAGCCGCATCAGCTCGAGTCCGGAACAATTCAGTCCCAACGTGCTGCTGCGTCCCATCGTCGAGGATTATCTTCTTCCCACGCTGGCCTATACCGGAGGTGCTGCCGAGACCGCTTATTTCGCGCAGGCCGGAGCGGTCTACGAGGCTCTTCTCGGCCGCGTGACCCCCATCGTCCCGCGCTTCTCGGCCACCATCGTTGAACCGAGGATGCAGCGCCTGATCGAACGCCACGGAATCGCTGTGCCGGATGTGTTCGCTGGGCCCGACGCGTTGCGCCGTCAACTCGCGGAGCGCGGACTTCCCGGGGACCTGCAGGCTGCCTTCGGCGCCGCAAGGAAATCCCTGGACTCGCATCTGTCCAGCGTCAAAGAGAAACTTGAAAAACTCGACCGCACGCTTGTCGACGCCGCTGAAACGGCCCGCTCGAAAATTGAATATCAACTCGAACGTCTCCATTCCCAGGCCGCGCGCGCGGAGGCGCAGAAAAGTGAACTCGTGACCCGCCACGCGGAGACTCTGAGTCAGGCGCTCTATCCCGACAAAGGCCTGCAGGAACGCGGCATCGCCGGCATCTATTTTCTGGCGCGCTACGGCCACGAATTCCTGCAGCACTTGCACGACGCCATCCAAACCGATTGCCACGACCACCAACTATTGCAACTGTAGCGGCCGAGCTCGGGCCCTGAGCTCATTTCTGATTCAACAACAATTCAGCTCCTGATTTCACCTGAGCGTAATTGGCCTCGTTGGGTGCGCCGTGGATTTATTGAGTGATGTTGCCGGTGCGGCCACAGATGATCAGGTAAGCGTCCTCCGGTTCGTGGGAGTGCACAAACTTCTTGAGTTCTGCCTCGCCTTGCAGGATGGGAACAAAGTGACCCCGCTTGTTTTCCGCCACGCCTTCTCGTATCCCTGCTATCACCATGTTTCGGAAGAGTCGCGGAATCTCTTCCCGCACTGCGAGTTGATAAAACACAGCGATTTACCCTGACATCTATTTGCTCTCGCTGGTTGCGAGATAAGTCCCCAGCCCAATCATGATCGCGCCGGTCAGGGTTCGCTGCCGGCGCCGGAATGTGGCTGACGCGCGAATGCGCTCCCCGAGCGGCCCGGCCAACGCGATTACAATCAGGTCCGCAGTCGTGTTCATGACCACCGAGATCGTTCCCAGCGCAACGAACTGCAGGAAGACGTGTCCTGCGCCGCGGTTCACAAATTGCGCAATGAACGAGAGAAAGAACAGCGCGGTCTTGGGATTGAGTACTTCCGTCGCCACGCCCTGCCAGAGTGGATTGCGCGTGGGTTTGCCTTCGCGCATAATGTCCGGCGGAATTGCCGCGGCCTGGTTCGCATTCTCTTTCCGCGCGTCAAGAATCGTCCGCACGCCCAGAAAGCACAGATAAGCTGCGCCGACATATTTCACCGTAGCGAACGCTACTACCGACCGCGCCAGCACGAGCGACACACCCAGTGCCGCCGCGAACACGTGCACCATCCCACCGAGAAACGTGCCGAAGGCCGACAGCCCGCCCTCGCGCTTTCCACCGGCAAGACTGCGGGCAAGAACGTAGAGCATTCCAGGACCGGGCGCCATCGCCAGAAGTAAGGCCGCGGTCAGAAAGAGAAGGAGTCGAGTGGAATCGAACATGTCGTCAACCTCGTCAGGGATTGAATGTCCTTATTGTTTGAGCCAGTCTTCCAGCCCCGCGAGCGATTCCACTCGCGGAAACTCCCGCTCGCGATAAGCTCCGGCCACGTCGAACAGCACGGCCTGCATTCCCGCTTTGCGTGCGCCGACATAGTCGACCGAATAAACGTCGCCCACATATAAGCTCTCTGCCGGAGAGGCCTTCATTTCTTGCAGCGCCGCCTCAAAGATCGCGGGATGCGGCTTTTCGCACCCTACATTCCCCGAGTCCGTGATGCTTGCGAAGCAGTCCACAATCCCACAGCGCCGCAAGACGGCTTCAATCTTGCCATCGGCATTCGAGATCACCGCAATCGCATATTCCTGCCGAATACGTTCCAGCGCGTCGCGGGTACCCGGCAGGATCTGGTCCCAGTTGGCCGAATTCTGCGTGTTCGCGACCAGTGCATCGCGCACGCCATCGTCAACCGCATTCAGTTGCTGCAATAAATACGTGTGAAAAGTCCACCAGAAGTTGTGATCGACCTTGCCACTCATGAGTTCCTGATCAAACTCCTGCTTGGTGCGCCGCTCCAAGGCCTGCCAGGTCGCCAGCGTCGGATGACGGTCTTCCGGCAGAGGCGCCAGCATGCGGCCGCGATTGGGAAACAGCAGAGTATTGCCCACGTCGAAGAAAATGAACCGGCATTTTGCCATGAATCCATATTACCCAACCCGCACCTATCCCGCGGGCCTCTTGACTAGAAGGTTGCCAAGGTCTTCTTGACCCATGATACGAACTGGGAAAAGATGTACTATCCAATTCTCGGGCCGAGTCCCGCGGTAGGCTCTGGGCCCGCGGTTTCACGCTATGGCGCTACCTGCTGCAGTGTCGTTAATCGAAGGCTTCACCCGCACCACGCGGGCGGTAGTGGCTGGCTACGCGATGGCGCGCGTCGACGCGGCCGTGTTATTTGGAATAGCGGTCACCGTGCTCTACCGTGCTACGCGACAGGACGTTTACAACATCCTCTGGGCAGTGGTGTTCGGGTTTGCCACGCTCAACATTCTCAGCCTGGCCGCCCGGCGCCTCGAGCCTACCAAGCGCGGTCTTTCTTTCGGGGAACTGATGGCCGTGATGGTCGTGCTGCTGTCGGTTTTCCTGCTGGGATGGGAAATGCTCAACCTGTTCCATGTCTTCCCCATCAAGCTAAACCGTTGAATAAAGAAAGGCCCAAGTTTTCCACAGTGTTCCTGCACGAACGTTGTACGTGCAGAACCATGCGTACAGCGAGGAAGGTTGCAACCCCGCGAGCATGCGGGTGCGAGACGCCCCCGCGGCAGTCGCTCGATCCTGCCTTGACCGAAGCGAAAAGACGGGGGTGCTACTTCGCGGAGCCTCTTTGCGGTATGATTCGCTTAAATGGCGAAGAAGCTTCCCAATTTCGAAGTCACCTGCCCCTGCTGCAGTGCGGTGCTCAAAATCGACACCGAAGCCCGCGCCGTCATCGCGCACACCGCGGCCGTGAAGCCGAAAACCTTCAACGATATGGAAGCCGCGGCCAAGGCCATGCGCGAGCAGGACAGTCGCCGCGAGTCCATCTTCCAGCAGTCGGTGGAAGCCCAGAAAAATGCTTCCTCGCTCCTGGAGAAGAAGTTCCAGGAGGCGCTGAAGAAGGCAAAAGAGACGCCTGATACCGGCAAGCCGATCCGGGATTTCGATCTTGATTGATTCGGCCCGACTGATGTCCAGCATATGAGCCGTCCTCTGCTTCTTGGCCACCGGGGCGCCCGCGCCCTCAAGTCGATTCCGGAAAATACCCTGGCCTCGTTCGACCAGGCCCTGGCCGACGGCTGCGACGGCTTTGAATTCGACGTGCGCCTTACCGAGGATGAAGAGGCCGTGGTCTGCCACGACGCGAAGGTCTCCGGATATGATGTTTCCCGCACACTGGTGAAGCAGCTTGCGCAGCTGCCCCGGCTACGGGATGTCCTCCAGCGCTACCGCGATTCGTTTCTCGACCTTGAACTGAAGGTCAAAGGTCTGGAGCGAATCACGCTCGACCTGTTCCTCAGGCACAAGCCGCGCCGCGGATTCGTGGTCTCATCCTTTCAGCCCGGAGCGCTGAAGTCCCTGCACGCGCTGGACACCACGATTCCGCTCGGTCTGATTTGTGAGTCCAAGACTCAACTCCGCCTCTGGAATGAACTCCCAGTCCAGTATGTGATTCCCCATTACGACTTGGCCGAGCCAGAGCTTGTCCGCAAAATAAAGGGAGCGGGAAAGAAGGTCATCGTCTGGACGGTCAACGATCCCGCCGACATGCAGCGTTTCGCAGAGTACACCGTGGACGGCATCATCTCCGATGACACCAGCCTCCTCTGCCGGACGCTGCCTGCATAGTCCGGATGCAAAATCATCGCTCAGAGTGAGGTGTCGGCGAAACGGGTTCATCAATGCGGACATTAACGTGAAGCCCATCTGGTGGCCAGGTGATCCTGGTTCTGGTGCTGAACCAGAGCGATTGGCCGAACCAGGATGGCAGCAGCGGGTTCACTTCTGTCGTCGCGATCGAGGCTGCACTGCAAGCTGGCGCGGCTGTGAAAGCTCCGTCGAATTTCTTCCTGTCTTCAGTTCGTAGGTGAACTCGCAAGCGCAGTCCAGCCCTCACCACATGCAGTAACGCGGCCTGACTTTAGAGGACGAGGCCACAAACAGAACAGGCCCGACGTTTTCCGTCGGGCCTGCTTTGGTTTTTCGAATTGCTGCACAGTTCTTACTGCGCTCCGGCGGCGATCGCATTTCCTGACGACAGGGCAGCTTTCGCTTCCTTGATGCCGGCCTGGATATGCTGCTCCCAATCGAGATGAGGAATGGGAGACGCCGCCGCAGTCTGGTAGAGGGCCAGAGCGTCCTTGGGACGATTCAGGCGCTTCAAGCAAATTCGCGCAGCGCTGAGTTGTGCAGTCAGCGCCTGCCGCTCGCCTGGATAAGACTGGGCAAGGGTCTGATACTCAGCCAGGGCGCGATCGAACTCCTGCAGTTCTTCCGCTCCCTTGCAGAGTTCGAGCCAGGTCGACGCCGGCATCTTGCTGCCGCCGGAATCGATGAACTCGGCATAGTCCTGGAACGCCGCTTCGACTGCGTGCGCTCGCAAGTGCAGGGCGCAGGTCTTGACCGTTGCGTCGAGATAATCCTTGGTATTGTTTTGCCGTGTGTGGATCTGCCGCAGCAGGTTCCAGGCGTCGAGCGAGTTCGGTTTCACCGCAACATAGTTGGTCAAGAGTGCCAGCGCATCGGGAAGTTGCCCGTGTTCCATCATGCTGCTGGCCTGTTCGAGTTCAGAATCATTCGTCCAGCCGAGCTTCTCCTCGATAGCTTTGTTGGTTTTGTGCTCGATCCCCGAATGCTGGATCGCCAGCGCGGCCAGTGCTCCAAACAGAAATCCGCCCACGTGCGCCCAGTGCGCCACGCCGCTCGACGAACCGAACAGCGTACCGTAGAAGATTTCACCGAACAGCCAAAGAGGCAACAGCCAATACGCCGCAGCCTTGAAGCGATAGAAGCGGAAGAAGAGCAGCCACGCCATTTCAATCTTCATCTTCGGGAAGCGCACCAGAAAAGCTCCCATCAGTGCCGCCACCGCGCCCGATGCGCCCAGCGTTGGGGTGATGCTTCCCGGATTCGACCACGCATAGAACTGCAGCGCCGCCGCTCCGGCAATCAGGTAGAACCCCGAATACAGCCAACGTCCCCACACATCTTCCAGCACAAATCCCGCCAGCCACAGGAACCACATGTTGCCGATCAAATGCAGCCACCCGCCGTGCAGAAAATTGGCTGTCAAATAGCTGATGGCCGTGGGCTGCGCCGGCACGAAAGCATACCGTTCGGTGATCGACGTCTGCGAGAGGCTCACAAACTGTGCATTGAGCGAGTCCATCTCGCCCTGCAGTTTCGAAAAGTCCTCGGTCATTTTGATCTTGGCGTCGTAGGCATTGATGACGTCGCGATACGGATTCTGTACCTGCTTCCACTGATCAGGATGGCTTTGCTTGAATCCGTCCACCAGTCGCTGCGACTCCGGCTGCATCTTCAACTCCGGATGCAAAGCCGCGAGAATCAGGATGTGAGACTTGATCTCGCCCAGTTGCGGCGATTCATCGTCGATCGCCGACATGGTGAACAAAAAGACCGCCGCATTGATGGCGATCAGCGCCAAGGTGACCACGGGCCAGCGCCGGGCTTCCATGTTCTCGTGCTTGATGGGAATCAACATCGACTGCGCCTCTGTGCCGGGAAAACCCGACACACTCGCGCCAGTGTAGTTTCGCCACGGTGCGATTCCCAGATGACTCAAGGTCGTGGCTAATCTTTAGTAACCAGTTACGTAGTAGCGCCGGTATCTTGCCGGCGGTTGCGAGAGCCGGCCCTGAGCCTGTCGAAGGGGCGTCTCGCCCTCGCAGCGTGCAGCTTTTTTGCCCCCGGTTGAGTTGCGACAGGATTTCCTCTACGCCCGACTCGTCCACATCTATTTCCTGCGATATACTTCCCCAACCTCCAGCTTCTACTGATAGGGGATTCTTCCGCATGGCGGTTGGCGTTCGCACTCAAGACCTGCGCAAGATCTATAACGCAGCTCCACCTCTGGGCGCGGCCGGGGGTTTTATGGCGCGCGCCGATGCGAAGGGCGCGAAGCAGCCCAAGGCACAGATTCCAGCGCTCGACGGGCTTTCACTCGAAATTCATCCGGGAGAGATTTTCGGCCTGCTGGGCCCCAACGGCGCGGGCAAATCGACTACGGTCGGCGTCTTGACCACTCGCGTGCGGCCAACGTCGGGCCAGGCCTGGATCGGCGACCACGACGTGTGGAAGGAGCAGGCTCACGTCAAGCATCTGATCGGGGTGGTGCCGCAGCGTCCGAATCTGGATTTTTCTTTGACCGCCCGCGAGATTCTGGTTTTTCACGGCGCTTACTTCGGAATCGGCTCGAAGCAAAGAAACGAGCGCGCCGACGGGCTGCTCGAGAAGTTCAAGCTAACCGAGCGCGGCAACCAGATGGTCCGTGGCTTTTCCGGCGGCATGATGCAGCGGCTATCGATTGCGCGCGCCATGATGCACGATCCGCAAGTCCTGTTTCTCGACGAACCCAGCGCCGGGCTCGATCCGCAAACCCGGATTCTGTTGTGGGAGATCATTCGCGAATACCACCAGGCAGGCAAGACCATCCTGCTCACCACGCACTATATGGAAGAGGCCGACTCGCTCTGCCAGCGTCTGGCTATTGTCGATCACGGACATATGATCGCCGTGGGAACTCCGGCGCAATTGAAAGCGTCGATCCCGGGAGGATTTCTGCTCCGCCTTCGTTTCGGGAGACTGACCCCGGAATTGCTGCAGCGCTTGCAGGCGCTGGCTGGAGTGCGAGAGGTTCGCGCCTTGGACACAACCTCGAAAGGCACGTTAGAAAGCGCTGGAGAAAACGCTGGAAAAAGCGCGGCAGAGCACGCGGGCGTCGACGTCTATGCCGACCGCGGCGGGTCGCTCATTCCGGAAATCGCGAATCTGGCCGCAACTGCAGGCGCCGAGCTGTCTGACGTTCACATTTCCGAGCCGAGCCTGGAGAATCTTTTCCTACACCACACCGGAAGGAGCCTGCGCGATTGAACTGGAAAACTTTCTTCGCGATGCTGGCACGCGACGCTCACGTGGCGCGGCGCAATGCGATTCAACTCCTGCTGCAGACCTTCCTGCAGCCGTTGCTGTTCGTGTTCATCTTTGGCAGGGTGATGGTCGGCAGCGGTTATATGCCGGCTGCGTACAAGAGCCTTCTGCTCCCCGGGATCATCGCGATCAGCATGACCTTCACCGGGATCTGGGCGGTGGCCATGCCGCTCATCGCCGAGTTTCAGTGGACCCGCGAAATCGAAGACCGCCTGCTTGCCCCGATCAGTGTCGGCTGGATCGCGATCGAGAAGGTTATCGCCGGAATGCTGCAGGCGCTGGTGGCCGGGTTGGTGGTGATCCCGCTGGCCTGGCTGGTGCTCCGGCCAGGAGTTCAGATCAGCATTGACTCCCCCCTGACTTTCGCCGTGATCATTCTGCTCGTAGCTGGTTTCTCTTCATGCGGAGGACTGGCTCTAGGATGCAGCATCAATCAGCAGCATATTGGACTGATGTTCAGCCTGGTCATGACGCCGATGATCTTCTTTGGCTGCACATATTATCCGTGGAGCGCTCTGAAGACATTCCCGATCCTGCAGAAGCTTGTACTGATCAACCCGCTGGTATACGCCAGCGAGGGAATGCGCGCCACGCTGGTCCCGCAATTTCCCCATCTCTCGATCGCGGCGGTGATCATCGCACTGCTGTTCTTTGACGGTCTGCTGCTCGTGGTTGGACTGCGGCAGTTCGAGAACAAGTCCGTGACCTAGCGGGGAGTGCTAGTCCGCGGCCGCTTCCAACGCGGCAACTCCGCGCGCTGGCCGCTTCATGAACGCCGTGCGCTCGGTTTCGAACGATTCCAGATTCTCTCCCAAGGCCTGCTCGTTCCAGCCCAGCACGGCGCCAATGCGCAGCGCCGCCTCCCGGCTGCAGGATTCCGACCAGCAGGCGCCCAGCGCAACTGGCACCCGGCGCATCAGCACGTCGGCCAGGGTGACCGCAAACTCTTTTCGATAGGCTTCCACCACTTCGGCCACGATGTGCGACGAATGCGGACAGACCGGCGCTCGCAGTTCCGCACTCACCAGCGCCATCCGGGCAATGTCCATGGCACGCTGGCCATGCCACTCCATCATGCCGCGGGCGGTTTCTTCGCTCACGGACCCGGCGCGCGCGATCTCAAGGATTTCCTGATCGAGCATAGGATCCAGCGAACTTCCCGGGCCCATCGCCATCATGCCCGGTTCGCGGACCGGAATCCCAATCTTGCGCGCACATTCCCGCGCCAGCGAAGCGGCGGTGGTCAGCTTGCCGCCAATCACCGAGATCAGCCGCGCCGCACCGTCCGGCGTGTGGTCGTGCAGGAAATGACGTCGTGTGACCGCCGATGCCTTGCTCCCCGGTGAGTTCGGCAGCGGACGTATTCCGGCAAACGCATATTGGATGTCGTGCGCTGAAATCTTTGCCTTCGGAAATAGCTTGGTCACCGTGCGCAACAGGTATTCAATTTCTTCGTTGGAAGGCGCAGTCTTCGCCGGGTCGCCCGTGTCCGCAATTTCGGTCGTGCCCACCAGCATCTGCTCATTCCAAGGCAAAACGAAAACCGGACGGCCGTCCGCAGCCTCGATGTAGAGTCCCGTGCTCGGTGCTCCAGAAAACCTGGGCAGAACAATGTGCGATCCACGCACTCCGCCCAGCATGGGCTTGCCAGTGCGGACCGACGAACGCTGGCAAATGCGGTCGGCCCACGGACCGGTGCAGTTCACGATCCATCCCGCCTCGACCCGCTCGTCTTTTCCGGAGATGCGGTCGCGCAGCAGCACTCCCCGCGCCCGGCCTTGCGTCACGTTCACCGCCAGCACTTCGCAATGATTGCGGACGACAGCCCCTGCCTCGGCCGCTTCCATCATCCACTCGGCCACCAAGCGCTCGGGGAACTCGCACTGCGCGTCTTCGTAATTGAAGATCGTCCACTGATGACCCGCGTCCAGCGCACGCTCCACGCGCTTCAATTCCATTTCACTCAGGTCGGCAGGTTTTCTTCCCGCAATGCGCTGGTAGAGCCAGAGCCCGGCGCGCACCTTCATGGCGCTGCGCTGGTTTTGTTCGTTCAGCAGAAACAGGAAGTGAACCGGATGCACCAGGTGCGATCGTTCCCGCAATAGCCGCTCGCGCTCGCGCACTGACTCACGCACCAATCCGAGCTCTCCATGCTCTAGGTAGCGCAGACCTCCGTGAATGATGCGGGTCGAGCGGCTGGTTACACCGGAGGCGAAGTCGTTCTGCTCGACCAGCAGGGTACGCTTCCCCGCGCGGGCACATTCGCGCGCCAGCGCCACGCCGTTAATGCCCCCGCCGATGATCACCACCTGGAAGTGCTGTCCTTCCAAGGGTGGTCGAGGTTTGATCGCTAAGCTCATGTATTAAAGCCAGATACAAGGATCTCGGAGGTGCTCGCCGAAGGCTCGTCCCCGCTGCGGACACGCCCACCTGTCCTGATTCTGCCCCGCGATGGCAAGAAGATGAAGATCACGATAGTCCACTGAATGCGTGGACTGATTCCAAATCAACCCGCATAAGAAGCGTGCCGAAAGTAACCTGCGGCGTCGTTCTCAGCGGGGACTTGACTGGTTCGCCTTCCTGCAAAATCCACCAACTGCGATTCATTCTATCTTCCGGCTTCCCGCCGGTCACGCATGTTCCCACGCATTGCCTCCTGCCTCCACCGTCATTTACATTGGTTCCCTCATGTCCTCAACAGGAGAACGTTTCGAGCGGGCGGTTGCTATCATGGAGCGCCTCCGCGCCCCCGGCGGCTGCCCTTGGGATCGCGAACAGACTTTCGATTCCATCCAGCCTTATACGCTCGAAGAGACCTACGAAGTTCTGGAAGCGATCGACAACCGCGACTGGCCTGAACTGGCCGGAGAGCTTGGCGACCTGCTGCTGCAAGTGCTGTTCTACGCCGAAATGGCGAAGGAGCAGTCTTCGTTTTCCATCGACGATGTGCTCGACCGCCTCTCCACCAAGCTCGTCAATCGCCATCCGCATGTGTTCGCTGATGCGCAGGCCGACACTTCTGCCGAGGCCAAGCGCAACTGGGAAGCGCTCAAGCTCGAGGAGAGAAAGAAGCGGCAAGCCAGTAGAGTGGAAGGAGATGCGGCGCCGGCGAAACCCGAGAACAACTCCATCTTGGCGGGCGTTTCGTCCGCCATGCCTTCTTTGCTCGAGGCCTACAAGCTCAGCTCTCGCGCCGCGCAGGCCGGCTTCGACTGGCCGAACGTCGAAGGCTTGTTCGACAAGTTGAACGAAGAGACCAACGAACTGCGCGCGGAGCTCAAAGAATTCCCTGCGCCCGGGCCACGTCCGCAGGGCCGCGGCCTGGCCGGATCCGGACGAACGTCCGTCCCCGAAGACCTGCAAGCGCGACTTGCAGATGAAGTCGGCGATCTGTTTTTCGTCCTCGTCAACATTGCGCGCTACCTCTCAGTCGATCCCGAATCCGCCCTGCGCAAGACCAACCGCAAGTTCAAGCGCCGCTTTCAGTGGATGGAAGCTCGCCTGCACGAGTCCGGCCGCTCCGCCGACCAGGCTCCTATGGAGGAACTGGAATCTCTCTGGCAGCAAGCCAAGGGCGCGGAGAATGATGAAGCCTGGAATCAGAGGAGCCGATGAGCGCCGACTCCGTCGTCCTCCGCCGCTGCCACAGCATCGAAGACTTCCATGCCTGCGTTGCCCTACAAAAAGAGGTCTGGAACTTCACCGACGCGGAACTGGTGCCGCTGCGCATGTTCGTCGTGGCCGACAAGGTCGGCGGCCAGGTGATGGGCGCCTTCGACGGGGATGTCATGGTAGGCTTCGCGCTTTCGGTCCCCGGCACACGCAGCGGCCATGTTTATCTGCACTCGCACATGCTGGCGGTGCGCAAAGATCATCGCAACGGAGGCCTCGGCCGCCGCCTGAAGCTTATGCAGCGCGAAGATGCTCTCGCCCGCGGCATCGAACTGATCGAGTGGACGTTCGATCCGCTGGAAATCAAGAACGCCTACCTCAACCTCGAAAGGCTGGGTGCCATCGTGCGCCGCTATAACATCAACCAGTACGGCATCACGTCGTCGCCCCTGCAGGGAGGACTGCCCAGCGACCGCCTGATCGCCGAGTGGTGGCTGAAGTCGAAGCGAGTCGATACGCTGATAGCTACAGGGATGAATTCAGCGATCGTTAGCGAATCCAGCATTGAAGTTCCGGCGCAGATCTATGACTGGAAAGCCGCGCCCGAAACCCGCAGCAAGGCGCAGCAAGTGCAGGAACGCAATCGCGAACAGTTTCTGCGCGCGTTTTCGCATGGACTCGCCGTGCTCGGCTATGAGCGCGACGCGGCAGGCAACGGCAAGTTCCTGCTGGGACACTGGGACGAGAAGTGGTCGTACGCGTCGGAAGGATAAGGTTTCAAGGTTTCGTGAAGTTGCCTTGGAACCTTGAAGGCTATTGTGCAACATTGAAACCTTGAAACTTTGAACCATGAAAATTGAAGCCATCACGCTCCGCGAGATTCACATGCCGCTCGTTCACTTCTTCGAGACGAGCTTCGGCCGCACTTACAGCCGCCGCATTCTGCTGGTCACCGTCCACAGCGAGGGCGCCGACGGATGGGGCGAGAGCGTCGTCGGCGAAGATCCGTTCTACAGCAGCGAGTGGATCGACAGCGCCTGGCCCACTCTGACGCAGTATCTGATCCCCGCGCTGCTGGGAAAACGCATCGACTCCGCCCGCGAGTGCCCGGCACTATTCGCGAAAGTGCGCGCCCATCGCATGGCCAAAGCCGCGCTTGAAAATGCTCTCTGGGACGCCGAAGCCACACAGAAGCAGTTGCCCCTATGGAAACTGCTGGGCGGCACGCTCCGCCAGATTCCGTGCGGCGTTTCCATCGGCATTCAGGATTCAATCGAGCAACTGCTGGAGAAAATCCAGATCGAACTGGCCGCCGGCTACCGCCGCATCAAAATCAAAGTCAAGCCCGGCTGGGACGTGAACGTGCTCGAACGCATTCGCTCGCGCTGGGCCGACATCACACTGAGTTGCGACGCCAATTCCGCCTACACGCTCGATCAGGTCGAGCACCTGCGCAAGTTCGATCAGTTCAATCTGCTGATGATCGAGCAGCCGCTGTGGAATGACGACATCTACTATCACGCGCGCCTGCAGAAAGAGCTGCGCACCTCGATTTGCCTGGACGAATCGATTGTCAGCGTGCGCAGCGCCGCTTTCGCGGTTGAAACCAACGCCTGCCGCATCATCAACGTAAAGGTCGGCCGCGTCGGCGGATTCTCCGAAGCGCTGAAAATCCATGACCTCTGCCAGGCCCATAACATTCCCGTCTGGTGCGGCGGGATGCTGGAAACGGGCATCGGACGCGCCCAGAATATCGCGCTCTCGACGCTGGAGAACTTCCGCCTGCCCGGCGACGTTTCCGCCTCCAAGCGCTACTGGAAAGAGGACATCATCGATCCGGAAGTGGAAGTCTCGCCGCAAGGGATGATTGCCATCAGCGACCAGCCGGGAACCGGCTACCGCGTCAAAGAAGATCTAATTGAGAAGTTGACCGTGCGAAAAGAAACGCTGCGCGCGTGAACTCGCAGCGACGGCGTGCGGCGGTCGCATCCGCACTCCTTTAGCGCCGCCGGGTGACCAATGTAGCAGCCCACCTTGTCGTGGATGCGTCCTCAGTAACTTCCAAATGTGTGCAATGCTGGACAGTCCCCCGGGTTTATGACGCGTATGATCCGGCGTGAAAATCGGCCGTTACCATAACGGTCGCTAACATAGTCTCTTGTCCACTGAAAGGTACGCAAGATGTCGAGCCCCGAGAAAAAGCGACGCACCATCCTTCATTTCGGTACCGATCGGGTGGTTCTGCTCTTGCGCGCTCGGAGTCTCAAGGAGATGGGATACCAGGTTCTAAACGCCAACGACGGATTTGAAGCTATCAAGCTGGCCAGCCATGAGCAGCTGGACGCGGTGGTGGCGGATCTGGACCGTAATCACGCTGACGTCGCGCTGGTAGTCACAGAGATCAAGCGCTCTCGGCCGGAACTACCCACGATCCTGCTTGCGGAAAAGACCACGGCTCTGGACCGTGCTCATGGCCTTGCCGACGTGCTGGTGCCGAGGAGAGACAACCTGCAAATGCTGGTCACCGTGCTGGAAAACGCACTCACACGCCGGCGGAAGCGAGAATGCTACCCGAATTTAGAGGGAAAATCCCGTTTGATTAGTGCGGAGTCTTCTGCGCTTCGGCAGGCTGATCGGGATGGGTGGTGTGCGCCAATTTGTCCTGCTCAGCCTTCAACATCTCCACGCCCTGCGCAAATGTCAGATTCTCCGGCATCTTCCGAAAGTCGCTCAAACGTTCGTCCGATATCATGCTGACGCTCTTGAACAGCAGAATCTTGCCGGTGATGTTTAAGTTCAGTTCGGTGATACCCCATACGCCGTCCCCTAAGCCCAAGTCGGCCTGCTGCACGAGGAAGTGTCCGCCTTTGTCGAGACGGCCGATGATGCCCCAGCCGAACGTGACCTCACGGAACAGGGTGCCGTCGATTCTCGCGATGCGCCGCGCTCTGGTGTCGATCAGCAGATCGCCCTGCATGCCCTCCAGGACCTGCTCCACGCGCGACGGAGGCGAGTACGCCGGATTGGGGGTGAATTTCAACTTCACCAGCGGGCTTCCGGTTTCGCCCAAGCCGGTCGTGCCGGCTTCCGTGCCGGCGTACTCGTAACGGAAAGCGTCCGGCAGTGCCTTCACGATCCGCAGAGTCCGTTCCTCGTCTTCTTTTTCGCGCGCGCGCTTCTTGCGAAGCTGCTCGGGAGTGTTCATCAGCCAGGCCAGGTGGTCGGCTTCGGCTTTCTGTTGCTGCGCAGTCAGCGGCTGATCATTGATGGCGATCAGCATTGCCGCGAGGGCATCCCTGGTTTCCACATAGAGCCGGGTCTGCGAGCCTCTTGGGGTCTTCTTGTGCGAACGGAACATGTGCAGAATCTCAGGATGGTTCGCCGCCTCGACTTCCTTGGCTACGGTAGCCCGCACCAGTTCTGCGGGAGACACTTCGGGCGTTTTCGATTCTTGGGCCGAGATCGTCGTGGCAGCCGTCAAGGCCGCCATCGCACATGCTGTCAGCAGCCACGCCGCCAGCCGCATTTGCTTCGTGCATTGCATCCCGTCTTTAGAGTAGCAAGTTGTGCGCAGGGTTGCAGTGCGTGTTTTCGCGGATAGCGCGATTTAGCCTGTTTTTCTTGCCTCGCCAAAGCGCTTCGCTTGCCGCGCGCTCTCGTAGTTGGGTATAGTCGAGACAAGCGACGCGGCCGTTCCGGTACCTGCCTTCCCTGTTATCTTGGTACTGTAGTTTCCCGCTTCCTTAAGGAGAACATCCATGAGTGCTCCGTTGTCGGCAGATTTGGCGCAGATTGGCAAGTCGGTAGTCATCAAAGGCGAATTGTCTGGCAGCGAAGACCTTTACGTCGATGGTCAGGTCGAGGGCAGCATCGCCCTGAAGAACAACAGCCTGACGGTTGGTCCCAACGGTTCGGTGAAGGCCAGCGTCGACGCTAAGGGAGTCGTAGTGCAGGGCAAACTCGAGGGCAACGTGCAAGCCAGCGACCGCGTCGAATTGCGTAAGTCCGCGGTGGTCACCGGCGACATTTCCACGCAGCGGATTTCCATCGAGGAAGGCGCTTATCTGAAAGGGAAGGTCGACATCCAGGGTAAAGCGGAGAAGGCGGCAGGAAAGTAACTCCCGCGAGCTCGGCGCATGGGTTAGAGTGTTGCTTTTAGAGGTCGATTCAAAGGAATAGGGAAGCAGTCGCCTGGGGCGGAGGCGACGCGCTAGTCTAATGGCATCAACGCAGAATTTCATGAAGCTCTTTCGCGGCTCATCGGGCGGGGCAGAGGCGGCGACTCCACAAGTTGCCCAAAAACTCACGCGCCGTTCCAGCGGCCTTGGGGAACTCTCCCGCATCTGGGACTCTGACTCTCCGTTGTGTGTTCTCGATCTCGGTTCCACCTCTCCATCGAATATCCGTTTCTTCACCGAACGCAGCCACAAGATTTACAGCGAAGATCTTCTCGTCGCCTCAACCGAGCCCAGCCTGGTCACGAAAGACGAACAGGGGAACGTGATCCTCGACAGCCGGCGCTTTCTGGCCGACAACCTGGTTTATCCCGCGGCGCATTTCGACGTGGTGCTGTGCTGGAATCTGCCCGACTACTTGGATGAAAGCCTGGTGCGTCCGGTGATGGGACGGTTGTGGTCTGTGCTGAAACCCGGTGGCATGCTGCTCGCATTCTTCCACACCAAAGATGCGGGACCCGATTCGCCGTGCTACCGATTTCACATCGTCGGAAAAGACGTGCTCGAAATGCAGCGCATCGTGCTGAAGCGGGAAGCGCGCCGCGGACCCACCGGCGCGATCCATACCGCAATCACCGACGGCTTCCGCCTGCAGCGCGTCTTCAACAACCGCCACATCGAAACCCTGTTCCGCGACTTCGCCTCCATCAAGTTCTTCCTCGCCAGAGACAACGTCAGAGAAGTGCTGGTCGTGCGCTAGGTCGCACGATAAGAAGCTTGTCATTCTGAGCACAGCGAAGAATCCCGTTACTGTCTGCACGACCAACGGCTTGGATAGAAGTTCAAACCGTAACTCTATGTTTTGCGTTCTGCTGCACTGGGCCTCGTCACGCAGCCGTCGTCTCCCCACTGCGTTCGACTGCTATCCCTTCCACGCGATCGCGCCCATGCGAAAGAGAAAGTGGCGCGAGATCTCGACTCGCGGAGCTGTTTTCGCGCCTGACGAAAGAATCTGACGCAGCTCTGCTGGAACATAGGCTCGGCGTACGGACGCCAGTCCATCGACGCGTGAAACATAACTCCGCATCAGCGGAAAGCCCGCATATACGAGAACCAGATGCAGCGGATGGCGGATGAGATCGTTGATCAAGACCGCACAACGGCTCACGCGTAACGCCTCATTCGTAAAGCGCGCCAGCTCGGCGGGCTCCAGGTGATGCGCGAACAGACTGCAACTGACCAGATCGAAGCTAGAGTCCTGGAAGGGAAGCGCTAGCGCATCCGCGACCACGGCAGGATTTCCCGGCAGCAGGTGGGAGCGCACGCGATCGAGATGAGTCACGTCGATCGTGATTCCTTTGCGCGCGAGTTGCTCGCCCGCAGCCTTCGGTACCTCGCCAAATCCCGCGGCCACTTCCAGCACGGAGAAATGCTTGTGTCCAGTCGCGGACGCTACGCGTTCTATCAGGCGGCGGGTCGTAGCGACACCGCCGAACCAGCGGTTTATGCGGCACATATCGCGCAGCGACGTTTCCACCTCGAGTGGCGGGCAAGCGGCTGAATCGAGGATCTCCTGTGTGCTGATCCGTTGCATGGTAGGTGAAAGGGGTCCCCAAAACCCCAGTGTAGATGGCCCGACGTTCAGTGTTTTCAAAACAGTGTCAGACTTCGGCTAGTTCTTCTTCCAGCAATTGCTTGTTATACAGGTCGCTGTAGTAGCCGTTCAAGGCCAGAAGTTCGTCGTGGGTGCCGAGTTCGACGATGCGGCCGCCGTGGAGTACGGCGATACGGTCGGCGTTGCGGACGGTGGAGACGCGGTGCGAGATGAAGATGGTGGTGCGGCCGCGCATGACGTCGCGCAGGTGGTTGAGAATCTTGTCTTCGGTGTGGGTGTCGACGCTGGAGAGCGCGTCGTCGAGAATCAGAATCCTGGGATTGCGGATCAGGGCGCGGGCAATGGCCGTGCGTTGCTTCTGGCCGCCGGAGAGCGTGATGCCGCGCTCGCCGACCATGGTGTCGTAGCCTTCGGGAAAGCTTTCAATGTCGACCGCAATGTTGGCTGCGTCGGCGGCGTTGTGAATCTCCTGATCGGTGGCGGAGTCGACTCCCAAGGCAATGTTCTCGCGGATGCGGTCGCTGAACAGGAATGTTTCCTGGGGCACGAATCCAATGTTCTTGCGCAGCGAGGCCAGTGAGTAGTCGCGAATGGGACGGCCATCGATCAGGACGGTTCCTGGCTCCGCGTCGTAGATGCGCGGGAGCAGGCTGACCAAGGTTGTCTTCCCTGAACCCGTTGGGCCGACGATCGCCAGGCTGCTGCCTGCGGGCACGCGCAGGTTCAGGTCGTGCAGTACTTGCTTGCCTTCGTAGCTGAAGCTGAGTCCGCGGAACTCGATCTCGCCTTCGGTCTCGCGGTCTTGCGCGCCCGGTGCGTCTTTGATCTCGGGCTGCTCCTTCATGATTTCGTTGAGTCGCACCAGCGATGCCGTGCCGCGCTGGAACAGGTTGATAACATAGCCGAGCGCAATGATGGGCCAGGTAAGTTGCATCATGTATGTGCTGAAGGAAACGAATTGCCCCACGCTGATTTGCCCGCTCAGCACTTCGCGTCCGCCGAGCCACAACACCAGCACCACGGCGCAGCCCATCATCAATTCGAGGGTCGGCCAGAGCATGCCCATGAGGCGCACCAAGCGCAGGCTGCGGCGGATGTATTCCTGGTTCTCGGTTTCGAACGCACGAATCTCGGCGTCTTCCTGCACGTAGGCGCGGATCAGGCGTGCTCCGGAGAAGTTCTCCTGCGCGCGTGCGGAGATGTCGGAGAACATGGCCTGGATTCTCTCGAAGCGGTCGTGAATGCGGCGGCCGAAGTACTGAATCAGGATGCTTGCCGCCGGCAACGGCAGGAATGTGTAAAGCGTGAGCCTGGGGCTGATGGAAACCATGAACGCTAGCGCGCCAGCCATCAGGATGATCGTGTTGGCCGTGTACATGATCGCCGGGCCTAAGAGGTTGCGCACGGCGCTCAGGTCGTTGGTGGCGCGCGCCATAATGTCGCCGGTGCGATGACGCTGGTAGTAAGAGTAGGAAAGGACTTCGAGTCGCGCGAACAGATCGTTGCGCAGGTCGAACTCGATGTCGCGGGAAACGCCGATCACGATCCAGCGCGTGAGGAACTGGAAGATTCCCTTCGTGGTGGCAATGGCGAGCAATATTCCCGCGTAGAGCAGGAGCTTGTGGCGGGTTACGCCTGCGTGCAGATCGTCGGCTGCCTTGCCGAGCACGAGGGGAAACAGGATCCAGATGCCGTTGGTAAGGAAGACGCAGAGCGTGCCCGCGACGTAACCCCAGCGGTAGCGTTTCAGATACGGCAACAGCGGGCGCAAACTCTTGGGCAGCATGCAGGTTGAGTAGATGAAATTCTAGCAGGGGCGATGCAAGCGGCGTACAGCCATGTCCTCTCACAATTCCGTAGCTGCTGCCTTCGCCCGGCGAGCGAAGAATGGGGATAGAACACCCATGATACGTCCGTTGGCCGAGGGGCTTGCGTTAGGGAGGGCATTCAGTCATCGAAGGGAGCAGCCGCCCAGAGAGCAACCGTCGCAATCAGACGAGTGCGGTGGGAAAAACAGATGCGGCAAAGAGAGAAGGCGCGGCCTGGAAGCCTCCCGGATCCCAATCATTCGATAACCAGATTGTGAACGACTGATGAAGACGGGCGATTGGACTAGCGGGCGCTGGATTGAGTGGGGCGGACTTGGTCAGCGGGGTGGGGTTTATGGGCGGGATCGGGGTGAGCGTTCCACGGGAGCAGGTCGCGGCCGAAGGCGGCTACGCTGACGCCGGCGATGACGGCGATCCAGGCGGCGAAGAACAGCCATCCGGCGTTGAAGAGAAACGTGTCGGTCGTCATAAGTGTTCCTGCGTCGGCGGCGCGCTTTGGGACCTAGGGAGTGTGCGAGAACGCGTGCCCTCCCTACGGGACTCGCGCTATCTTTTTTTCTCGGGGCACCCGGCACTTCCCGTGCCGGGCTTTCCCGTTTCGCCGCTTCGCGGTTTGGAGTTAGGCGGATTGCGCTCCGCCGTCTGGAAAATCAGTTCTCGCGCACTGAGGCCCGTTGAGTCGGCTATTACTCGGACGGAGGAGGTGGCGGGGCCTGCTGCATGTGCTTTTGCATGCGGGCTTCGCGGTTCGCCTCCATCTCCTTGAGTTGCGATCGCTGGTCGGCGGTCAGCACCTGATACAGTTCGTTGTGAACGCGCGTCTGCGCCACCGTCAGTTCGGTCTCGACCTGCGACTTCTGCGCGGCCAAGGCGCGAACCTTGACTTCATCGTAGGGGCCTTCGACGTACTGACGGAGTTGCTGATCGATCTGGTGCTGCTGCTGCATCAGCGGCTTCATCGCCGGATGCTCTTTTTGCATGATGGTCTTCATCTGCGCCTTCTGCTCGTCGGTCAAATTCAGTTGCTTGGCGAAGAATCCCATCATGCGGCCGTCGCCCATGCCGAATTCATGGCCGTGCATGGGTGGGGGCGGCGGAGCGTCAGCGGCGGTCTGCGACTTGGCGATGGTGCTGCCCAGCACGATGGCCATGGCGGCAATTAGCAAGCGGTAACGAAACGATTTCATGTGTGACTCCTGCAATTCTCCGGGATGTCCCGGGACTGTGCGTACATTGATAGGAACACGGCTGGGGGGAAAAAGGCGGTAAAAGAATGGTCAACCGGAGTAAAGTTTTGTCAACGGGTTCGGGATCGGTTATGGCTTTCATGACGCGGGCGGGTGCCCGATTCTCACGTCGCAAAGAGCGCGACGTGAGAATCGGGCACCCGCCCGCGCTACGAGAGACTATTTGACAATTCTTTACTACGGGGCGCTCGCTGCGGGTGCACAATATTGATGCGATGGAGCGAATACTGGTGATTGACGACGATGTGGAACTCTGCCACCTCGTGGGGGAATATCTGCGGGCGGAAGGGTTCACGATTGAATGCGTCCACGATGGCGAGAGCGGGCTGAAGAAAGCCACGGCGGGCGAGTATCTGCTGGTGGTGCTCGATGTAATGTTACCGGGCATCAACGGCTTTGAAGTGCTGCGGAGGATCCGCGCGACTTCGCGGCTGCCCGTGCTTTTGCTGACGGCGCGGGGCGAGGATGTGGATCGGATCGTTGGGCTGGAGATCGGAGCCGACGATTATCTGCCAAAGCCGTTTAATCCGCGGGAACTGGTGGCGCGCATTCGAGCGGTATTGCGACGCACGCGGGCGGACGGCAGCGGATCGGCGGCGGCGCCGGACACGGTCAGCGTGGGCGATGTAGAACTGGATCCGGCGACGCGGACGGTGCGACTCGAGGGCAAGCCGGTGGATCTGACTTCAGTGGAGTTCAATTTGCTCGAAGTGCTGTTGCGCGAAGCGGGGCGCGTGGTGCCGCGGGAGCGGCTGGTGAATGCGGTGCTCAGCCGCAAGTTCTCGCCGTTTGATCGAAGCATCGACATGCATGTGAGCAAGGTGCGAAAGAAGTTGGGCGACACGGATAACGACGAGCACATCAAGACGGTGCGGGGTGTGGGGTACATTTTTGCGCGTCCGAGGGAGAAGGCGAAGGCGTAATTTCCGATGTAGGATAGTGCTGCCCGCAGTGGCTAAAACCGGGATTTGTTAGGGTGGCGTGCGGCACGGCTGAAGCCGTGCTCTTCCCGTTCTTGCCAATCGCGACCGACCGAAAGCTGTTTTAGGAGATTGACGAGTCCAGCATGAAAAGTCTCTTTCTACGAATTTTTCTGTCGTTCTGGATTGCCTTTGCGCTGTTTCTGGTAACGGCGATTCTGGTGACGCTGGCGCTGCGCCCGCGCAGTTCGACCTGGGAGGCCCTGCGCACCACGGTTTTGAACGATGCGGTCAGCGCCTATGAAGAGGGCGGCGAGCACCAGCTGCGTCAATACCTGGAGGAAATGGAATCCACGCAGCACCTGCGCGCCTATCTTTTCGATGAGCGAGGCGACGAAGTCTCGCACCGCGCGCCCCCGGACTGGGCCATTCGCGTGGCGGCGGGCGGGCCACGCGTTCCGCGCGATGGATTTATTATTCCCGCGCCTCCCGTGCAACGGGACTCGCGCGCGTCGTCCGACGGGAAGCATCGCTACACGCTGGTGATGGGTCTGCCGCCGGGGCCGCGCGTGTTTATTGGCCCGCGCGGGATGCCCCTGCCGGCGCTGATCATCCTGGTGATTTCGTCGGGAATCGTGTGCTATTTCCTGTCGTGGTATTTGACCAAGCCGATCGTGCGGCTGCGCGCCGCGGCGCGGCAGTTGGCGGCTGGAGATCTGAGTGCACGTTCGGGCGCACCGGCAACCGGAAAGCGGAATGAAGTCGCCGGCCTGATGCGGGACTTCGACGCCATGGCGGAACGGCTGGAGACTCTGATGAAGGCCCAATCTCGCCTGCTGAACGACATTTCGCATGAACTGCGGTCGCCGCTGGCGCGGTTGAACGTGGCGCTGGGGCTGGCGCGGCAGCGCGCGGGCGTGGAGAGCGCCGACATGCTGGATCGCATTGAACTCGAAGCCAGCCGGCTGAACGAGTTGATCGGCAGGATTCTGACCTTGGCGCGTCTGGAAGACGGAGAACAGGGCCCACCGCAGACGCCGGTGCCGTTGGGCGAGGTGGTGGCCAGCGTCGCCGAAGATGCGGAGTTTGAGGCGCAGGAGCGGCACTGCCATGTGCATACGGTAATCCCCGAGGGCGATTGGGGAGTGCGAGGAAACGATTCGCTGCTGCACAGCGCGGTGGAGAACGTGGTGCGCAATGCCATCCGCTATACGGCGGAGGGTTCGTCGGTTGAGATTGCGCTGGCGAGTGAGGAACGGGGTGGAGGTTCGGAGGCGGTCCTCAGGGTGAGCGACTCGGGGCCGGGAGTTCCCGAGGATTCCCTGGCAAAAATGTTTGAGCCGTTCTACCGGCTGGATGACGCCCGGGGACGCCTCACCGGGGGAGTTGGCCTGGGTTTGGCCATTACGGAGAGGGCGGTGCGCTTCCACGGAGGGAAGGTTTCGGCCTTCAATCGGGTGCAGGGCGGGCTGATGGTGGAGATTCGACTTCCGCTGATTGCGCGGGTGGCAGGGGCTAAGGAGCGGGCTGAAGTTGTGCCAGCCGGGCGGGAAGCCTAACCCGGACGGCGGACGTCCTGCATGTTCTCCGAACCTCTCGTATACTAAGAACTGTTGGGAAAGCGGGCAACTCCGTGGCCTTCCCAGGGTTCCAATAGCGGTTGTGGGGGTTTGCTCTTCCCGCGCTTTCCTGATACACAAATGGGTTGAGATTTTCCCGCGTTTTCCAGAGGCAGGAGCCGGCCGGCGGGGCGCCGGGGATTGTGTACACCCTTAAACCTCACATAAATATGGAGATCAACCAGAGAATGTCGAATCGATTTGCGTGGCTGCTGGGAGTGGCGGGACTGGTTTCAATCGGAGCCCTGGTGGCGTGCGGAAGCAGCTACAACGCTTCGTCTGACGGGTTGTTGCTAGTGGGAAGTCAGGGCTCGGGACTGATCGAGACATTCAGTTTCAATCTGAACAACGGCGGCAGCTCCGCGATCACCAACACGCCAACGGACACGTCGGGTCAGGTTTGCGTCCTGAACGGTATACCTTCATCGATTGTGATCGACCCAGCCGGGGCATACGCCTACACCATCATCAACGCCAATTCATCATGCGACACCATCGCAAACCCCAACCTGAGCACCACTGGCATTCTGGCATTCAAGGTGAATTCCGACGGGACGACCACCCAGGTCGGGAAACAGGTACCGTTTAACCAGGAGACAGTCACAATCCTGGGAACAACGAGCACGACCAGCGCGCCTGTGGTTCCGAGCGTGATGATGATGGACCCAGCTGGCAAGTATCTTTTCGTGGCGGACCGCGCGACCACGGACAGCAACTTACTCTATCTGCCGGGTGCGGTTTCTGTGTTTGCCATCGGGAGCGGCGGGAGTGTGATGGAAGTGGCGGGCTCGCCCTTTTTCACCTCGAATGCACCGACCACTCTGCAGCAATCGGGGCTGGACATCATCAGCGTCGCCGCAACCCCTACGGTATACCCTGCGATCGGGATTAATGGAGTGCAGAATTCGGTGTGCTCGACCGCGGGCCTGCCTCCGCCGACTTCGCAGTACCTCTATGCGGTCGATACCCTGGGGTACCAGGTGTTTGAATTCGTAGTGAACACGACATCGGGGGCGTTGACGAATCCCACGAATGCGAGTCAGGAGCCGGTTTTTCCCACCGATCAGAGCCCCGTTGGCGTCGCCGTGGATCCGTGCAACCGATTTGTCTATGTGAGCGACAGCCTCACGGACAAAGTCAACGCTTACACCATGTGCAATGGTTCTCCGAACCAGTCCTCAAACCAGTGCCCTCAGACCCCGGACGGAAGATTGGTGCCAGCTCCAGGATCGCCCTTCAGCTTGTCGGGAAGTAACATCGATGCGGGGCCGCTGGTGGTGGATCCGTATGGGAATTACGTGTACGTTCTGGGTACGCACTCCAACACCATCAATGTCCTGAAAATCAGCCCGGTTTCGGGCGCACTGACGTCGTCGAGTCCGCCGACGGTGGCCACGGGCCTGGGACCGGTGGCGCTGGCGATTCGCGGGGATGACAACTGGCTTTTCGTGGCCAATTTCGGCACCGGGGGCTCGGGAGGTACCACCGTGTCGCAATACTCGGTCACTCCGGCCACCGGGGCGCTCAACGCCTTGCCGGCCATCCAGACAGACAACTATCCGTTTGGCGTGGCGGTGAAATAAGCGGGGCTCGTGGCTAGCGATTAGTGGTCAGTGAGCATGCAGGCAGTTCGCCTCACTAGCCTCTAAGCGCTAGCCACTTTTCTTTTACGTCGGCACCTTCAAAATCAGATAGCCACCGACCAGGATGAAGATGAGGTCTGGCGACCATGCGGCCAAAGCTGGCGGGAGCTGGCTGAGGTCGCCCATGGCTTCGAACAGGCGCGATACCACCGTGTAGAACACGGCAATTCCCACCGCAACGGCAACTCCCGTGATCGCTCCTTTTTTTCCTGTCGAGAGCGAGAAGGGAACGGCCAGGACCGCCATGATCAGTGTGATCAGGGGATACGACAACTTCTTGTGCAGTTGCACCCGCAAGCGGACTACGTCGAATCCGCTCTGCTGCAGGTCGCGGATATAGCGGCGCAGCTCCTCATAGTTCATCTCGGTGTACTGCTTCACTTCCTTCTTGAAATACGAAGGCGTCTCACTGATCTCAGGGAAGGTCGAGACGTCGAAGATGTGATATCCGTCTGGGGCGATCGCGGAACCGCGCAGCGAGCGCTCCCAGCCCTGTTCGTAGACCCAACGATTGAGATTGTCGGCCCAGTGGGCGCGGTCGGCGTGGATGCGGCGGGTGATAGTGAAGCTGGCGCGGTCGAGTTCAAAGACCGTGACGTTGCCGAACTGGTCGCGATCGGGATCGAAGAACTGGTAGTAGTAGATGTCGTTGTGCTGGCCGAAAATCCATTTGCGGTCGGGCCGCAGATAGGTTTGCGGAGGCTTGCCTTTGATCTGGTTGTGGAGAGCTTCCTGGCGTTTGTTGGTGTGAGGCAGGTAGAACTGGTCGGCGAAGAACAGTCCCGCGGCCAGGAAACCCGCGGCCACGATCACGGGGGTGACGATGCGGTAGATGCTGGTTCCCGTGGCTTTGATGGCGGTGATTTCGTTGGACCGCTGCATCAGGCCAAACGTGACCAGCACGGCGAGCAGCATGACCAGCGGAGCCACGTTGTAAAGCAGGTAGGGCGCGACGTTGAGCAGGTACTCCGCCACGACCGCAGCAGGAACCTGGTTGCGCAGAATGTCTCCCAGCAGCTCGAACAGGGTGAAGACGATGACCAGTACAAGGAAGGTGGAGAGAATCATCCCCAGGTACAGGAAGAAATCGCGCAGCACGTAGTCGTCGAGCAGGGTAGGAAAACTGGCGCTGAACATGCGGCGCCGGGTGGAGGCGCGCTCGAAGGCGTTCTCGCGGCGGCCGCGGACGGTCACAGACTGGGTCCCGGATGGGTCGCGCTTCCAGAAAGCTCGGAACGAGGCCAGTTCAAAGGGACGCTTCTCGGCGCGCGAGAATAGAAAAACCGCCAGGGCGAAAAAGATAATGTCGGCCAGCCACGCTCCGAACCAGGGTGAGACACGGCCTTGCCGGGCCAGAGAAACTCCGATCAGCGAAATCACGTAATACACGAAGACCAGCAGGATGGTCAGCACGAATCCGCCGGATTTTCCGCTTTTCTTCGAAGACAGGCCGAGCGGGATTCCGACCAGCGCGAGCACCAGGCACGCGGTGGACAAGGCGAAGCGCTTGTGGAATGCGATGAGATACCAGCGGGCGGAAATGGGATCAACGCGGGCAGCCTTGTTCCACAGGGCCACCGTATCCATCACGTCGGCGGGGAGCGATTCGTCGGGCTTGTTTTCGGTGGAGGGAAGATCGAGCGGGATGTCGGTCTGCTGAAATGTCGAAATCTGGTAGTGACTCGCATCCGCGGGATCGGTCTCATGTTCGGATCCATCGACTAGGTGGAGGTGCAGGCGGTCCTGGCCTTCGCTGACGACGATGGCTTCTTTGGCCAGGGTGATCTTGGGGTTGGTGGCGTCGGTCAGGTCCGCCATGAACACGCCCTTCCACACGGCCGCACCCTGCGCGCTCTTCACATCCTGGACATAGAGCACCTTCTTGGGAAATCCCTCATAAAAAACCCGGGGCTGGACTTCGAAAGAAACCTGCGAACCTTTGAGGCGGTCTTCCAGATGGCCCAGCGCGGCCTGGGCGCGGGGCGCGAGGTACAGGCCGTTGCACAGCGCCATAAACCATGCTGCCAAGACAAAGAGCGAGAGAGAGCGCAGGAAGCTCCAAATGCCCATGCCGCTGGCGCGCATGGCGGTGATTTCGCTGTCGGCGGCAAGGCGGCTGAGCCCGATGAGAATTCCGACCAGCACGCTCATGGGCAGCGTGTAGGTGAGCGCGAGGGGCACGGTGAAGAAGAAAATTTCGGCGACGCTGGGCAGGGGGGCGCTGGCGCGGACCACCAGTTCGAGAATGCGTCCCAGATCGCGCGTGAACAGGACAAAGGTGAAGATCGCCACGCCGATGAGCGCGTGCGCCGTCACTTCGCGTAAGATGTAGCGGGTCAGAATCCGCATGAGAGACGCGCTTTAGGCGAGGATAGCATGCGGCGGAGTGAGGGAACAGGATCGGGTCCTGGCTAGCCGACAAATAGCCGGGCTTCGCCCGGCGGACAGCCGATTGCGGCTGTCCCCACATCACCCTGCCGCGCTACGGCAATAGCCGGAACAGGGGCATGCTGACTTTCGTATCGATAGGGGCGGGAAGTCGAGGACTGAGGAGCGGGAATGACAGCGGAGCATGATCTGGCACAGATCGATAGCCGTTCCGGGGCCGACACGTGGGCGTTGGTGGGAATTGCCGCGATCGTGGCGGTTGCGCATCTGCTCACGAATGGGCGCTATGGATTTCATCGCGATGAGCTGCAGGTTTTGAGCGATGCGCGGCATCTGGACTGGGGATTCGTGCCGTATCCGCCGCTGACGCCGTTTGTGGAACGGATTGGGCTTGCCCTCTTCGGCATGTCGCTGGTGGGGCTGCGGTTATTTTCCGTCATCGCGCAGGCGATTCTCATCGTCGTTGTGGGGCTGATGGCCCGGGAGTTGGGCGGAGGACGGCTCGCCCAGGTGACCGCGGCCCTCGCGGTTGCGCTCTCGACGCTCCCGCTGTTTGAGGGGACGGAGTTTCAATACACGACCTTCGATAATTTGTGGTGGGTGCTGATTGCCTACTTCGTGATTCGGCTGCTCAAGACGGAGAATCCGCGATGGTGGCTGGCGATTGGCGCGACCATCGGCATTGGATTTCAAACGAAGTACACGATGGGGTTCTACCTCTGCGGGTTAATGGGCGGCGTTCTCCTGACACGGGCTCGTCGCTATCTGGGAAGCGGATGGTTCTGGGGCGGAATGCTGCTGGGCTGTGTGATTTGTCTGCCGAATCTGGTGTGGCAAGTGCGGCATGGATTCATCTCGCTGCATTTCCTGCAGCACATTCACAGGCGCGACGTTGCCCAGGGGCGGTCGAATGGGTTTTGGCGGGATCAATTTTGGATTTGCACGAATATGGTCGCGGCGCCGTTGTGGATCGCTGGGTTGGTGGGTTATTTGCGCGACCGGCGCTATCGTCTGCTGGCGTGGATGTATTTGATCCCGCTGGGGCTGTTCCTGGTGGGGAAGGGACGAGGCTATTATCTGGGCGGGGCGTATCCCATGCTGATGGCGATGGGGGCGGTGATGGGCGCGGCCTGGGTTGCGTCCTTGCCGAAGATGCCGCGGCGGGCCGTGGAGGGCGTGTTCTTCACCGGGCTGGTGGCGTGGGGATTATTTATGGGCGCGATGATCCTGCCGGTGGCATCGAGCGGAGCGCTGATGAAATTCGCTTTCGAAAATAATGGCGATTTGCGCGAGGAGATTGGCTGGGACGAACTGGTCAAGACGGTTGCGGGGATTCGGGATGCACTGCCGGCGGAGCAGCGGGAGAATGTGGGCATCATGGTTAGGAACTACGGCGAGCAGGGGGCGCTCGAGATGCTGGGACCGGCGTATCATCTGCCGCCGCCGATCAGCGGGACGAATTCGGCATGGCTGCGCGGGTATCCGGCAACGCCGCCATCGACGCTGATTGTGATGGGACAGTCGCGCCAAGAGGCGGATCGGCTGTTTACCGCGTGCCGTCTGGCTGGGCACAACGGGAATTCGCTCGGTGTGAAGAATGAGGAAAGCGAGGATCACCCGGACATCTTCGTGTGCGGGCCGCCGCGGTTGCCGTGGCCGGAATTCTGGGAGGACTATCAGGGGTTTGGTTAGGGTGGCGTGACGGCGGAATCGGCTTAGCTCCGTGGTGAGTGGAGACGTAGCAAGCTACGTCTCTACGGATTATGCTGCTCGCCGCCGGGCTTCGCCCTGGCGGGACGGCCGAGGCGGCCGTCTCCACATGAGCATCTCTCCACGGGAGCATCTAGGATGCTTTGAAGAAGAGCGCGGCCAGCGGAGGCAGGGTCAACTTCAACGAGAACGGGCGGCCGTGGGTGGGGATTTCTTCGGCGTGTACTCCGCCCAGGTTGCCCATGCCGCTGCCGGCGTATGCGCGGGCATCGCTGTTCAGCATTTCGCGCCAGTAGCCGCCGTGGGGGACGCCGACGCGGTATTCCATGCGGGGCACCGGCGTGAAGTTGCATACGATCAGAATTGTGTCTTGCGGCGACTCGCTCTTGCGCAGCAGGGAAATCGTGCTGGTGGCGTTATCGTTGCAATCGACCCACTCGATTCCGGCTTGATCATTGTCGAACACGTGCATGGCCGGCTCGTTGCGGTAGAAGCGGTTGAGTTGCTCCATCCAGGCCTGCACGCCGCGATGAACCTGATACTGCAGCACGTGCCATTCAAGGCTGGAGTCGTGCGCCCACTCGCGCACCTGGCCAAATTCGCAGCCCATGAAGAGCAGCTTCTTGCCGGGCTGGGCGTACATGTAGGCGAAGAGCAGGCGCAGGTTAGCGAAGCGCTGCCATTCGTCGCCGGGCATCTTGCCGATCAAAGATCCTTTGCCGTGGACGACTTCATCGTGCGAGAGCGGCAGCACGAAATTCTCATGGAACGAATAGAGGCTGCGGAAGGTGAGATCGTTGTGGTGATACTTGCGATGGATGGGATCGTTCTGGAAATACTTCAGCGTGTCATGCATCCAGCCCATGTCCCACTTCATGCCGAAGCCCAGGCCCCCGACGTAGACCGGCTTTGAGACCATGGGCCACGATGTGGATTCCTCGGCCGTCGTCTGAATCTCGGGATGCTCGTTGTAGGCTTCCTGATTGAAGCGGCGGAGGAAGTCGATGGCGTCGAGGTTTTCGCGTCCGCCGAACTTGTTGGGGATCCATTCCCCCTGCTTGCGGGAGTAGTCGAGATAGAGCATCGAGGCGACGGCATCCACGCGCAGGCCATCGATGTGATATTTGTCGAGCCAGAACATGGCGCTCGACATCAGGAAGCTGCGCACCTCGGCGCGGCCGTAATTGAAGATGTGCGTTTTCCAGTCGGGATGGAATCCCTGGCGCGAGTCGGCGTGTTCGTAGAGATGCGTGCCGTCGAAGTAGGCGAGGCCGTGCGCGTCGGAAGGGAAGTGCGACGGCACCCAGTCGAGGATCACGCCAATGCCGTGCTGGTGCAGGTAGTCGACCAGATACATGAAATCCTGCGGCGTGCCGTAGCGCGAGGTGGGAGCGAAGTATCCGGTGGTCTGGTATCCCCAGGAGCCGTAAAAGGGATGCTCCATCACGGGCAGGAACTCGACGTGGGTGAAGCCCATCTGGCCGACGTATTCGGCGAGTCGTGGAGCGGTTTCGCGGTAGGTCAGGGGACGGTTGTGGTCTTCCGGGACGCGCATCCACGAGCCGAGATGGACTTCATAGATCGCCTGGGGCGCGCGCAGTGAGTTGCGGCCGGCGCGCTTCTCCATCCAGTCGTGGTCGTTCCACTGATAGTCGAGGTCCCAGACGACGGACGCGGTGCGCGGAGGTTTTTCGTGCAGCAGGCCGAGCGGGTCGGCCTTGTCGACGCGGTATCCGTGGCGCTGCGATTCGATGTGGAATTTGTAGAGCGCGCCGCGCGTCACGCCGGGGATGAAGCCTTCCCAGATGCCGGAGGAGCCGCGCGAGTTGAGACGATGCGACTTCGAATCCCAGCCATTGAAGCTGCCCACGACGGAGACGGAGCGCGCATTCGGGGCCCATACGCTGAACACGGCGCCCGACTGCCCGTTGTGAGTGACGAGGTGGGCTCCCATCTTGTCGTAGAGGCGGTAGTTGCTGCCCTCGTTGAAGAGGTAGAGGTCCTGGTCGGTGAGGAGCTGAGGACTTGCGATGGTCGGTTCAGGGCTCATGGGCTGGGCGATATTTAGGCGCGCCTTAGTTTACCGGAAGATGCGCCCTTTTTCAGGATGTCCCGCTGTCAACTTTACCTTAGGGCTTCGATGGGATCGATCTTCGTGGCACGCCGCGCGGGCAGGTAGCTGGCGAACAGGGCGATGCAGAGAAATACCAGCGGCGTGAGCAGGAAGGTCGCCACATCGAGCGGACCGACTTTGTACAGCATGCTCGACATCAGCCGGGTGAGCCACAGAGCAGCCATCAGACCAATGGCAATGCCAGCAGTTGTCAGCGCGAACCCCTGGCGCACGACCAGGCGAAGGATGTCCGCCTGTTCCGCCCCCAGCGCCAGGCGGATGCCGAACTCCTGCTGCCGCTGAGCCACCGAATACGACAGCACTCCGTAGATTCCGATCCCAGCGAGCGCCAGCGCCGTCAGGGACAAGACGCCGAGCAGCAACATGGTGAAGCGGGGCTGCGAGCGCGATTTGTCCACGATCTCTTCGACAGTTTGAATGTTCGTGAGCGGCTGGTCGGGGTCGACCATGGCGATCTGTGCCCGCACGGTCGAAGTTATGCTTTGCGGGGCCACGTCTGTCCGCACCAGCAGATTCATGTCGCTCCAAGGCAATTGCGGGAAGGGGAGATAAAGCTGGGCTTGCGTGTCCTGATCCAGCCCCTTGTTCTTGATGTCCGCGACCACACCAATTACGTCAGCCGGAACCGGCAGACGGCCGATGATAATGTGCTTGCCCAGGGGATTCTGGTTGGGCCAGAAGTCTCGGGCGAAGGTTTCGTTCACGATTACGACCTTGGGCGCTTGGGCGTCGTCGGCATCGCTGAACTCCCGACCTCCACGCAGTGGAACGCGCATGGTCCGGAACCAGTGCGGGCTGATCGCCTCGATGTCGATAAACGGGCGCTGAGGCAGGGGTGCGTCGGGGTGGCCTTCCGGCAATACGGGAGTGATGCGCATCCAACTCAGCGGCAATGCGGCCGATATTGCGTCGCTGCGCACGCCAGGGAGCGCGGAGACACGGCGCAATACCTCGTCGAAGAACGCAATCTGCTGGTCCGGCTTAGCATACTTTACCGTGGGCAGCGAGAGGTTCATGGTGAGTACGTTCCGGGCGTCAAAGCCAGGATCAACGTGAAGCAGGCGAACGAAACTGCGCAACAGGAGTCCAGCGGCGATGAAGAGCAGCAGGGACAGCGCCACCTGGCTTGTGACGAGGAGGTTCTTCATGGGCGCGCGGCTGTGGCCGATGGAAACGCCCCGGCCTTCGTCGCGCAGCGTCGTGTTCGGATTCACCTTCGCAAGCTGGAGCGCGGGGAAGGTTCCAAAGAGGATTCCGGCGAGAAGCGAAATGCCCAACGTAAACAACAGCACGTGGAGATCAATGCCGATCGGAATCCCTTGCGGGAGCTGGCTTGCTCCCCAGGTGACCAGCGCCCGGGTGGTCGCCCAGCTCAGCCCCACGCCCAGCACACCGGCAGAAAGCGCGAGCAATATGCTCTCGGTGAGGAGTTGCCGAACTAACATGCCGCGGCTCGCCCCCAGCGCCGTGCGCACGGCAATTTCCTTTCTTCGAGCGAGCGCGCGCGCGAGCAGCAGGCTGGCGACATTGGCACAGGCAATCAGCAGCACGACGGCGACGGCGGCAGAAAGAACGAACACCTTCCCGCGCACGTTGGCCACGACGAGGTCCCGCAACGATCCAGCGGCCATGACCACGGCTGGATCGGCGTCGGGCGCCGTGGGATTCTGCTCGCGATAGCGCTGGTTGAGCAAAGCCAGCTCGGCATTGGCCTGCGTCAAGGTTGTTCCCGGCTGCAGCCGGGCAATCATCTCGAGATAGCCCACGCCCATGCGCAACCGCTGCGGGGTTATGAGCGAGAACTCGAAGTAGCGTGGTGTCCAGATGTCGGCCGGGCCGACGAAGGGAAACTGAAGGTTGGCAGGCAGTACGCCGACGATGGTTTGCGGGATGCCATCGAGCCTGACCGCCTGGCCGACGATGTTGCGGTCGCCGTGGAACCGGCTGCGCCAGATGGAGTCACTGAGCATGACCACCGGCTTGCCTTCCGGACGGCCTTCATCTTCGGTGAAGGTGCGTCCCAGTTGAGGCTGCACTCCGAGCGTGGGAAAAAAGCTCGGAGAGACCCTCGCCACGGGCACCTGTAAGGGTTCGCCGGAGCCGGTAAGATTCAGGTTGTCATTCGTCCATACGGCGACGGACTGGAACGAACGGTTCGCATCGCGCACCAACTCGCAACGGAGTAACGTGCCGCCCCGGTCTTTGGTCTGGTCCTTCGCGGTCACACTCACGAGTTGCTCCGGGTCGCGATAAGGAAACGGCCGCAGCAAAAGCGCGCTGGTCACGGTGAAGATGGCGGTGTTCGCGCCGATCCCCAAGGCGAGAGTGAAGACGGTTGCGAGGGTGAATCCGGGATTCTTGCGCAACATGCGCGCGCCGAAACGGAGGTTGCGAACGAGGGCGTGCATGATGCAGGAATTATAGGCCTGAGCGTAACTGCTCGACCTGCCGCGCTGTTTCTGCGGATTCCTCCCGTTCTGCTAGCGGGTGCCCCACGAGAGGCCGCGACTTGGCAGCAGAGATGATTGCAGAGCCCTTCGTGCGTTCGTCCATAAAATCCGCATGCTAGACTGACTTCTCCAGCCATGCCTGCTTTGCGCGTCATTCTTCTCTGGCATCAGCACCAGCCGTTCTATAAGGATCTGGTTACGGGAGAATACCGTCTGCCGTGGACGCGGCTGCACGCGCTCAAGGACTATTACGGGATGGTCAAGCTGCTGGACGAGTTTCCCAACGTCCACCAGAACTTCAACCTCGTGCCATCGCTGATGGTGCAGATTCAGGACTATGTGGAGGGGACGGCGCAGGATCCATTTCTGAGAGTGGCGGCCAAGCCGGCGAAGGATTTGTCGCTGGAGGAGCGGCGGTTTGCGTTGCAATATCTGTTTCAGGCGAATCCGCAGAACGTGATTGGGCGCTATCCGCGATACCGGGAATTGTGGGAGCGGTTTCGCGAGCATGGGGACCATCCGGAGCGGGCGGAGCGCTATTTTCAGGCGCAGGATTTTACCGATCTGCAAGTCTTGTCGCAGCTTGCGTGGTTTGACGAATTCTTTCTGGAAGAGAAGGATGTGGCGGCGCTGGTGGCCAAGGGGCATGGCTACACGCTCGACGATCAGAAGTTCGTGATCGCGCGCGAGAGGGAAGCTCTGGGCCGGGTGCTCCCGGCCCATGCCGAGGCGGCGAACAAGGGATCAATCGAACTCTCGGCTACGCCGTTCTATCACCCGATTCTGCCGCTGGTGTGCGATACCAGCGCAGGAGCAGTTTCGTCGCCGGGATTGCCGCTGCCGCAGAACCGGTTTCGCCATCCCGAGGACGCACGCGAGCAGCTTACGCGCGCCCTCGATCTGCACGAAAAGGTTTTCGGGCTGCGTCCCAAGGGCGTGTGGCCGTCGGAGGGCAGCGTTTCCGAAGAAGTACTGGCCATCGCGCACAGTGTGGGCGTGCAGTGGATGGCCACCGACGAAGGCGTGCTGGGACGGAGCACAGGGTTGTTCTTCGCCCGCGACGGCAATGGGCGGTTGCCCTCGCCTCTGGCGGAGAAGCTCTACAACATCCACCGCTACGAGAACGGTTCGGCGGCGATGCACATGGTGTTTCGCGATCATACGATTTCCGATTTGATCGGGTTCGTGTATTCGGGAATGCCTCCGGCAGAGGCGGCGCGGCATTTGATAGGTAGCATCAAGGAAGCGGCTAAGCCGGTGCTGGCCAAGGGGCGGGACGCGGTGGTGGCGATCATTCTCGACGGCGAGAATGCCTGGGAGTATTACCCGAAGTCAGGACGTGAATTCCTGCGGCGATTCTATGACGGACTGCAGCGTGAGCCCGGCGTGGAGGCGGTGACGATTTCCGAGGCGATCGCGCGGCACAGGGATTTCAACCGGATGACGTCGCTGGTGCCCGGATCGTGGATTGGCGCGAACTTCAACGTGTGGATTGGTGCGCCAGAGGACAACCGCGCCTGGGACTACCTGCACCACGCGCGCGAGTTTTACGCGCAGAATGCGGCGCACGCTACCGAGGCGCAGCGCAAGCTGGCGTTCGAAGAGATCCTGATCGCCGAAGGCAGCGACTGGAACTGGTGGTACGGGCCGGAACATCATTCGGCCAATGACCGCGATTTTGACGAGCTTTACCGCAAGCATCTTTCGAACGTGTATCAGGCGCTGGGAGCGGTTCCTCCGGATTCTCTGGCGCAGCCGATCACGGGGGCGGAGGTGCGTCCTTCATTCGTGCCGCAGACAGCATACATTCATCCGCGAGTTGCGGGCGACAAGGTGCGCTATTTCGAGTGGATGGGCGCGGCCATTTATACCGCCGATCACCGGGCGGGTGCGATGCACGGGAAACAGTTTTTGCTGGATTCGGTGTATGCCGGAATCGACACCACCCATGTGTACGGGCGGCTGGACTTCACCGACAAGGTTCCCGAGGAGGATTTTCAGCTGGTGGTGAATGTGGAGTCGTGGGCTCACGGCGAACCGCGGGCGCGGCGCACCCTGCGGGTCGAGGCTTCGGTGCACGAGCGCAAGCTGAAGGCTTGGAAGGTTGAAAACGGGTCAGAGGAGCGGGTGAAGGCTTCGTCGTCCCAGCCCGATGAACACGTGAAGCTGGCGCTGTTGCGAAATTTTGAATTCAAAGTGCCGCTGGTGTGGCTGCTAGCGACTCCGAGCGCAGCCCCGGTCGATCGCGCGGCGGAACGGAAGGCCGGCGCGGTCGCCGTTGGGGCCACGAGTGAGCTGCGGCTTCGCTTCAGTTTGTGGCAGAACCGCCTGCCGGTGGATTCGTTGCCGCTGGAAGGATGGATCGAGCTGCAGGTGCTGAGCGAGGGAGACTTGATCTTCGGCGCGTGAGGCAGTTTTCTCGACGAGAAAAAGAAAACCGGAGGCGCTGCCTCCGGTTTTCCTGTCGGAGAACGAAGAATTCCTAATTGCTGCCGCCGGTTGCGGGTGCAGGGGCGGGTGCAGGGGCCGCGCCCATCGTCATCGGACGATTCAATTCCAGCGTGAGTTCGGTACCGGCCGGCAGAGTCGCGGAACGGTGTTTGGCTAGCCAGTGCACGGTGGTCGAAGTCGCGCCCACGGCACCGCCAATCAGCACGCCCGGGCCGCCACCGATCAGGCCGCCAACCAGCATGCCGCCAGCAGTGCCACCGCCAATCTCGAGAGTGTCGCGACGGTCGTGGCCGGTTCCTTTGAACTGGCCTTCAGCGCTCACGTCGGTGCCCTGGATGTTGGTGTCGACCAAAGACGCGTCGAGGTAATACCGCTCTCCGGTAGGGAGAATCACTGCTTCAGGAAGAATTCCGATGGTCGGCTTGCCGGAGATGCGGCGCGGCTCATTCACTTTGGTGACGCGGCCTTCGACGATCGCTCCCACGGGAATCAACGTGTTGCCGTTGAGCACGACCGGCTGGGTAACTTTCGCTTGAAAGGGATCGCCGACGCGGTTGCTGAAGGTAGCGAGGGTCGTGTCGAGCCGGACCATCAGGGTGGTCCCTGCAGGTACGGGGGAACTGGTCTGCGCCGCAAGGACGCCGGCGAGCAGCAGCATGCAAGGTAGAGCGATCCATTTCTTCATCGTGCCTCCTCAAATTCCCGAACGGTATTCTATCTCTTGACTCTAGTCTTTGCGGAGGGCCGCGACAACACGCTGACGGGACAGGGGAACCATAGGAGATAAGGGCGCGGCGGGGATGGCCGAAGGGACGGTCCCGAAGGTGGAAATTGTGCGGGAAAGAGTGTGCCCGGCGTCACCCGGTGTTCATGGCCATCCGATATAATCGTGGGTTCCGCAACACAGCAGGGGCAAGACTTATACGGGCACGGGCTACCTTACGGAGCGCCCGATTGCGGTGAACAGTGACCATCCCAACCGGGTTGATGATCCGGAAGTGATATTGAAATCATAAAGAAAAGAGAAACTACCTATGTCAAACATTGCAGCCATTCATGCACGAGAAGTTCTGGACTCACGAGGCAATCCTACGGTGGAAGCGGAAGTGTTTCTGGGCGACGGCTCGATGGGCCGGGCGATTGTTCCGAGCGGCGCGTCGACGGGTGAGCACGAGGCGGTCGAGTTGCGCGACGCAGACACGAACCGTTTTCAGGGCAAGGGCGTGCTCAAGGCGGTGGAGAACGTCAACGGCGAGATCGCCGAGGCGCTGGCGAACTGGGACGCGTTCGATCAGCGCGGGCTCGATGCCAGGATGATCGAACTTGACGGCACCGAGAACAAGGGACGCTTGGGCGCGAATGCCCTGCTGTCGGTGTCGATGGCGGCGGCGCGTGCGTCGGCGGTGTCGCTGGATATCCCGCTCTATCGCTATCTCGGCGGAGCCGGGGCGAACACCCTCCCGACGCCGATGATGAACATCCTGAACGGCGGGGCTCATGCCGACAACAACGTCGACTTCCAGGAATTCATGGTCATGCCGGTGGGTGCGCCCTCATTTCACGAAGCACTGCGCTGGGGTGTCGAGGTTTTCCATACGCTGAAGGGTGTCCTGAAGAAACGCGGCTATAACACTGCTGTGGGCGACGAAGGCGGATTTGCTCCGTCGGTGAAGTCGAACGTGGAGGCGATTGAAGTCGTGCTGGAAGCGATCTCGAAGGCTGGATACAAGCCGGGAGAAGAAATTGCGATCGCGCTTGATCCGGCGGCCAGCGAATTCTTTCAGGACGGAAAGTATGTGTTTAAGAAGTCTGACCAGTCAGCCAAGAGTTCCGACGAGATGGTCGCGTTCTGGGCGAAGTGGGTGAAGGACTATCCCGCGATCGTGTCCCTGGAAGATGGGTTGGCCGAGGGCGACTGGGATGGCTGGCAGAAACTGACCAAGGAACTTGGCGGGAAGATTCAGCTTGTGGGCGACGACATTTTCGTGACGAATATCCAGTTTCTGCAGGAAGGAATCGACAAGGGCGTGGCTAACTCGATTCTGGTCAAAGTCAACCAAATCGGGACGGTCAGCGAGACGCTGGATGCGATCGATCTGGCGCGGCGGAATGGATATACGTCGGTGATTTCGCATCGCTCGGGCGAGACCGAAGACACGTTCATTGCGGACCTCGCGGTGGCGACTGGAGCGGGACAGATCAAGACCGGGTCGGCCTCGCGTACCGACCGCATTGCGAAGTACAACCAGTTGCTGCGGATCGAAGAAGAACTGGCTGGGACGTCGCGGTTCCTGGGGCTGGGGGCGCTGAACTACCACGGCTGAGAGCTTCCGGGCGCGTACTCTGGGTCGGGAAAGGATCCTTTTGGCTATGAAGACGGCTGCCGTATGGCTCATCGCTGGCATGTTGGTTTTCACAGCCTGTAACCTGAACGCCCAAGATCGCCAACCTGAGTGGCAAGACGATCTGGTGAACCACATGACCGGGACGTGGAAGTGGACAGGGCCTTTATTGGGCGTAGAGGCACACCACACAGTGACGGCCGAGTGGGCGTTGAATCACCAATTCCTTCGCATCCACGAAAGAACCAGCGAGGGCGCCCCCGAGTCGGAGCGACGGTATGAGGCGATCTGGTTTCTGGGTTACGACCCGACCAGCGAAAGGTATGTGCTTCACCTGCTCGACATCTTTGGCGGCCGGTATTCGGAGACGTTGGGCTACGGTGTTCGTGACGGCCACACCATCCGCTTTGTTTTTGAATATCCGCACGGCCCGTTTCATACGACGTTCCGGTGGTCTCCGCAGGATGACAGTTGGCAGTGGCTGCTGGAACAAAAGGAGAAAGGGAAGTGGTCCACCTTCGCGGACCTAAAACTCACCCGTACCCCGAGTCCTTGACCCGGCGTGCCCTTCGCGGTCTTTGTGCGCCCACGAGCCGGGAGCCCAAGAGTCAAAAGCTAGGAGCTAAGAGCTGAATCTATGTCCCGTCCTAAACCGCTAATTCTCATTATTCTCGACGGCTGGGGGTATCGAGCCGAAACCAGAGCCAACGCCATCGCGCTCGCCCGCAAGCCGACTTACGACCGGCTGCTGCGGGAGTATCCCAACACGCTGATTCATACCAGCGGGCCTTTTGTTGGATTGCCCGAGGGGCAGATGGGCAACAGCGAGGTCGGACATCTCAACATTGGCGCGGGACGCATCGTCCACATGGACATCACCCGCATCGATCTGATGATCCAGAATGGTGAATTCTTCTCGCATCCCGTGCTGCTTGACGCGATGAAGCACGCGCGCACCGGCGAGCGCAGGCTGCATCTGTTTGGGCTGGTTTCGGACGGCGGCGTGCACTCGCAGCAGGCGCATCTGTACGCGCTGCTGAAGATGGCGAAGCAGAATGGGCTGGAACGCGTTTTCGTGCATGCCTTTATGGACGGGCGTGACACGCTGCCCACCAACGGCGCCGGCTACCTCGAACAGCTGCAGCAGAAAATTCGCGAGTACAACTGCGGCAAGATCGCGACGGTCAATGGCCGCTATTACGCAATGGATCGCGACCGGCGCTGGGAGCGGATTTCGAAGGCCTACAACGCGATGGTCTTCGCCGACGCGGCAGGCGGCAAATGCGCCGATCCGGTGCAGGGGATGAAGGATTCCTATAACCAGGGAGTTACGGACGAATTCGTGATTCCTTTCGTGTGCACGGACAGCCGCGGGCAGGCGCTGGCCACCATTCGGGATGAAGATTCGTGCATCTGCTTCAACTTCCGCGCCGACCGGGTTCGCCAGATCACGCGTGCGCTGACTCGCAACAGCGGACTGAACGATAAGGGCGGCAGCGATCTGCCGGGCGCGGCCGATCTGGATGCCACGATTCCGCGCGACCGCGTGCCAAAGAATTTGCGCTACGTCTGCATGACGCAGTACGACAAGAATTTCAGGCTTCCGGTGGTGATTCCGCCCGAGTCGATGGCGAACATACTGGCCAACGTGATGGGCAATCAGAAAATGCGCAACTTGCGGGTAGCGGAGACGGAGAAATATGCGCACGTCACGTATTTTTTCAACGGCGGCGTGGAGACTCCATTCCCCGGGGAAGAGCGCGTGATGGTGCAGTCGCCCAAGGTCGCGACCTACGATCTGAAGCCGGAGATGAGCGCGGCGGGCGTTGCCGACGCGGTCGTGAAGGCCACCGAGGACGGGACGTTCGATGTGATGATCGTGAACTTTGCTAATGCCGACATGGTTGGCCATTCCGGCAAAATTGAACCCACGATCAAGGCGGTCGAAACCGTAGATGGCTGTCTTGCCCGCATTGAGTCTGCGGTTCGCGCCAAAGGCGGAGCCATGCTGATCACTGCCGATCACGGCAATGCTGAGATGATGATCGATCCCGTGACGGGCGGTCCGCACACCGCGCACACGACCAACCCGGTGCCGTTCATAGTGGTTTCGGAAAATGCCAAGCAGTTTACGCTGAAGTCGGGGGGATCGCTGCGCGATATTTCGCCGACCATTCTCGGAATGCTGGGTGTCGACGAGCCGAAAGAGATGACGGGAATGGATCTGCGGGTTCCAGTTGTCGGGCTGAAGACGAAATAAAGGGGACGAGAACGATCTCGTCCCCAATAATTCTGCTTGGCAGCTTAGTTCGCCAGCAACGCGGGAGCCGTGGCCAGCAGTCCGGCTGCCAACTCCAGGTCATGCAGGTCTTCGCGGCTGAAATCCTTGGCAAACCTGGGATCGAGTCCCTTGCGCGAGATCTGAATCACGCCCACCACCGCCGAATCCCGGCCCATGATTGGCACGGACATGAGTTTCTGAATGGGCGAAGGTGGGGCCACTTCCTCCGAACTATCGGAGTCGGCCTTGATGGTCTCGAAGATGCTGGCGTGCTTCACCCGGGCAAAGTTGTTGAAAATCTCGGCTTTCTTGCTCAGCGCCGTGTGGGCCGCCACCGCTTTGCTGGACAAGGGAATCGCCCCCGTGGTCCGCAAATATTCGGGAAACACAAAGCGCAGCAAGCCACCCTCGAGCCGCAACAAGGCGACTTCGTTGTACTGCACCTGAAAAATCTTAGCCAGGACCATGCCTAGGTCCAGCGGCGTCACTCCCTGGCCCAGCACAGATCCCAAGGGGAGCAGATGCTCAGGAAGGACGACCTCTTCCATCATCGCGTGATCGTTATTTTGGGTCATAAAGTAGCCCGCAATCTCCGTTTGCACGGAAGAACATAAACTCTATCGCACTTTGTGCGCCATAAGGTACTTCCCAAAGTAATGAGAGGCCGGGCTGTAAGTCGTTTGTTTTCAGTGAATAGGCAAACCAAAGTCGGTGTCTCGCACAGGATGACCCACTAGGTGACGAGCCGCAAACCATCAACGGCTGACAGTTTTTGTCAGTTGCACCGAGACTGAGGCTGCCAGCCCTCGAACTCTGGGCGCACGGGCGTTCCTTCCCGGCCGCAAACTCATTTACACTTCCGGCTATGAGTAATCCGACGCAACCCAACGTGAAGTTAAACAACGGCCCCGACTACCGCGAAAATTATGCCAACAGCGTGCAGATGCGCGTCAACATCTGGGATTTCTTTTTAGTCTTCGGCACGCTGCAGCAACAAACCGAGACTCATGTGGAAATCAAGAACTTCCAAGGTATCTACCTGAGCCCGCAGCAGGCCAAGGCGCTGCTCGGACTGCTGCAGCAGAACGTGGCCGGCTATGAGAGCGCCTTCGGAGAGATCAAACTCGATCCTCGCATGGCACCGCAAGGGCCAGTGCACTAGACACGGTCGATCCATCGTAGAGACGTAGCTGGCTACGTCTCGGCTTACGCCATTCCGGATCATGGTGCGAGAGATGCTGCAAGCAACGTCTCTGGGGACAGATTCCTGCGATAGAGCGACGTTTTCCACGGACAAATGACTTCTTCCACGCGATCTGTCGGCCCGCATCCCGCCTTGGTGTTCGTGAGCATCTTTGTGGGGATATTTCTGCTGCACTTCCCGCTGCTGCAGCTGCCTTATTTCTGGGACGAGGCGGGATACTACGTGCCCGCCGCGCGCGACCTGCTGCTCAGCGGTAGCCTGATTCCCCACACGACCGTCTCGAATGCACACCCACCGCTGGTGATGGCATGGATCGCGCTGTGGTGGAAATGCGTGGGCTACGCGCCGGCGGTAACGCGATCGGCGATGCTGCTGGTCGCGGCATTCTCACTGCTGGGCGTGTTTCGGCTGGCCGAGCGCGTCGCGAATGCGCAGGTGGCGATCGCTTCCACGGTGTGCACGGCGCTGTATCCGGTTTTCTTCGCGCAGAGCTCGCTCGCCCAGGTGGATCTGGCCGCCGCTGGGCTCACGTTCTGGGGTCTGTGCGCTTACGTAGAGGACCGCCGAGTCGCGGTGGCGATCTGGTTCTCGCTGGCTGCGCTGGCCAAAGAGACGGCGATTCTGGCGCCGGTCGGCTTGGCGTGCTGGGAAGCTTTGAGGTTGGTGGCGCCGAAGTGGGGCGCGTTGCGGGAGTTGTGGATGGACTCGGGTTCTGAGCCGGGCAACCGCTCGTCAAAGCGAATCTTGCCGCTTCTGTTTCCTCTTTTACCGCTGGCGCTTTGGTACGCCTATCACTTCGCCCGTACGGGATATGTCTTCGGCAATCCGGAATTTTTTCGCTACAACATCGCTGCGACTCTGAACCCGTTGCGCTTCCTGCTGGCGCTAGTTCTACGGCTGTGGCAGGTGTTCGGTTACATGCATTTATGGCTGCTGACGATCGGGATGCTGCTGGCGATGCTTCTGCCTCCGGTGAAAGACGACGGCATGGAGCGGTCGCGCATCGCGATTCCGGTGCAGATGATCTTTCTCGTTGTGGTGAAAGTTTACGTGGTGGCGATGGCCCTGATCGGCGGGGCGGTGCTGGCACGCTACATGTTGCCGGCGGTGCCGCTGGTGATCATCGTTGGAGTCTCCACGCTGCGCAGGCGGCTACGCGACTGGCCCGCGGCGGTTGCCGTGATTGCGATCGCCTTCGTTGCGGCGTGGTTCTGGAATCCGCCCTACGCATTCTCGCCCGAGGACAATCTCGCGTATCGCGATTACATCGTTTTGCACCAGGATGGAGAGCGCTTCCTCGAAGCCCGCTATCCCATGGCGCACGTGCTCACGGCCTGGCCGGCTTCGGACGAACTGACACGCCCGTGGCTGGGCTACGTTACGCGCCCGGTGCAAGTTGTGCGCATCGAGGACTTCTCTCTCGACGAAGTGCTGTCGGCGGCCGACTTTCGCTCGCACTTCGAGGTCGCGCTGGTGTTCTCCACGAAATACGAGCCGACGCGCCCGCTGCTGGATCGCTGGAAGGCCTGGGAGGATCTGAAACACAGATTCTTCGGCTTCCACCGCGACTTGCCACCGGCGGCTGCCGCGCAGATTCTTGGCGGGCGGGTTGTGTTCTCGGAAGAGCGCAAGGGGCAGTGGATCGCGGTGATCGAGATGGAACGGGAGGAGATTCAGAATGCAGGGAACGCTGAGGGCAAGACTCTCAGCGGCGGCCTTGGTTTCTGATTCTTAGGTCTCTCAGAAATGGCACAATCGCCCAGCGGAGCGGTCGAGTCATTTTGACTGTTGGCTAGAAGCGGACGCCGCTTTGTAGGCACTTTGCCGGTAATCCGCCCTCATCGTATCTCAGGATGCCAGACTGATCGGTGCAGTAGGCCGGCATATCCGAATGCAGCGGACGCGCCGTCACCTGAAAAATTCTACGGGGGCGGCTCCTATCCCTCGCCGGACAATTGAGTTCAAAGGCATAGCCATTCCTCTGTCCGCTCTGGGCAAGTTTTCTAAGCATGTCGTCTGAATCCAAGTCCGAAATTGCGCACGTATCGCCGAGATCAGGATGAGCTTCGGCGAAATGCGATTCCTCAGCCACCCCTGTTCGCAGAGTGCCGATGGCGGAATCGACAAAACCCAGCATCATCGAGCGTCGAAAGAAAGGAATAATGATCCAGCCTAGCACCGCCACCACTACGCAAACAGAGGCGACTATCACAGCTCGGGATCTGTTCTGCTTCGACGCAGCGCTTACCCCACCTATTCTCAAACCCAATTACCTCTGCATCAAATGACACGAGTGCGTTTTGATCACCAGCCACACCTCGCGACCCGGCGCGAGTTGCAGGGAATCGCGCGCGGCCAGCGTGAGGTGGACTTCCATCTCGACTCTGCATTTCACCCGCGCAGAGACGATTACATCCCTCTGCTCGAGGGATGCGATGCGGCCCGGAATCACGTTGCGCGCGCTTAGACCGACCGGTGCCACCGTGGCCAGCAGGATATCGCCCGCGCGGATCCCCACGCGCAGCGCTGAGCCCACGCCTCCACGCACCAGTGGGGTTTCGAGGACCACTGGGCCGCCGTCTCCTGCGATACGGCACGACATGGTGCCACGCTCCGGGTGTACCGACTCCACCGTGGCATCGAAAATGTTTTCGAAGCCCACCAACTGCGCGACCGTTTCCTGGAGGGGCGCCGAGATGACTTCGTGCGGCGTGCCCTGGGCCACGATGCGTCCGGCGTCGAGTACCAGCACGCGCTCGCCCAGGGCAAAGACCTCCTCGCGGCTGTGCGTCACATACAGGATGGGAATGCGGTGAGCCTGGTTCCAGCTGCGCAGATCGTCGATGATCTTCGACTTGGTCGCTGCGTCCAGCGCTGCTAGTGGTTCGTCGAGAAGCAGCACGGCAGGATCGGTGACCAGAGTTCGCGCCAAGGCCGTGCGCTGGCTTTCTCCACCAGAAATCTCGCGCGGGTAGCGCTGGGCGAGATGGGGAATTCGGAATGCCTGAAGAACTGCGGACGCCTGCGCCTCACGCTCCGCCTGCGGCAAATGCGCGAGACCGTATTGGACGTTCTGCTCGACCGTCAGATGCGGGAACAGAGCGAGGCTCTGAAACACATATCCGATGCGCCGCTTGGCCACCGGAAGATCGGTGTCATTCGCGGCATCGAACAAGACCCGGCGGTTGATGACGATGTGTCCCGAATCCGGTTTGGCCAATCCAGCGACGCAATCGAGCAGAGTCGTCTTGCCTGCGCCGGACGGGCCGAACAGGATGGTGAATCCCGGCGAGGCCGGGAACTCAACTTCCAGAACAAACTCTCGGGTCTGCGACGCAAAGCGTTTGCGGAATCGAGCATGGAGCAGCGAGTCGGCTCGTTCTGCGCTTCGTTCTCCAGTTCGGGAGTGCCGCGAGGATGCCGGCAAGAGTTCAGCCGAGCCGGTCGCAGGAGGTTCGTTCATCGCAGTTCATTCTAGGGAGCCTTGCTCGCGTTGGCAAAGTCGGTCGTCAGGAGCATGGTTGGAAATTCCTCGACAGGCCCTCGCCAGTGCCGATGGGGAAGGGATGCCCTCGGGTCCGCTCGGGGCAGGTTCTTCGACGGCGTGGCATGCTTGGCTTCGCGAATCATCCATTCCGCTCAGATGACAGCGCTGGGTGGACCAGCGAAACACAATTTATTTTACGGGTCCGATGACCCACGCCTTGCGGTTCACGCCGTACACGACGGCCAACACGACAAAGCTGAACGCGAGCAACAGCAGCGCAGTCTCGTTGGCGGCCGCGTAATCGGAGGCCTGCGCGCGGTCGAAGATGTCGATGGAAACGGTCCGCGTGACGCCGGGAATGTTTCCGCCGACCATGAGTACGACCCCGAATTCTCCCATGGTGTGAGCAAAGCTCAGGGCAGTGCCGGTGATCAGTCCGGGAATGGAGAGGGGCGCGATCACGCGAAAGAAAGTCCGGAGCGGGGAAGCGCCCAGCGTTGCCGAAGCCGCCGTCAGTTTGCGATCAACGCCGGCAAACGAGGCGGCGAACGGCTGCACTGCAAACGGTAGACTATAGAGGATCGAACCAATTACCAAGCCGCTGAAGGTGAAAGCCAGGGTGTGGCCGGTGAGCGCGATCCACCAGCGTCCCAGCGGACTGCGCGGGCCGAGTGCCACCAGCACATAGAATCCCAGCACCGTCGGCGGTAGCACGATGGGCAGCGCTACGACCGCTTCGACCAGAAACTTCCAGCGCCAGCCCGAGAAGGCAATCCAGTAGGCGACGGGCAGACCAAGCACCAGCAATATGGCGGATACCGTGATCGCCAGTTGCAGGGTCAGCCAGAATGCTTGCCAGTCGATTGTCATAAGTTCGGAACAGCCGGCAAGATGCCGGTGCTACTAATTCTCTTAGCTCTGCGGCATGGTAAAGCCATACTTCCGGAGCAACTCGGACGCTTCTTTCATCTTGATGTACTGCAGAAAATCCGCCGCTTCTTTCTTATGCTGCGAGTGCGACAGCACAACTGCTCCCTGCGCCAGTGGAGGATAAAACTCCGCGGGGACGTCCCAGTACTTTCCTTTGCCGCGCATGAAGGGCGCAACCGCGTGGGCCAGCGCCACGAATCCCGCCTGAGCGTTGCCTGACTCCACGAACTGCGCTGCCTGAGAAATATTTTCGCCTAACACCAAGCGGTCGTTCACCTGATCGTACAAGCCGGCATGCTTTAGAGCGGCCACAGCCGCCCGGCCATAGGGAGCATGCTGCGGATTCGCAATGGCAATCTTCTTGACCGACGGATCGAGCAGAACATCCATGCCCTTATGTGCAACGTCGAGCGAAGAATCCACCGGAACCCACAGTACAAGCTTTCCTACGGCGTACTGATACAAGCTTGCTCCGTCCGCGTCGCCAGCGGCGATCAACTGGCGCGGATAATCCATATCCGCCGAGAAGAACAGGTCGAAGGGAGCGCCATTCTGAATTTGCTGGGTGAGAGCTCCCGATGCTCCGAACGAAAGCTTGATCTTCGCACCCGTCTTCCTCTCGTAATTGTCGCCGATCTCTTGCAGCGCCGTGCTCAAATCCGCAGCCGCAGCCACGACCAGTTCGGGGGAACTGGTCTTCTCTTGTGCCCACCCCGCAGTCGTACACATAAGGAGAGCCGCTGCTGCCAGTGCGCCAAAAAAAGATCTCATCTTCCAGCCTGTCCTTTCTGATTCCGCATTCTTTTCACCGAAACCAACCACGGAAAGCAGATTGTACAGGCCCCGCGCGCCTTCGTGGTGCGAAGCGGGCGGAAACGGCTTTTCCCAAAGTGGGCCGTCGCGCTTCGTTTACGCCGCTTTTGCGTTGCGTCGCCCACGCCTGCTTCCGATACTGGCAGGTGAGCGTCATCATGACAAGCCGTTCTCTTCTTTCTTTGCGAGTACTCGCACTTCTTCTGATTTGCTTTGCAGCCGCTTCGAACCTACAAGCGCAAGGCGCGAAGCCGACCGTTCCTGGAAACCCGATCCCCGATTCTGACGCCGACCACGTCAAAGAGCGCAGCGAATGGTTCTTCCGCGGCCGTCTGGTTGGGGGGAAACCTTCCGCCGAGCTTCGCCGACGCGCCTATCAGGCCAAGCTGCAGTTGTGCGCGCAGCGCGTCGCCGCACTCGCCGCCGCTAGCGCCACCGGACAGACCTCGCTCTCGTCGCGCTCCTGGACACCGTTAGGCCCCATGCCTCTGGCCTAAGACGCGAGTGGCAATGGCACGCAGGATTATGACAGGTCTCCGGACGCGTGACCGCCGTCGCCATCGATCCCGCGGACCCGAGCGGCAATACGGTCTACATCGGCGGGGCGCAAGGCGGGGTCTGGAAGTCGACCAATGCGGCCAACAACACAGCCAACAGCGTGACCTGGACTCCCGTCACCGACCATCAAGCCACGCTCTCGATCGGAGCAAACGCCATCCAGCCCGGCAATACGGACCCCACGAAGACGGTAGTTCTCGCCGCCACCGGGGAAGCGGATAACTCCGGCGATTCTTATTTTGGCCTTGGCATTCTGCGCTCCACCAACGCCGGCGGTACGTAGACTCTGATTCCCACGGCCAACGGCGGTGCGCTGTCATTCCGCGGTCTGGGCCACTTCCGAGGGAGTGGTCGACGGCGCCGTCACCGGCAACACTGCGCGCGGCCTCACACTTCGCTCGATGCTGGGCAGACACGCACCTACAACGCGCTGCTCAATTCCGGCGTCGCAACCGACGCCACTTCCGCAACATCGGGGGTCTACAATGCTGCCGGGCTGTTCTTCGCCGCGATGCGTTATCACGGCTTTTATTCCTCGCCCGACTGCGTTACCTGGACCCGGCTGGCCAACCAGCCCGCCGGAACTGCGCTCAGCACGGCCGCCTGCCCGCCGCAATCCACCTCGAATAATTACGCGTGTCCCATCTACCGCGCGGAAATCACGGTCGTGCCAGGACGCAACGAGCTGTACGCCCGGGTCGTTTCCCTTTCTTCAACGGATAGCCCTGTTGATGGAGGCATTTGGCAAAGCGTCAACGGCGGTGCGTCATGGGTCTCGATCTCCGACGCTGGGATCACGGACTGCGGCGACTTCGACGGTTGCGGCGTGCAACCGGGTGCTTACGACTTGGAACTGCTGGCGGTTCCGGATTGTCCCAACGGCACCGAGACCTGCGCCAATAATCCAACCGACCTTTATGCCGGAGCAATCAATCTTTATAAATGCTCTATTCCAAATTCAACTAGCCCAAGATCACCGTCACGGGCACGTCATCGGGCACGACTCCCGATGCCGGCCAGAGCGTACAACTGACTCTCGTCGTAAACTAGAAAGTGGCGTGCGGTAAGCTCTAATAGGGTGGGGTCGAAACGGCCGCGCGCTCGACTTTCTGGTCGCAGGCTTAATGACGGATTCTCGCCACAACGTAATCATCATCGGCGGTGGCGCGGTAGGGCTCGGTGTCGCGCTCGAAATCACACGCCGCTTTCCGCGCCTGCGACTCCTGCTGCTTGAAAAAGAAGACCGCGTTGCCCGCCACCAGAGCGGACACAACAGCGGGGTGATTCACTCCGGCGTCTACTACAAGCCCGGTTCCATGAAAGCCCGTCTTTGCGTCACCGGAGCCGCGGCCATGGTCCAGTTCTGCCGCGCGCACGGAATCGCTCACAATGTCTGCGGCAAAGTCATCGTCGCCACTCACGCCGACGAACTCCCGCGCCTGGAAGAATTGCGCAAGCGCGGAGAAGCCAACGGCCTTACCGGTCTGCGCTTGATCGGTCCTGAGGAGTTGCGCGAAATCGAGCCGCACGCCAGCGGACTGCAAGCGCTGGTCGTGCCCTCGACGGGGGTCACCGACTACGCCCGGGTGTGCGAGAAATATGCCGAGTTGATCTCCGTGGCCGGCGGCACGGTTCTCACTTCCGCGGCCGCTACAGGAATTCGTCGTCTTCAGAGCGAAATCGTCGTCGAAACCTCGCGGGGCGCTTTCTCCGCCGCTTCCCTCATCAACTGCGCCGGACTGTTCAGCGACCGCATCAGCCGGATGGCGGGCGACGACCCCGGCGTGATGATTGTTCCGTTCCGCGGCGAGTACTACGACCTGGTGCCCGAGCGCGCCTCGCTGGTACGCGCGCTGATCTATCCCGTGCCCGATCCTCGGTTTCCGTTTCTCGGCGTGCACTTCACCCGCCGCATCACCGGCAAAGTGGATGCTGGACCGAACGCTGTCCTTGCGCTGGCGCGGGAAGGCTACCATCACACCGACATCAGCGTGCGCGATCTGGCTTCCGCGATTGCTTTTCCTGGCTTTTGGCGCATGGCAGGACGGCACTGGCGCAACGCTATCGACGAATGGCACCGGTCGCTTTCAAAGCCGGCCTTCGTGCGTGCGTTGCAGCGCTTGCTCCCGGAAGTAGGAGAGAAGGATCTGGTCCCTGGCGGTTCAGGGGTACGCGCGCAGGCCCTCAAGCCGGACGGCGCGTTAGTCGACGATTTCCAATTTGTGCCTTCCGGCAAGGTGCTGCACGTCCTCAACGTCCCTTCACCGGCGGCCACAGCCTCGCTGACCATCGGCAAGGCCATCGTTGATACCGCTGCCGGAAGTCTAGGTCTTTCCTGAAACCCTCGCCGGTAGCTCCGTGCTGCTAAAAAATCAGCCGCAGTGACATCTGGATCTGACGCGGGCTGCCAATGGTCTTATTCGTGATGCCCAAGCCGCTCAGGGTCGGACAGACGTACAGGGCGGTGTAATCCGTGTTGCAGGGTGTGGTTGCCCCGGCTTGACCGACGTAGGGGAAGCCGTTGAAGTTGATGTTCTGGCTCACGTCGTCAATGGGGATGTCGAAGCTCGCAGTGTTCGTCAGGTTGAAGACATCGAAGGTGAACTTGATGGAGGAGCGCTCCGTGATCTGAGTTGTCTTCGAGAGCGAGATGTCGGCGCGTCTCTGCCAGGTCTGCCGGAAAATATTGCGCTGGCCATGGCTAATGAAGTTGGTCTCGTACGGGTCATTGGCAGGAATCGCACCGTTCAGGTCGTTTGGCTGGAGCAAAGGCAAGCCGAAGCACGCAGGATTCAACGCGGGAAAACCGGGGGTCGAGCCCGAGGCTCCGGTCAGCGCCTGCTTGGGTGAGCACCCGGCGAGGGGAACGACCGGATTCGTAATGCCGTCGTTTACTCCGTAGAAAATGCTGCCGACGGCGCCCGAGTAATCGACGACGCTATACGGCTGTCCGCTCTGGATGACGGTTAGACCAGAGATCGCCCATCCATCGACGAACCTGCCCTTGAGTGACGTTGCCGAGAAAAACGTAGGCAGCTCGTAGGTGTAGGTGAAATTGATCACGTGTTGGCGGTCAAAGTCCGAGAGGCCGTAACCGGACCGCAAATTCAGCGGATTATTCCCGTTGTAGAAAAGACCCATTGCGCTCTGCTCATCGGTCGCGTGCGAATACGTGTACGAGAAGCCGACCTGCAAGCCGTGGCTCATGCGTTTTTCCACGTGGGTCTGCAGCGCGTTATAAGCCGAGATGCCGGCTGCGGTGTACGACTCCGATTCGGCGGAATAACCGATGTAGGGCACACGCAGATCGACGTTTCCGCCCTCGAAGGTCTGCTGGTAGGGCTGCCCGTTTGGAAGTGTTTGGGGGGTGAAGCCACCGGGCTGGACAATCGAATAGCCGTATGTGTAGTCCTGCTCAAACGGTGTACCCGCCCGAATGGGGTTGGTGGGCGAGGCGATCTGTGCCTGGTTGAAGGGCAGAGGGACGACTTCGTGGCGTCCGAGATTTCCGACGTAACCAACCTCAACCATGAGGTCGTGACGCGGTTGCCACTGAATGTCGAGCGTTTGGTTGAGCGTGTAGGGAAGCTTGTTGGAACGGTTGTAATCGGCGAACGAGAATAGCTGCGCGCCGCCTGAGATCGCCCCCGCATTGGGCAGCACCAGGTCTGCGGGATTGCCGGTCGGAGGCGGACCGAGCGTGGTACCGAAAGGGTTTTCAAATCCGCCAGGGCAGTTCGTATACGCAGTAGCACACACCTGCGAATTCACCCACGGGGGGGACTGATTTACGCCGAAGGGACCGCCAGCAATGACTCCCGAGGCAAAACCGGGAGAGAGGTAGGCGAAGAGTTCGCCGCGGTCGTAGTACATCCCCCAGCCCGCGCGGACGACAACCTTGTCATTGAACATCCGCGGACTCCAGGCCAAGCCAACCCGGGGTGCGAGGCCCCACTGGCGCCCGGTTAGCGTCGAATTGCTGACGCCCTTGGTCGGGAAGTCAGGATTGTTTCCGGCGACGATGAAGCCGTTGTTGACGATTGTGTCGGACGACGCGTTGTAGTTGTAGCTGGAGGGATCAAAGTTGAAAATGCGTCCGTTCTTTTCTGTCAGACCTCCGTGATAGTCGAAGCGGAGGCCGGCGCTAATGCTGAGGTTCGGACGGAGTTGGAACTTGTCCTGCAGATACCAGCCCGATTCGTGCGAGCGGTAGTAACGGTTCGCATCGCCTTGCAGGAAGTTCGTGGTGATGAATCCGTCGGCGGTATAGCCGATAGGATTGCCGGTGAGGAAGTTTTCGAAATTGGTAAAGCCGATCATGCCTGTATTCGTGCGCTCATCGCGCGCGTTCAGCTGTGTGTACGAGAAGCTTCCGCCGAACGCAAGCGTGTGTTTGCCTCGAGTCCAAACGGCATTGGCCGATGGCATCCAGCGGTTCTGAAAAATGCCGGTGAACGCGCCCTGCGAAGCCGCCGTCGAACCGATATTCAGCCCCGCATTGAAAACCGGGCACGGAGAGGGCTGCGGGCATCCGCCGGTATTAAGCGGGGAACTGTTTCCCAGATCATCCACAATCGTAATGCCGGGGAAAACCGAAGAACCGAACGCATTGATGTTTAAGTCTTGGGGAGTGAAAGGCTGTCCTATTGTGCTGTAGATTTTTTCGCGAATGAAGCCAAACACTTCGGCGACGCTGAAATTCGGTGTGATCGATTGGGTGTTTGTAATCGATGCAACCTGGCTGCCAGCGTCGAGGCGTTGTGTGAACCCTTCGACCGAAGAGAACCCGAAAGGCGCCCTGCTCGGATCGTGCTGATAGTAGTACTTCAACGAGAGAGTATCTTTCGTGGTAGGCAGGTAATCGAGATCGGCGATGGCCTGGTCCGATATAAAATATGCGGCCTGCGTGAGGAAAACGTTCTCCGGAAAATTCAGGGTCGGGACGAAATTAGGATTTGCCGAGGGGAACAGGTACTGGCCGTTCGACAGTTGGTAGTTCAGCAACGTGAGCGCGACCGGATCCACCTGGCCCGCCGTGAGGCAGGGTGTCGGGTTAGCTGAGGTGCCGCAACCGGGTCGGAAATTCTGGTTGTCAACAGCTGCAAGCGTCGCCGCGCTGCGGTCGTCTGTCAGCCCGGAAGGCACTGCCGTACGCGAAGTTCCGATCTCCAGATCGGAAGCGTGAATGTGCTGGTAGCTGGCAAAACCGAAAAGCTTGTCCTTGATGAGAGCCCCGCCGAGGGCTCCGCCCGCCGTGTAACGGTGCAACTGGGGCACCTTCTCGTTGGCGGGGATGTTGTTGTCTTGATTGTAGAAATACGGGGCGGCATTCAGCCAATCCGTTCCACGATGAATGTAGGCCTGGCCGTGAAGGGTGTTGGTGCCGGAAGCGGTGCTCATGTCGATATGTGCGCCGCTGGTCGATCCCTGTTGCGCGTCGTACATGGAAGTGTTGACGCGAAACTCCTGAACAGTTTCCGGGGCAGGCGTCGGTAAAGCCTGGCCGATGGCCAGATACGGCGACGCCGTGCTCTGGATGACTTCTGCGGTAGTGCTGCCGGCGCCGGCAACCCCCGTGTTGTTCACAATGCGTGCTGAAGCCACCTGGCTGGTGCTCTTGCCGTTAAACAAGTTGCTGGCATCAACGCCGTTCAGAAGGAAGGTGTTGCTGGTGTCGCGCTGGCCATTGGCCCAGATCGGCTGATTGCCCAGGCCGGCGTTGACGCCACTGCCGTTTGGAAGTTCCGCGTTGACCCCCGGAGAAAGGATCGCCAGCCCAGTGAAACTTCCCGTCGGCAGCGGGACCTCCTCGATCTGCTCCTTCTCCAGAATGTAGCCATTCGTGGTGTCGACCGCGTTCATGGCGGGCGCAGCCTCGACGTCAATCGTCGTCCCCACTTGGCCGACTTTTAATGTGACATTTAACGTCGCGGTGCGATTGGCCTGCACCAGAATGGATGGCAGTCTCTCCGTTTGAAACCCGTCGTGGGCGACGGTGACCGTGTAGGTGCCAATGGGCAGGTTGACGAAATCGTAGGCGCCGCTTCCATTTGTTTTCAGGGTGCGCGTCAGCTTGGTCTGATCCCCGACGATCGTGACCGTGGTGTCGGGCAGCACACTGCCACTCTTGTCGGTGACGGTGCCGGTAATTCCGCCCAGAGTTTGCTGCGCGAGCGCGCACAGGGAGAACTGCAGAAGTACAAATAGTAAGAAAATGCCCAGCTTCATCTTCTTCGCCATTAATGTGAACCTCGCCAGTGTAGAAACACCAATCCAAAGCAGCCGCCCACGACCGCACCCTACCGTATGACTTTCTACGACGTAGTCGCAGAGCTGGTTTGCTCCGCACCTTGCTCCGCACTCCCAGGGCTGGAAAACTCTGCCGCCAAATGTACGCGAACTCCGGCGAAAGCGAAAGCCAGAGACGCAATGAAAATTCTTTTGGCCGGAATTAGTAATTTTTATGGCTCAGAGAGCCCGATACTTTCCCGCAAGGCCACTTTCTTGCTGCGCGCGCGAACTGCGAACCACCCGAGTCCGGCCATCAAATACGCCAGGTAGATGTAAGGAAGCTTGCCGTAAGGCCCCTCGGGGACGGGATAGAGATTTCCGACCAGAGCCAGCAGCATGGCAGTCGCAGCGAGCCAGGGGACGAGCTGAGCGCCGGGGCTGAATGCCCCATGCTGGCGCAAGTAGCGTGGCAGGGCAACGCACACGAGCGCGTAAGCCACGATGAAGCCGTAGGTCGCCAGCGAGCCTAGCCAGCCATACACATCCAGGCCGCTGGCGCCGCGATATGCGATGACAGCCACCGGCAGCACGGCTGCGATGCCCGTAATAACTACCGCGCGGCTCGGAGTATGGTTGTGGGCGTGAGTCGCGCCCAGCGATGCGTGCGCGAGCCCGTCGTGCGCCATCCGCAGTAGGACGCGGGCCGCGGCCGTAATGCAGGCCAGGGTGCCGGCAAACATACTCACCAACGCGCCGATGTCGATCAGCAATCCAAGCACCGGTACGCCGCCTACCCGGGCGAGCACGTGCATTTGATCCGGAGTTGTTCCCAGATCCTGACCCACGATGTGGAAGCCCAGCACTTCGGCATAAGAGCAAATCGTGAAGAAGGCTCCGGCCAGAACGGCGGTCTGAATCACTGCGCGGGGGATCGTTTTCAGCGGATTGCGCGCCTCCGCGCCCAGCGTCGTCGCGCTCTCAAATCCCACAAAGCTGAAAAGGGCCAGTACGAGGCCGAGACGGAGTCCGCTGCCGGTCATCCCGTGCAGATGGAGTTGATCTCCGTCCACGTGCCAGCCGTGCCGAATCAGCAGGAGCGCGACCACGATGACGATCACCGAAACCGATGCGGCTTCAATCCACAACATGAGCCGCGCGGAAATCTTTACGTCACGATAAGCAATCCAGATCGAAATTCCTGTGACCAGCAACGACAGCAACACCGCGGAGAAAACATGTCCCGTGGCATCGCGCAGCAAGAGATTCGCATAGTAATAAAAGCCGCCAATCACGCTGGATCCCGTGGCCACGTAAGCCAGCAGAAGGCTCCAGGCGACGGTCGCGGAGAGCCACGGCGGCAAGGTCATCGATGCGTACGTGTAGAGCGATCCCGGAGAGGCCGAATGACGCGCGTAGCGCGCAATGCACAATCCAACCAGAAATATTGCGGCCGTAGCCAGAACGTAGGCGAGCCACGTCCCGTTCCCCGCGAGTGCGCAAACCAGAGGAATGGTCGCCGCTGGCGTCGTGGTCGGCGCCATGGTGGAGACCGACTGCGCCAGAGTTTCCAGGGGAGAAAGAATGCCCCGCCGCAAACCGTAGTCCGCGCTTGGGGAAGGCTCCGGCGGTGTTGGCTCCATGAAGTAGGCTGCTCCTTTGTCGACCAAGTGCGATTGGGGTGGGATTGTACAACACTGGCTGTGACTCGTCGCGAACACAGCGAGAGCGAGCTAGAAGAAAAATCAATTTGTAGAAACCGAAAAGACGTTCGTCCGGTTATGAGCGTCGTGCTACTGTGACGTTCTGAGCTGCTGATTGGGCGGATCAGTTCGTCTGTGATTCCGCGGCGGCTTGGAGGGTCGATATGCGAGCTTGTCCTAATACCCAATGCAAAGCGTTTGGCCACATTGTGTATTCGGTTGCGACCCGTTGCCCCTTGTGCCGGTGGGATTTGAAGAATGCTCTACCCGCGAGCGAAACGGCGCCTCCGCCCAAGCCTGACCGGCATCTTCCCTCGGCGCGCTGAGAGCGCGTATATCGCACGACATTACTTCCCAATATCCTCGTTCCACAAGTCTGCATGCGTCTTGATGAATTCACTCATCATGCGAATGCATTCCGCATCGTCGAGCACGACAACGCTGGCACCGTGGTGCCGAAAGAGATCCTCGGCGCCCTGGAAGTTTCGATTCTCGCCAATAATGACGCGGGGAATCCGGAACAGCAGTGCGGTGCCGGTGCACATGATGCAGGGACTAAGCGTGCTGACCAAAGTTAACTCCGCCCAATCGCGGCGGCGGCCGGCGTTGCGAAGGCACACCGTTTCTGCATGCGCCGTAGGATCGCCGCTCTGCACGCGCAGATTATGCCCACGAGCCACAATCTGCCCTTGCTTGTTCGCGAGGACAGAACCGATCGGCAGGCCTCCTTCGAGCAGTCCCTTCTTCGCCTCTTCGAGAGCTTCTTGCAGTAACGCCTGATCGTTCATGGTCTTCCTAAAAATGCTTAACGAAGCTTGTAGCGTTGCAGTTTGCCGGTCGCTGTCTTGGGCAGTTCCAGAAAGAACTCGATGCGATGCGGCCGCTTGAAAATGGGCAGGCGCTCCAGGACGAAGCGCTGCAACTCCGACGCGACTTCCGGACCTCCACGGCGGCCATCGCGCAGCACGACGCAAGCCACCGTCTTCACCAGACCGTCCTCATCTTTGCGTCCCACGACTGCCGCTTCCTGCACTTCCGGATGCTCCAGAAGTTGGTTCTCGATTTCAACCGGACTGACCCACGTGCCACTGACCTTCAGCAGGTCATCGGATCGTCCGGCGTACCAGAAATATCCGTCGGCGTCCTGATAATAACGGTCGCCCGTGCGCATCCAATGGCCGCTGATCGTGTCTTTCGTTTTCTCGTGCTGATTCCAATAGCACGCGCAGGCGGCATCGGTCTTGATGATTAAGTCGCCCATTTCGCCGGGCGCGACGGGATGGCTATGTTCGTCCACGATGCGCGCGTCGAATCCAGGGATAATTGTGCCGCTCGATCCCGGCTTGACTGCGCCTGGACGGTTCGCGATGAACATATGCAGCGCCTCCGTGGACCCGATGGCATCGAGAATCTCAACGCCGAAGCGCTCCTTGAAGCGGTGGAAGATGGCCGCAGGAAGACATTCCCCCGCCGAAATCGCGTGACGCACACAAGAAAAATCCGGGATGTGTCCCGCGTCAGGCGGATGGGCCAGCAACTTGGCGTAGTTGGAAGGCACGGAGAAAAAGAGAGTCGGACGAAATCGCTCCACCACATCGAAAACACTTTGCGGTCGCGGAGGGCCAGGCAGCAGGATACTGGTCGCTCCCACCGCCAGCGAAAAGTACAGTCCATTGCCTAGTCCGTAGGCGAAAAAAAGCTTGGCCACACTGAAGAAGCGATCGTCTTCCGTGGCGTTCAGAATTGCCTTCGCATAACGTTCGGCGCACACGACCATGTCATGCTGCAAGTGCACACAAGCTTTCGGCCGACCGGTGCTTCCCGAAGAATATAGCCAGAAGGCAGCATCATCCTTGCTGGTGCGCGCTACATCGAGCCCGACGGAAGTATCGCGAATCCAGTCATCAAACGACAGGACGCCTGCTCTTTCTGCGCCTCCTACGACGATGATCTTCTCCAGGTAAAGGAGTTTCTCCGTGGGAATTGCTTGCAGAAGAGGGAACAGAGAATCAGTGACAATCGCAATCCGCGCCCGCGAGTCGTTGAGCAGAAATTGGTAGTCGGCCGGCTTCAGCAGCGTGTTGACGGGGACGGGCACTGCCCCAATCTTGATGGCCCCGAAAAAACTCGTCGCAAATTCCGGAGTGTCCAGCAAAAGCAGGAAGACTCGTTCTTCGGGCCGACCGTGCAGCGTCTTAAGAGCATTGCCAACCTGGTTGACCGATTCAAAGAGTTGGCGGTACGTGACACGCCGGTCCTCGTACTCGATCGCGATCTTATCGCCACGACCTTCGGCGATATGCCGGTCCACAAAGTACGAGGCCGCGTTGAATTCTTCGGGGAGCGGAAAGGGTGACGTGGTCATGATTCCGAATTGCTTAGAGCGCCCTGAAACGTCTAGGGGCACGAAACTGGCCACGCCAGAAAGCGCCGATTCTCAGAATCAAATCTTGAAAGCCTGGTGCGAAAAGGGGGACTCGAACCCCCACGGTTTTACCCGCCAGATCCTAAGTCTGTGTTAGATCGAACATAAACTTCAGTATTTATGCGGCTATCGTGCATTTTCGCTTGATGCATTGTCACTATTTTGTCACTATTAGCCATGCTCATTAAACGAGGCCGGGTTTGGCACAGCAGAATCATGCATGATGGAACACTTTACCAAAGGTCACTGCGTACACAAAATCGAACGCAAGCACTACGCTACGAAGCCATCTTTCGCAGCAGTTTGGTAAAGGGCGAGTTCGGAATCCTCGACGCAGCCAAATGCCCGACCCTTGCTCAATTCGAGATTCGGCTGCTGCCTCACCTAAAGGCGAACGTCGCTCCGCGCACCTATGAGTTCTATAAGCAGCACCTTGGTGTATTAGACCGCTTCGGACCGATGGCGCTGTCTCGCCTGCATAGAATCGACGCCGGGGTGATAGAGAAGTTCATCCAGCATCGACTCAGAGACAAGGTTGCTCCGGTCACTGTGAACCACTCTCTGCGGACTTTGAGACGCGCACTGCATATTGCCCGTGATTGGAAGCTCATTCGAGACGTTCCACGGGTCAAACTGCTGCCGGGTGAAAATCAGCGGGAATTTGTGCTTGAAGATCAGATGGTCAACGACATGGTTCAGTGGTTGCGGAAGACGTACTCCCCCACCAGCAATTTCCATCTCTTGCTTCCTTTCCTCGTTGACACTGGCTTGCGGATCAGCGAAGCCTGCAACCTGCAAAGAGAGCATATTACGTTCAAGGGTGAAGTTCCCTGTGCTATCCGGGTTATAAAGGGCAAGAGCCGATATGCGAAACGAGAAATCCCCCTGACCGACCGTGCCGCGTTCACTCTCTTAGCGTGTGTCGAACGTTCCCGCTGCGACTTCGCTTTCACTTCCAAGGGCGGGAAGAAGCCGCTAACGCGCCACTATCCTTCCGAACAGTTCAGGGCGGTGCGAGATGCCCTACACATCAGCAAGGAATGCGTCCTACACTCCACCCGGCACACCTTCTGCACGCGGTTGGGGAAAGCTGGTGCCGATGCGTTCACTATTCAAAGGCTTGCGGGACATTCGAGCATCACAATCTCGCAGCGATACGTCCATCCAGATAGGCAGGCGAAAATTGAGGCTGTCCTATTGCTGGATAAATTGAACCAGCCTAATATCGAAGCAGCCAAAACCTAGGCCCGGATGGCGGAATTGGCAGACGCGCTGGCCTTAGGAGCCAGTGGCCGCAAGGCCGTGCAGGTTCGACCCCTGTTCCGGGCACCAAATGAACCGGACGGAGTACCGTCCCTTCCTGTGGACACGATCTCGCCGCTTCAGAATCTTCGGGCCACCTGCCGCCAGTCAGACGCCATTCCCTCGCCCTACCATCGTTGGGGGGATTACATCCCCGGCCTGAAATATGTGCGTACGATTTGGTGCATACTTATTTGTGGTAACATATTTTGCCACTGTTCACAAAAGCTGACACACCACCGAGCATTCTCGTGTTGAAAACAAAGCAACTCCCGATTGGACTTTCGTGTGCAGGAAAGAGATCGTTCGTGAACACGCGAGCAAAGGAGAAATCCCAATGAGAGTTGCTTTATATGGCCGGGTCAGCACACTGGACAAGGGCCAAGACGTGAACATGCAGATGAATGAGCTACGTGAATACGCCGTGCGCCGTGGCTGGCAGGTCGGCGGCGAGTACGTGGACAACGGTATATCCGGTGCCAAGGAATCGCGCCCTGAATTGAACAGGCTCATGGCGGATGCGAAGCTGCGCAAGTTCGACGTGATAGCGGTCTGGAAGCTGGATCGCTTTGGGCGGAGCCTAAAGCACCTAGTCGTGACTCTGGCTGATCTGGAATCACTTGGGATCGCATTCGTGAGCCTGCGCGACGGCTTTGACTTGTCTACGCCGTCCGGGCGTCTGATGTTCCAGATTATTGGCGCCATGGGCGAGTTCGAGCGCAACCTGATCCGTGAGAGGGTCCGGGCAGGAATGGCACATGCGAAGGCGAAGGGCACAAGGCTCGGACGCGCACGGTCGTGCGTCGATATGAGCGCGGTTCAGGCTCGGAGGGCCAGCGGAGAGAGCCTGAGGGCCATTGCCCGCGATCTCGGTGTGTCTGCTGGCCTCTTGGTGAAAAGGAGCAAAGACAAGGCGTAGGGTGATTAGTACTCGAAGCCTCGACTCAAAGGGTCGATGAGTGGCAACAAGTTGCTTACGGTTTATGCACCAGAAAATCCAGCGCGGCCAAAAGAACCGTGTCGCGTCCAGCGCGGAAATCGGCAATGGTGGGATGTACCACTACATTGGGCTGGACTCCAATGCCGACAAATTCCTTTCCATCGGGATAGCGGTCATGTTTTGAACAAACCCGCGCATACCCTCCGCCGGGTAGGTCAAAGATCAACGGTTGTCCCGTACTTCCGCCTGTTGGCTCGCCAATGATCGTCCCACGCTTCATACTGTCGAAGGCGACCACAAAATCCTCTGCTGCCGAGTAGGTCTGGGCGCTGGTGAGCACAACAACTGGCTTTATGTACGGCGTGCCGCCGTGTGGCGGGACAGGACTCGGCTCCCCTTCATACAGTTGCTCGGTTCGTCCCCAAGCGCGAAAGGCGGGGCGGTAGTCTGCCGTGCTCCACTGCATATCCAGAAAGGGCTTGTCCGTGAGATAGCTTAGAATGTCGTAACCGATATTGCCACTTCCACCACCGTTCTCCCTGACATCCAGAATGAGCGATTTCGATTTTTGGATTTCCGGGAAGGCGGCGTCAAACTCCTTCACGATCTCTTGATTACCGAAGGTTCTGAGTGCAACGTAGGCAACGCCTCCGGGTAGCATCCTAAATTCAAATCGCTTCCACGGTGCGGGAGGCAGTTTGTCAGTTTCAGTCGGTGTGAGACGCGGCAGGGCTAGATTTTGAGTGCTCCCTGCACGGTCAATGAAAGTCAACTCTACGGGTGCACCCTTGAGGCCGCCTAGAAGATTCGCCTCGTAGATTCTACGATCAAGGTCCTGTGGCGTGGACGCACTAATCCTTGGTGCCACGCGTGTCTTGGCATATTCCTTGACGGGGATGCCATCGATTGCGATCACCTCCACGCCGGGAACAATGCCTTTCTCTTTCACACTTGGATCGCGCACAACATCAATAAACACCCTTCCCTCAATTAGTCGAGTCGAAAGGGCCGGGTAACCGAAAACATCGTTCAGCTGTTCAGGGTACCCCACAGCAGTGTGACCATCATGCAGTTGCGCATAGAACTCAGCTAAGGTGCGGTAGTAGTCAAGCGTGTTCTTGGTCACACGGACCTTTGGCAAGTATGCAAGATAGGAAGCGTCCCAATCCAGATCGGGAACATGGTCAAAAAAAGCGAAGTTGTATTTCGCTTCGGACCAGAGGCGGGAAAGTCCTGCAATCTTCTCGTCCTCTGTCAGATCATCCCGGTACTTCGTATTAAGGGCCGGACTGTTCCAAAAGGTCTGCTGGGCTTTGTTTCGTGCTTCGACCACTGCCGAGAGCGCCTTGTACTCCGGTTCCTGACGTATGTTGGCAAAATCTGAATCCTGTTGCATCTGGTCCGCTGCAGCTAAACCAGCCGCCACAGCTTCACTGAGCGCCTTTAGGGCGTTCTGCTTATCACCTAATAGCGAGTAATTGCAGGCAAGGTTGTAGAGCACGCCGACTCCCTTATCCTCGGTCTGTGCGAGCTTGGGATTACCGCGCAGTTCCTCAAGCAACACGGCAGACTGCGCAAAGTCCTTCCGTTCATACAGCTGTTGAGCCTCGGCAGTGTTCTTGTTTAGCAGTTTCCGAAAACTGCATTCATCATTTTGAGCCTGCACGACACAGAACGCGAGAACAACAAACGTGAGTAGTCGCCTCATCCTGCACCCCTTCGCTCAGAGAACTGACACTGCTTCTTTTGTCCGCTAATAGTGAAGTGCGGATTCTGCAGACGCAGTGACTTCAATCACGTCTGTGCTCAGGCTGCATGCCGCATGACCGGGGGAGCAGAGGACGACTGGCGATTTCAAACTCCTCTCGCACTGTACCCTAGGTCCCTTCGGGCACTGTGGACACGTTTTCTTTCCGCAATTGCCGCACGGAGGGCCTGAATTTCGGACTTTTGAAGGGCCAAATCGCTGAGTTCTGCCCAAATTCCACACACAGAGGGGTCGAGTTTCGCAGGACCGGACTGGCACCGGAGTGTCAAAACTGAGCCATTTGAGCCACCCCGGCGTTCTTCGGCGATGGGAGGGTCCGACCGCACCCGTGCTTGACGGCTCAGCAAGGTAAGGCTGAGGCCAATGCTTGGTAGTATCAATACCCATATGGTTCCCGCGACCGATAGCGAAATGGAAAGGCATCTAAGTGTCTTGTAATGCGTAACTTACGAGGAATACGTGTTCCTTGACCATGCCAATCCCTTCTAACCCCTCGTGCTTTATTTTCAATCGCTTGCGAAACTACCTACGCAACTGAGTGGAGGTACACTGCGGTAAGGTGACTGGACAGAACCATCACGAGTAAGCTCAGTAGTTCCCATGTCAGCGCCCAGTTCCTCCCGAAGTCGCAGCCACATTCCCCCCGGCACCAAATTTCACAAGCTCACTGTTTTGCGACGCGCCACAAGTGATACGGCTAGCCGCGCTGTATTCCTTTGCCGCTGTGAATGCGGACGCGAGTGTCACGTCAGAGGCGCTGACCTTCGCAGCAGGCATACCAAGAGTTGCGGCTGTCTTCGTAGCAGTAAGGCTCGCCAAAAGCTCGGGAAGGTCCAGATGAAAGTGTTCGGGAACGTCCTCGCGTTAGGCAAGGCGGACCCAGAGAATAACCCGGGAGTCAGACCTAGCACTCGATGGGTGGTGGTCTGCAAGATATGTCATCACCGTTGCTTCGAGGCGAACACGAGGCAACTCCGCGCGGGAACTGCACGCTGTGCGTGTTTGACGCGCACCTATAACAGTTGGCGACAGATGATCCAGCGATGCACAAACAAGAATCATCACGAATATCACCGCTACGGAGGTCGCAAGGTTATCATTTGCGAGCGGTGGCGTAAGAGCTTCCTCAACTTCGTGCAAGATATGGGACGAAGGCCAGACGGAAAAACGATTGATCGCTATCCGAATCGAGACGGCAACTACGAACCCGGAAACTGCCGATGGGCGACTCCCGCCGAACAAGCAGCGAATCGCTGAAAGGCCGCGCTCAACGAAGAGATTCACATTATTACTGCATACAATTTTGTCACCAGCATTGACTTGCTCTGGCGGTATTTGCCGAGATCAGAACTCAGCAAAAGTCGCTTCCAATGCTGATTCCAAAGGTTTGGCGAACGACTTGCTTGTTCGTCTTACCACAATCCTAAGTCTGGTGCGTCTGCCAATTCCGCCACTTTCGCACTGCGGAATAATAGTTTACTGCCCTTAATAGCAGCGGGGAAGATGTACCGGCGTAACCTAGAGTTCTCCACTGTTAGTGGGTCAGCTCCGCGATCTGCACGTGATACGGCTCCAGCAATTCTCCAGTCGCATGATCGAGGCCGGCGACTGCGAGCTGATAATTAACCTCGGCCTGCAGCAGGCTCAGTTGCGCGCTCGCCAGTTCGGTTTGCGCCTCAAGCACAAAGAAGATCGTTTCCGAACCCAAGTCGTACTTACGCTGTTCAGCGGCCATCGTCTTCTTGGCCAGGTCCAACGCTTCCTTGCCGGCTGCGATGCTCAGTTTTGCCTGTTCCAGTTGATGGACCGCGTTGCTGACGTCGAGCGCGACTTGCTCCTGGAGCTGGCGTGCGTTGTACAAATCACTGCGCCGCGACACCAGAGCGTTCCCCATCTCCGCTTTTGCTGCCCGGTTCTTCAGGGGAAGAGTTAAGGAGAGCTGCGCCTCATACGTGGGATAGTTGAAGGTGAAAAGCTGATTCACTGACGAAGTCATGACCGGTTGACCGTTGACGAATCTCGAGTTCAGTCCATTGCTGCCGTAGAGACCCATCAGATCGAGCTCAGGAAGCAGATGATTATGCGCGAGGCGAATTCGAGTTTCGTCATTCGCGAGGGCGGCCCGGGCTCCATCAAACTCCGGCCGCTTGGTCAGGGCTTGCTGTAACGCGGTGGCCGTGTCGATGGTACGCAACTCGCCCGCTGGATCGGCCTTTTCCGTCAGGTCAAGATCGAGAGCCTGGATGTTCGGATCCTGATCGGCGCCAATGGTCATGCGGAGCGCGTCTTCCGCTTGTTTCACCGCATATTCGCTCTGGATGACCTGCACGCGCCGCGATGCGACCTGCGACTCGGATCGGTAGATGTCGAGCGGCGGCAAAGCGCCCAGTTCCAGCGCACGTTTGTCGCGCTTATACGTGGTTTCTGCCGCATCCATTGAAGCTTGCGCCACTTCAAGATTTCCGCGCGCTTCGACCACCGCCCAGTATTGTCCCACTGCCTGCAGAATGTTGTTGTTCACCTCGGCGGCAAAGCTGGCGCGCGATTGTTCGAGATTACGGCGCGCAATTACCAGTGGCGCCTGGTTGGCAAAGAGCCAGCCATTCCTTAGCAGGGGCTGGGTCACCTGGAAGCTCAATGCTGAAGTGATCGACGGATTCACAAGGTAGAAGGAGTTGTTGGTGAAACTGTTGTTACTGTTCAGCCCTCCCTGAACATTCGTGCCGGTCTCAAACGTTTGCGAATAGTTGAACTGTGCGAATTGCGTTGTGGAGCTGAATATGGGCGCTTGCCCGGTTCCCTGCAATTGGCTGGAGGTGGGAGTCGTTGTGCTGTTGACGTTGTACGAACTCGTCACAATCGGATCGAACGGCGAGTGCGCACCCAACAGCGAGAACTTCGAGAATTCCACCTGCGTTTCCTGAATTCTCACGAAGCTGTTGTTTTCCAGCGTGAGGACGACCGCATCCCGAAGGCTGAGGCGGAGCTTTCCGTCGGCCACATAACTCCGCAAATGCTCGGGCGCTCCCAGTTTGTCGGAGCGGACTTGCGGCGTGGCCATATCGCGGTAGGCTTCGTGCTGTTGCGCCCGACACGGCGGGATGAACAGAATCAAGAGCAGCAGAAGACAGGCGAGAAGACCCAGGCGAGACGGTTTCATTCCTCAATTCCTCCAAGGTTTGTTGACTGTGCCGTGAAGACGATGCCGCGCCGCCTATTCCCAACGAATGGCTTCGACCGGATCCAGGCGTGCGGCTTTAACAGCAGGGTAAATTCCGAAAACCAGACCAACCGTGATTGAGACGATGAAAGCCAGCAGGATGGAACTCAGCGTCACAATCGTCGACCATCCTGCCAGCAATGCGATGAGACGCGACATCACGAAGCCGAAGAGAATTCCGAAGCTTCCGCCCACGAAGGAAATCAGCATGGCTTCCACCACGAACTGGCGGATGATGTCCGACTGGCGCGCGCCCACCGCGCGGCGAACACCGATTTCCCGCGTACGCTCAAGAATGCTGGCCAGCATGATGTTCATGATGCCGATTCCGCCGACCAGCAGGGAAATGGAGGCAATGGCCACCATGACGGCGTTGAACAATCGTTCCGTCCGCTTCTGTTCGGCGAGCAGTTCGGCGGGAACAATCACGCTGAAATCGCCTGCGGAATGATGCGACGAATCGAGAATCGCCCGCACCACCTGCGCCACCGAAGCCATATCCGCGTGGTCACGAATGTTCAGGTAGATGCCGTCAATCTCGTCGCGCACGTCGCTGTAGTTATCCTCCAACCGCAGGATCGCCGAGTTCAGCGGAACGTACATGATGTTGTTGAGATCCTGTGTGGGCACGCCCGCCACTTCGGTTTGCGAACTCAGTTGCGGGGAAGCCACTCCGATGACGCGGAACCAGGTTTCATTGACCTTCACGTACTGGCCGACGGGATCGGCGGAGCCGAACAGGCTCGAGCGTGCCGCTGCGCCCAGCACCACGACTGGCGCGCCCCGGGTTTCTTCGTCTTCGCTGAAGAACCGGCCTTGGAGCACGTGTAGTCCCGCGATTTGCAGATAGTTTGGATTGACTCCGTAGACTGTCGGCGGATCCTGCTGCGATTTCGGGATGGTCTTCGAGGGCGTCATCCGCTTCCTCGGCGTGGCCTCGACAATGTCGCTCACATCATCGCGGATCACGCGATAATCCTGAAAGGACAGTCCCTGAGAAAGCTTGCGAACTTTCTGATGCGCCTGCCACTCGGTCGTCTCTTTCGCTTCCACGATCAAATTGTGGACGCCCATCTGCTCGATCAGCGCCATCACCTTCTGCCGAGCGCCCGCGCCAATCGAGAGCATCGAGACCACGGCCGCTACGCCGAAAATCATCCCCAACATGGTCAGTAACGAGCGCAACCGGTGCAGCAACAGGTTCTGCAGCCCCAGTTGCATGTCGGGGAGCCACTGCTGATACCCGTGGAGGACGCGTGCCTGAGACGTGGACGCGACGGTGGCCATTACGGAGCGCCTCCTCCGCCGGTCGGCGACGCAGCGCTCGGAGTCGTCGTTTTCCGGGGCGCAGTCGGATCGATCAATGCGATTTCGGTGCCCGCGGCAATGCCTTCGATGGCGGCTCGACTCTCATTCTCGCCCTGGATCTTCACTTCATGCGGCTCAAAGTTGCTGCCATTGTGCACGTAGACGACGCGCTTGTTCTCTTTCAAGAACAGCGCCTGGCGCGGCACGTACAGGACGTCCTTTCGCGGATCGCCATTGATGAAAATGTGGGCCGTCAGGCCCGGCCGCATGCGCGCGTCCGCGGTGGCGAACCTGACGGTCACTTCGAACTTGGTGCTGGTATCGTCGTCCCACATTCTGCGAGTGTTTGCACCGCCCACGGTTTTGACGGTGCCCTGGAATGTGTCGCCGGGAAACGCATCGAGCTGAATGTCGACCGATTGTCCCTCTTTGAGGTTGTTGCGTTCGAGTTCTCCCACCTTGGCGGAGAGTTCCATCTCTTTGGGGTCGATCACCTGCCCCACCGTCCTGCCGGGTTCGACCTGGTCGCCTTCGCGATACTCCGGCATCGACTGGCCAGGGAAGCAGCAAAATCCACCCATCGCCCCCTCGTTCTTTTCCAGGGCAACCAGGCCGTCCATGGGAGCCATGACGCGCATCTTGTCGATGTTTCCCTGCGCCTGGTCCATCGCCAGCTTTGCCTTGTTCCGTTTTTCTTCTGCGAGCAAGATGGTGGCCTGATTCGATACGCTGCGGGATTTGACGTCCTGTTCCAGTTCGGCGAGCACTCGCTTGGCCTGTTCCAGCGCGAGATCGTTTTTCCGCGCATCGATGGTGCTGACCAGTTCGTTCTTCTGCACGTCCAACTCTGCCCGGCGCACGTCGAACCGCGCTTTGAGCAGAGCGACTTTGTCTTGCGCCCCCACTACCGCGGCGTCCGCCTTGGCCTTGGTGATCTCCTGCTCGGCTTGCAGCAACTCGGAACGATTCTGATCCAGCTTGAAACGCTGCTCGCTGGGATCGAACTCCATCACCAGTTCGCCCTTCTTGGCGGGCGCGCCGGTGTGCAGCAAATGCGTAATCTGCAGCGAGCCTCCGCCAATGGGAGGCGCAAGCAGCATCTCCGAACGGCTGGCGCGCAGTTCACCGGTGAGGTACACCTTCATGTCGAGATCGCCGCGCTTTACGTGTGCAGTCGGAACGTCGTCCGCCGTCGTGGTCGGCGAGGCCCGCCGCACTGCCGCCACTACGCCGACCACGGCGCAAAGGACGACCGCTACGACCGACCAGGTGATGGCACGTCTGCTTTTCATGGAAGAATGCGTTTACTCCTTGGCCGTAGGATCTCGCAGCGCCACTTGCTCTCCGGCGCTTACGCCCTTGGCGACCATGATCTTGTCGCCACTTCTTCTGCCGACAGCAATGGCGCGTTCCTCGAACTGGGTTCCACGCCAGACGTACGCTACATTCTGCCCGGACTTCTGAAACATCGCCTGTGCGGGGATGGTGATTGCGTCGGGTACACGGTCCACGACTACGGTAACCTGCCCCGAGATGCCAGGCTTGAAGCGCGAATCCGTCTGATCGAGAACGATCTCAAGAATAAAGTTACGGGCAAAAGGCCAGCCACCGGAAAAATCCAAACTGGCGAGGGCTCCGATCTGCTCGATGTGCCCCGTGAATTGCCGGTCTGGGATGGCATTCAACTGCACCGTCACCGGTTGCTTCAGAGCTAGCCGGCCGCGTTCCGTTTCGTCCACGCGCGCGGAAATCCGCAGCGTCGTGGCGTCGGGCAATTCCGCAATCGCCGCTCCCGGCCAAGCTCGATCTCCCGGCCGGTAGGTGACTGGACCCGACCCTCCCCAGTGCTGCAAGAGGCTGATTGTCCCTACCGATGGCGCGTGCACGCTCATCTGTTCCAAGGAGCGCTCTGCGCGTTTCACGTCAAACCTGGCTTTGTTGCTCGCCTGCTCGGTGCTTTCGATGGTTGCCTTGTTGAGAGCCTGGTCCGATTTCTGCTTCGTTTCCGCTTCGTGCAGCGCCTGCTCGGCATCGGCCAGTTTCAGCTTCGCTTCTTCTCCTTCAATTTGGGAGACGATCTCCTGTTTGCTAGCCTCGAGTTTTGCCGATTCTACGGCGTAGCGCGCTTTCAGCACCGCGGTCTTGTCTTCTTCTTCGGCCAGCCGCGCCTGGGCACGGGCTTGATCGATGCTGGCTTCGGCTGATTTGAGACTGGACCGGTACTGCGCGAGATCCTGCTCTGTCTTCGTCTTGTCGAACTCAACCACAACGTCGCCGGGTTGGACTGCGGTACCTTCGGCGGAAATCTTGATAATCTGCAGGTCGCCTGCTTGCGCCGGCGCGCTGATCGTCACCGACTTCAGCGCCTTCACTTCGCCGCGAAATTGCAGCGAGTCGAGAAATTCTCCGCGCCTCACTTCGATGGTGGGAACGGTAGGCGTCCGCTTGCCCAGCCGAACCGCTCCCAGCACAACGCCACTTCCCGCCAGCACGAGGATCACGATGGCCATTGCCTTGCGTTGCATCGAAAGCTGGCGGAAGCGCTGAATCATTACGAACCACTCCCCGGGGTCCGGGCGGTACTGTGTGCAGCATTCGATCCAGCGCTCGATGCAGCACTTTGCTTCGCGATATCCACATCCACTGCGGCTGAGAGATCGGGCATCAACTTGGGATCATTTCCCGAGATCGCCACAATGACCACGAACGAGCGAAGCTTATTGGAAAAGTCTCCGCCCTCGCCGATGGGAGCGAGTTGATCGAGTTTGGCCGAGAACACCAGATCTGGATACGCATCCAGCCGGACTTTTGCCGTCTGCCCGACCTGCAGGCTGGGGAAGTCTTGCTGGTTGGCCATCACTCGTACCTGCATCGTCGAGGGATTTACCACCTGCATGAACGGCACACCCGGGCGCACCTGGTCGCCTTCCTGCACTTCGCCCATGGTCCCTTGCTTCCAGATCGTGTTCAGCACGACAACTCCGTCGAGGGGCGAGCGGACCTGCATCAGGTCGGCGTTGGCCTGGGCGTGCATCATGGTTTGCTGCGTGCGATCGCGTTGAATTTCGAGAATGCGAATCGCCGCCTGAGCCGCCTTGCGCTTCAGGTCGAAGGTTTCCCGCAGTTGATCGTAGGTGGCTTTCGCCTCGTCGAGATTCTCCTGATTTTTTTCCGCATCGATGCGCGACACGATCTCCGTTTTCTGTATCTCCAGTTCCGCCTTGCGGAGATTATCTTCGGCCGTTTTCAACTCGGTTTCATCTTTGGCTCGTGCCGAATTTTCCTTTGCCTGCTCCTCTGCGACCTGGTCCACCAGTTTTGCGTAGTCAGCCTGCTTGTCGACGAAGTCCCGCATCTGCGCCTGCCGGTCAAACTCGACCAGCAGATCTCCCTGCTTAACCCGCGTGCCCGCAGGCGTCAGGTGGATGATCGTGAGGGTGGGAACCGATTGGCCTGCCAGCAGTGGCGCGAGGATGGCACGCGCCTGCACCGCCTCGGTGGTTCCCTTGAGACGCAAAACTTGGCTTGGAATGGTGGCTACTGAAGGCGCGGAGGAGGTCCCCACCGCGGGAGCCCTGCTGCGGATCACCGTGAACAAAATAACGACCAGAACAGCCGCCGGCCCGACCATCACCATCCAGCCACGCAGCCAACCGGGGCGCACGCCGCCGTCCTTAGGTGCTTCCCCTTCGATTCCCGGCTGGTCTGGTGGGGACTCAGAATCGGGAATTACTTCCGCAGGAGCTGAGTGCATGGGTGGAATTCTCCCGCCGTAGGAATCTGGTTACCGCACAAAAGTTGCCCGCCGCTGCTGGCGTTACTAAGTTATCTGACTGAGAGCCCGTTTCCAAGCCTTATTAGATCGCGAAGACAGATCCCTCTTGCGATCCGTGTCCGATTTTCTTTCTGGAGGGAATAACAATAACAAGGCGAGGAGTGCGCCCTTCAACTGCTGTTCCCGGGCTCTCGTCGGTGGCGCGTTTCGGAATCTGGGGTCAGCCCAAAAAAGCTCAGGCGAAAAAACGTGAGGCCGGTGAACGTCAGACCCAGTGGCATCTCCCACCGCGCGGTCGCGCGAATTGGGAAGAACCCGCGATCCAGTCGAGGGCTACCGGGCTGGCCTCGCATTGCAATCCACGAGGCCGCCGCCCGGATGCCGCAACTCCCGCAAATGACGCTACTGTACTTCGTTCAGCTTTTGGTAGATCAGCATCGCAACCAGCACCAGTAGAAAGACGCCAGACCCGATGCTGAAAACCCGGACCGGAATTACCAGCCGGTTCACTTTGCTCAACAGCTCCGTCTGCTCTTCTTGCATGTGCGAATTGTGGTCATCCAAAAACAGCTGGTCATCCTCGTGCATGGTGAGTGTGCTCTTGTAAATCAGCAGGATGATCAGACCAACGGCGAACACTCCGAATACGATCGTCACCACAGTCAGCGTCATAAGCCACCTCGGCAGATTCCAACCCAAGTGCAGCTTCCCACTTCGTGAGCAGGGTGCGCAAAACCCCGCGTCCAGTCCCGGGGAAGGCCCTAACGGAAATGATTATAGACCCGTTGGCAAGCTCCGGCGCTGAATTAATCCCTTTGTTCGGAGTCTGTTACAGGATCAGGAAGAATGCGTCTTCCCGCCGGCCGGCCGCATCCAACCATTAGGCAGTTTCCCCAGACCGGTTCTAGATCAGCCCTTGTGGTGGAAACGACATTTGCTATAATCAAACAGCTTTAAAGCCAAGGAGATACGAATGGCCACCACAACCGTCCCGGAAGTAACCAAGAAAGCCGCGCCCGTCACCCTTACCGCCAATGCCGTCACCAAGGTGAAAGAGATCATGGGCCAGCAAAACCCGGTTCCCGCCGGCCTGCGCATTGGAGTCGTCGGTGGCGGATGCTCCGGCTTCTCTTATTCGATGCAGTTTGAAAACGGCGCTGGAATGATGGACAAGACTTTCGAAATGGACGGACTCAAGGTGTTCGTCGACGCGACTTCGGTCATGTATCTGAATGGCTGCATTGTCGACTACGTCGAGACGCTGGAAGGCGCAGGCTTCAAGTTCGAAAACCCGAACGTGAAAAGCACCTGCGGCTGCGGATCGTCGTTCAGCGTGTAAGCGACGTTCGACAGAAATATTCTGGAACAACGAATGGCCTCATCGCATGCGATGAGGTCATTTTTCATTGGGGACGATGTCCTGAATTGTGTGGGGACAGCCGCCCTCGGCTGTCCGCGGTGCGGAGCACGGCCAGTCCGTTTGCGCCTATTGCTGCTGTGGAGGTGGAGGATTGCTCGGCGGACTCGGCTGCCCGAACCCTCCACTCGAGGGCGAGTTCGAGCTGTTCCCAAACCCCGATGAAGACGAGCCGAACCCGCTGTTATTGCCGAAGCCCCCGTTGCTCCCGGGTTGTCCATTGCTGCCGTTCTGCCCGTTGAGGTTGGGCTGTTGCCCGAAGCCCGGCATTTGAGGCTGGTAGGGAGTCGTGATCAAGCGTCCCTGATCTTGCCCTGGATCGTACACGAACACCCAGTCCTTATATTTTTTCTTGTGATTGAACTCGCGGATCGTCGAGTCCTTAATCGGACTCGTGCTGGCGACTCCTACGATCGGCCCGCCGATGATTTGGCCCGAGCCCAGCTGATTGCTTCCGGAATTGTTGCTTCCCGGCCCTGTCGAATTCGTTCCCGTCGCCTCTGAAGACGCCACCTGCGAGGGATCGGATCCGGCTGGCGCATTGCCCGGCGTCGGTTGATTCTGCCCGAACGCCGAATTGGAATTCGACCCAAACCCGCTGCTCCCGCTGAGTGGAGAGGACTGCGAGAATCCTCCGCCCGTCGATCCACCGTTCAGCCCGCCGCTGCCGCCGATTGGATTCGCCCCGGGAATAACCCCGCCCCCCATTCCGCTCAGACTCATCTGAACTTCGCCGAAGTGCAGCAGTTTGAAGTCGGCACACTTTCCGCTCTTACAGTTCAGGGGATCTTTGTATCGCTTGCGCAGAAACCGCAGGTTGTTGGAACTCTCGAGATCTTCAATCTTCGTGGGATAGCGCCCAAACTTCTTGTAGTAGGCGCGGATGGCCCGCGAGTACTGCACTCCGCGATGAATCATTTCCTCTTCGCGGTCACGCCTGATGTCGAACTTGATGTCGGAGACGATGATTGCCGCGAAGATGATCATCAGCGCCATCGCCAACAGCAGCGTCAGCATGATGTAGCCGCGCTCAGGTCTCCGGGAGCCATTCGCTCGAATTTGGGAATTCAAAGTCATCGTCAGAGAGCAGGTTTCAAGGTTGCAGACGTTTCCAGGTGTCAACATGAGCCGACGGTCGACCGCACTCTGAAACTCTGAAACTCTGAAACCTTGAAAACGTCGAATCCTTATCCCTGCGTGAGCGGGAGGGTCTGCGGCGGACCGCTGTACACCATGTCCTGAATCTCAACCGACGTGGGCGTTATGCGAATCACTTTATAGCGCCGGTCCACAATCTCGCCTTCACCCGCCACCCACACATCCTCGCCCGAAACGGACTTCAGGAAGATCTTCTTCGGTTCTCCCGCCGAGCTCGCGAAGCCGTAAAACCTCAGTGGAATCGGCGGCGCCGGCGGAATCGGCGGAGCGCCCTGGTATTTGGCCTCTTCTTTCTGCGTGTGGTCGATCGCTCCGGTGCCCTTTGGATTCGGAATGACCACATCTTCCGCCTGCGACACGAAAATGTTTCTTCCGCTACCTTCGTACACCGTTTGTTCGCTCGAGGCCAGCAAATCCAGACGAAGCGTCGGATCCAGATTCTCCACCCGCGGCTTCTTCCCGGGCTTGGCCCCCGGACGCGGCGTTGCATGCGTTGCCAGCGGAGCCGCTGCCTGTGCGCTCGAAGCCGGTGTCGACGACCCCGTAAAGATCGGGATAATCTCGTACGCCATCGCCAGAACAGCGATCACACCGAGCGCGGCCGCCCACACCGTCTGCTTCTTGTTTTCGAATCCCAGTTGCACTTACGATCCCGCCTTCAAATACGTTTCCAGCTTCATGTTCAACTTGACCGGGCCCTGCTGCTCCCCGCCCAAGCTTACGCCGTCGATGATAAAAAACATCTCGTCCCGTTCCAGCCCGTTGATGAACTTTGCCAGAGAAGTGTAGTTGCCCGTGAAGTCGGCTTCGATTTCCACCGGTTCCAGCCCGCCCGCTTCGGCAGGCTGCACCTTATATTTTTCCTGATCGAGTGTCACGCCATTGGCAGCGCAAAGTTTGCCGAGTTCCGTCGGAATCTGCGACTGCTGGGAAGGGAATCGCTTCTTGTAGAAATCGGTGATCTGATGGCCGGCCAGCACAACCTTCTGGGGAAGATCCTTTAGCGGCGCCACCTGGCGCGTTTTCGTAATTAATTCCGTCTGCAGCGTGTTCAATTCCTGGCGGCGGGTATCGGCCGATCCGACCAACGGCGAAAAGTACACGATGGCTGCCAGCAGATCCACTCCCGCCATGATTGCGATCGCGGTGGTCAAGTTCTTCCGGGTTCGTCGCAGGTCTGGCATTAGTGCTGAGGTCCTTTCGGCGCCGCCGTCTTCGGTTTCGCTGCGGTTGTCGATTTCATCTCTGTTTTCGACTCTGTCTTCGGCGCCGCGGCGGCAGCGGCCATTGGTTCAGGAATGTAAATTGCCACAATGTCAAAGCGCTCGGCGTCGCCAGTGGTGGACTGTTCGATGTGTCCGGCTTCGACTCGCGTCTGCGCAAAGCGCCGCGATTCCTCCATGCGGCGTGCCAGTTCCAGCGCCCGATCCCGCGAATCGCCCGCCACCGTCATCTTCAGTCCGAGTTGGTTATCCTCATCCAGTTGCGGACTGATCGACATCAGGTGCACGTGCGGCGGCATCACCTTCTCCAGATTTTCCAGCACCCGCGTCCACGAGAACGCCTTGCGCTCGATCAGCTGGTTCAGAAACTGCGATTCATCGCGGGTGGTGCGGTTTTCGGGCAGGTTGAGGATTCTCTCGGCTTCGGCGCGCAGCCGGTCGCGATCGGCAATCATCGCGTTTTTCTCCGCGATTGCGGCCCGATCCCGCCGGGCGTTAACCCAACCCGTGATGTCGAGCGTCAGCAGCACCAGCGTGAGCAGCGCCACCGCGCCCACTGCGGTGCCCCAGCGCATCCAGAACTGCCGCGCATCTTCATAGGGCTGGCTCGCGAGATTGATATCGAGACGCATAGTTAGGAGATCAACGCCCCCACCACTCCTGCCATTCTCCAGCGCGGCACCGTGCCGCCGGTGCTCGCACCCAGTTGCGCCGACGACACCAGTTCCTGCACCTCGGCTCCGGTCTGCGCGCGCAGTGCCGGAGCCGCGCCGCCCGCCTCCGGCAGTCCCGCAACAAAAATTCGCTCAATGTTGAGATGGTACGTGTCCTGGAAAAACACCACCGACGGATAGACTTCCTCCGCCAGTTGTTCTCCCGTGATCGTAACCCCGCGCGTATTTTCCAGCGTGCGGAACAGTTGCAACTGATCTTCGTTCAAGATCGCAATGCTGGTGGTATGCGCGTCGACCTTGATTACCAGCGTCGGCTTCTTCGCGTCGGCAGCGCCAATCGCCGCCAGCGTGGACGGCAGCACCACACCCGGATTGAATCCCGCATCGCGGAACGCGGCCTCGTAATCTTCGATGACGCTGGCCATGGCCACGGCCGCCACCACCCGCACCTCATTGTTGACCTTTTGCGCGTGGTATGAAACTTTCGCCTTGTCCACGTCAAACGGCAGGGATTTCTTCAGCCGGAACCGCACCACACCGAGGGCCTCTTCGCGATCGGAGGGCAGAGTATCGAATTCCACCAGCATCACGCGGACGGCTGCGTCCGGCACAATCGCAATTACATCTTTCGAACGCTGCGCAACCCCGCCCAGCGCCGCTTCAATGCCGGCGCGTACCGCATCCTTCTGCCGCAGATTGTTTTCCACCAGGTCGGGAATCACGCTGCCCGGCGCCAGTTCGCGCGCCGCCGACGCTTCCAGGCCGCCCCCGCTTTCGGTGAGGCGCCCGGCCAGCACCCGGTCCGCCGCGATTTCGCAGGCCAGCTTCGGTTTAGGTGTGTTGGAAGTGGAACTCATTTCGCGAGAACGCCCCTGGAGAAAACTCCTCTATAAATCAGAACCCGAATCATCCCTAAATGCAATAGCTGAAAGGGCACTTGAGGAACGTAGCGCCGGCATCTTGCCGGCTGTCGCGAGGCCCTCTTGCCCTCGGACGTGCGGGCGGGACGCCCCCACGACAGCCGCCGGGTCGGCGGCGCTACTCCTGCGGCGCATTCCGCCTGAGTACCCAGACAGCCCAACTTCTTCCTGAACTCCCTACCGCATGGCCTCAATGAACGTGACCTTGTTGATCTCTTTCAACGTGGTCATGCCCAGCCGGACTTTGTCCAGCGCCGACTCGCGCAGGAAGCGCATACCCTCGTCGCGGGCGGCGCGCCGGATCTCCGATGTCGGCTTCTTGGCCAGAATCATCTCGCGGATGCGGTCACTCAAATCCAGCAGTTCGTGAATCGCGGTTCGCCCGCGGAATCCCGTGCCGGCGCACTCAATGCAGCCCGGCCCTTCATACAGGGGAACGTTACCCCACTGCGCCGGATCCAATCCGCTGGCCTCCAGAACGTCGGGCGCATAATGCACTTCCGTACGACACGACTCGCAAATCAAACGCACCAGCCGTTGCGCCAGAATGCAGTTCAACGCCGAAACGAAGTTGTAAGGCTCGACGCCCATGTTCAGGAAGCGCCCGATCACGTCGACGACGTTGTTGGCGTGAACCGTGGTGAACACCAGGTGCCCGGTCAGCGCCGACTGAATGGCGATCTGCGCCGTTTCCGCGTCGCGGATTTCGCCGACCATGATCTTGTCCGGGTCGTGGCGCAGAATCGACCGCAGCCCGCGGGCGAAGGTCAGTCCTTTTTTCTCGTTCACCGGAATCTGCGTGATGCCGCGCAACTGGTATTCGACCGGGTCCTCGATCGTGATGATCTTGTCTTCGTCGGTCTTGATTTCGTTGACCGCGGCGTAAAGCGTAGTCGTTTTGCCGCTGCCCGTCGGCCCCGTCACCAGCACCATGCCGTACGGTTCCTTGATGTAGCGGCGGAAGCGGCGCAGGTCGTCGTCATCGAATCCCACCACGTCGAGCGTCAGCGTGCGGAACTTCTCGCTCATCGACTCTTTATCGAGCACGCGGAGCACAGCGTCTTCGCCGTGAATCGAGGGCATGATCGACACGCGGAAGTCGATGGCGCGCCCGTTGTACTTCACGCGGAAGCGCCCGTCCTGGGGCACGCGGCGTTCGGAAATGTCGAGTTCGCTCATGACCTTGATCCGCGAAATCACGGTCGAGTGATGCTCTTTGCCGATGGGCGGCATGGCCTGCGTGAGCACGCCGTCAATGCGGAACTTGATGACCACCGAATCGTCGCGGGTCTCAATGTGAATGTCGGAAGCGCGCCGCTGCAGCGCGGTGAAAATCGTGGTGTCGACCAGCCGGATGATCGGGCTGGTATCGCCCGTCGCCGTCAGCTTGTCGATCGTCAGCGTCTCTTCCACGCCCGTGTTTTCGTCTTCGCGGACGATCTGGAAGCCTTCGCTGGCTTCTTCCAGCACGCGCTGCGACTGCTCGGTCTTCTTGAGAATGTCCGAGATCTGCTTCAGCGTCGAAACCTTGGTGATGATGCGCTGCTTCAGCAACAGGCTGATCTCGTCGATCATCATCAGCTGGCTGGGATCGGCGATGGCGATGGCGAGCTTGCCGTCCGCCGTCTCTTCCAGCGGTACAAAGTTGTAGCGGAACATCAGCTCGACTGGAATTTTCTTGAACAGCTCGTGATGCAGTTCGAAGCCAGACAGGTCGACGAATTCGCAGCGGTAGCGCCGCGCCACGTCCTGCGCGCGCTCCGAGTCGGTGATGGGATTGCCGGTCGGGCTGATCGGGCCGCCGTTTCCACCGTTCACGAACAATGATTTCTTATCGGCTGTTGCCATTCTTTTACCTGCGTCCGCGACCCGGTTAGTGCACTCCCAGAGTGAAGATCGGCAAGTACAGCGAGATCAGCACTCCGCCCACAAACACCGCCATGATCATCAGAATGATCGGCTCGATCAGCGCCATCGATGCTCCCAGCGCCGTCTGCACGTCTTCCTCGTAAAATTCCGCCACCGAGTTCAACATGGCCGGCAGCGCTCCGGTGGATTCGCCCACCTCGATCATTTCCACCGCCAGCTCCGGAAAAATCTCCTGCTCTTCCAGGCTGCCCGCGAGTCCCTGACCCTCGCGCACCCGAACGCCCGCGCGCATCACACCCTTTAAGATGCGCCGGCTGGTCATCGAAGAGCCCGCCGTTTCCATCGCCGGCACCAGCGGCAACCCGCCCTGCAGCAGCGTCGAAAGCATCCGTGAAAAACTGGCCACCTGGTGCTTCAACCGGATATCGCCCAGCAGCGGCAGGCTCAAAATCACGCGGTCAATGCGGTCCGCTCCGCGATCCGTGTCTTTCCAGCGCCACGCCACGAATCCGAGGACAGCCAGCCCGACGAACACATACGGAGCATACTTCTGCGCGTTCTGTCCCACCCCCAGCATGAACACCGTGATCGCCGGCAGCTTCGCATCCAGACTGTCGAACAGGTCCGCAAACTTGGGCACAACGTAGGTAAACAGAAACGTCACCATGATCAGCACTACGCTGACCAGCAGCGTGGGATAAATCAGCGACACGAACAGCTTCTTCCGGAACGTCATCGCCAGCCGCTGAAAGCTGATGTAGCGCGTCAGCACTTCGTCGATGTTGCCGCTTTTTTCTCCCGCCATCAGCGTCGTGGTGTAAATCTTGGGAATGATCCCTTGCGCCGCAAACGCGTCAGAGAGCAACTCTCCGCCTTTGACACGCTCCCGCACGTTCTCCAGAATCTGCTTCAGTTGCGCGTCCTTCTGGCGCTTAATCAGTAGTTCGAGCGAGTTCAGGATGGGCAGTCCGGCCCGGATCAGCGTCAGAAACTGCTGGTTGAACACCAGAAACGTGCTTTGCTTCAGCTTCCGCCGCCGGCGCAGCGAAACACCCGACGTCAGCATTCCCTGGGGCTTGACCCAGTAGACCAGGTACCCCTGCTGCGAGAAGCGGTCGCGCACTTCGGCTTCCGAGTAGCCCTGCTCGACGTGCTGCTGGACCCGCCCGCGATCGTCCGCGATTTTTATTACAAATTCCGCCATTTGCCGACTTTTCTGTTAGTTTTCCGGAGATGCCCGCTACCGCTCAGTCTAACATTCTCACTTACCATTCTAAGCGGCCGCCGACCCTCAAACCGCCCTCGCTAGTACCGCAAGTAACCCCAGCAAGGCGCATGTAGGGACAGCCGCCCTCGGCTGTTCGCCGATCGCAGCTCGGCGCTTTCCCAGCCGAACCCTACGGCTCCAATCCTCCCTCCACCGTCTCCGTTCCCGCCGGAGGCTGGAACTCGAACCGCCCATCCGCGATCGCCACATCTTCCTTCATCCCATCAAAGCGGTATTCCGTGACCGCTCCATCCACTTCCTGGATCACGATCCGCACAATCTGGTGGTCTGGTGTGATCTCCAGGAGAATCTCGCCGACCCGATCCGCCAAGGCCTGCGGTACCCCACGCAGAACCACGTTCCCCGAGGCTAGCGGTTCCACATCCGGAGCTAGAGACAATCCCTGCAACTCTTTCTCCAGCTTGGTCTTACCCAGCAAGAACGCCAGCGGGGATCGCACGTCTTCCAGCCTCTTCGCCGCCGTCTTCCGCGCCTGCCGGTCCGCCGGGACGTAAAACCACGCATCTTTCCCATCGCTGACAAACAGCTTCTCTCTGGGAGAACGGTACTCCCACCGCATCTTGCCGGGTTTTTTCAGCCACAGTGTCCCGGTCTCGGTCCGCTCCATCCCCGACCCGCGATACACCTCGGTAAACTCCGCTTCCAGCGAGCGCAGATGGTTGTAATGCGCATCGACCGCCGCCGCTTCGGTCTTGACGTCGGCCGCGGAGGCGGTCGACGGCTTGGCCATCGAAAGAGCCAGCAGCGGGAGCACGAGAATAAGCCTGAAAGATTGCACGTAATTTCTCTTTCGTCGCCGGGAGAACCAGTTTCCGGCAACCACGCGCCTAAGGATGCGTCGTCATACGGAGACGGGCTTGGGGAACAGACTCTGCACTGATTGTAGTCATTTTCCCCGCGCCTTGCTTACGTGTCGAACGCGCCGCCAGGCGTCAGGTTTTCCGTTGCCCGGCGCTGGGTGTTATGTGAGAATCGCCTCTCCCAGCCGGACTTCCCCAATTCCCGGCCGGGGCAGAGGATCGTGCATGTTCCGAGTTCTGCGCATTGCCCTGCCGTTCGCAGCGATTTCGGCTCTCTGCTGGGCGCAATCTCCCATCCCGCCTGCGGACGCCAATGCCTCGGCGTCGGCGCAGCCCGCGGTGTCAGCGGCCAAGGCTGTGGTGGCTTCCGCGGGGCCATCTTCCAAAGCTGCTGCCGCGCCCGTTGCCCCAGTCGACAATCCGCTGGGCGAAGCCAGAATCTTCTACCGCCAGGGCAATTTCCCGGGTGCGATTGCCAAGTATGAACAGTTTGTCCAGCAACACCCGCAATCGCCAGATGGCTACGCCGGACTGGTGCGAGTCTATCTCAAGCAAAAAGATGTGGAACACGCGGTGCAGATGGCAGACAAGGGAATTGCTCAATCGGACTCTCCCCGCATGCGCTCGGCCCGCGCGGAAGTCTGGTTCCGGCAGGGCAAGATCCATGAAGCCGAAAAAGAATGGGTCGAGATTGTTAACTCTGGATATCCCGAAGCCCGGGCCTTTCTCGGGCTCGCGCGCATCCGCGATGCCATTGCCATGTACAAGACCGCCAAGGCCCTGATCGACAAAGCCCACGCCCTGGATCCGGACGATAGCGATATTCAGCAAGAGTGGATCGGCACACTCTCTCTCGCCCGCCGCATCAAGTATCTCGAAGAGTCGCTGGCTGGCGAAAACAACTGGGACGCGGAAGAACGCGAGGGAGTGAAGAACGATCTGGAATATCTGCAAGAGCGGGTACAACAGAAGAAAGACTCTTGTCGGCTGGTCAGCAAGGTGACTGCTACAGAAACCCCTTTGACTCGACTTCTCATCGATCCCACCCATCTCAATGGGTACGGACTGTCGGTAGCCCTGAACGGTCACAAGAGCAAGCTGTTGCTGGACACGGGAGCCAGCGGAATTCTCGTCACGCGTTCGATCGCGCAGCACGCTGGCATCTCCAAAATCAGCCAGACCAAACTGGGCGGAATCGGCGACAAGGGACGCCGCAATGGGTACGTGGGCGTGGCCGACTCCATCAAGATTGGCGACCTCGAGTTCCAAAACTGCTCCGTGGAAGTCATCGAGCAGCGCTCGGTGGTGGAAGATGAAGGTCTGATTGGCGCCGACGTGTTCGAAGATTTTCTCGTGGAAATCGATTTCCCCAACGAAAAGCTCAAGCTGAGCCAGCTCCCAAAGCGCCCGGGCGAAAGCGAACAAAAGCTTGCTCTCAACAGGGAAGACGACGATACCGACGATTCTGACGCTTCGGAACCGAAGGCCGAAGCCAAATCAGGCGAGAGCAAGACCGCAGACGCCAAGATTCCTGCGCCTGCCTCAGGCCCGCAGGACCGCTACATCGCTCCTGAGATGCAGTCTTACACTCGCGTGTTCCGCTTCGGTCACGATCTGTTGGTTCCCACCAGCATCGGCAACGTGCCCTCCAAGCTGTTCGTCATGGACACAGGAGCCACGACAAATTTCATCTCGCCGGCCGCAGCGCGGGAAGTGACAAAAGTTCACAACGACTCTGACACGATCGTCAAAGGGATCAGCGGCCGCGTGAACGACGTCTTTACCGCCAACAAAGCTGTCCTTTCGTTCGGTCACTTGCGGCAAGAGAATCAGGACATGACCGCGTTTGACACCAAAAACATGAGCGACAGTATCGGCACGGAGATTTCGGGTTTCCTGGGCTTTACCACGCTCCGCGTTCTCGACATCAAGATCGACTATCGCGACGCCCTGGTCGACTTTCAATACGACGCTAAGCGCTTTGGCCGGTGACCTCCCTCCGGTCCATCATCGGCCCACCATCAGCAAACAACGCTAACCACTAAACAATGAGTATTGATGCGTCCCAGCGATCTTTCTCAGCCGCCCGGGTTCGCTGAGCGTGTATTCCAGCAGCGGATTGTGATAAAGCACGTATACCGGTCTGGGATGAGCGCACAAAGACTGTTCCAGATTCGCGACCACTTTCCGCATTCCCGATTCCGGGAACGGATTGAAGAGAAAAATCACCAGCGGATCCGCGGGAACAAGGAAGGCAGTGGCGTCCGCGCAGATCGATTCCACCGCGAAGCATTTCTGCGACTCGCTCTTGTACTGGCGCAGGTTTTCCTGCGCGATTTTGTGCAGCGAAGGCAGAAGTTCCACGCCGATGATCCGGCGGAAGGGATGGTCCGACGCCATCAGCAGCGTGCGTCCCTTGCCCGAGCCCAGATCGATAAAGGTGAAGTCGCGAAAGTCGAGAGTAGTGTTCAGCGTGGTCTCGCCGGGCCCCGGCGCTTGCTGCAGAGCGTCGAGCATCTCGTGAAATGCCGCCGGGTCGGTGGGCTGGTATGCGGAATGGAACATGCCCAGCAGCCGGTCGCGCCATCCCACGGCGCCGCTGGTGGTATTGACGCCATGGTCCCAGTCGTAATCCGCATCGCCAAAGCGCGCCCGCAGGCGCTCCGGAGTGGAATCGCGGGCGAACTCCCATAGCACTCCCAGAAGTCGGCGCGTCGCGGCAAACGATCCTTCGTAGGTCGCGGCATACCTCCACCATTGCCACGCGGTTTGCAGCACGCTGATTTGGGGAAGCGAATCCATGTAAAAAGGATGAAGAACGCCTAGACATGATACGGGGAAACACGTTATGCGAGGGCAATGCGCGTACTGAAAGTTGCTGCTAACCCTGAGTGTGGAACTTGGGCGGAGGAGCTTTGTATCCGGGAGGCACGCCCTTGGTGATGAAAGAGAAATTGTCCGGGTTCTGAACCAGCACCTGGCCATCCGGAGTCATGATGTAAGGATTGCCGTCGGGATCGACCGGGATGCCGCGGGAGTGCTCAGCCACGGCCAGTTCCGACATGCTGCTGGGAAAACGTCCCGTGTGCTCACGAAATTGACTCACGGCGGATTCCAGATTCGTGACGTCTTCATCCACCTTGATCGAGCGCAGGTGTTCGATGGCATTCAGGCGGATGTTGGTTTCGTAGCTGGTCTCGTAGGTGGCGGTCCAGAGCATGCGGGCGGTGGCGAGATCGCCGGCGTGCGCGGCCATCTGCGCGGCCATGATTTTCATGTAGGGATGCGAGTTGGGAACGTTCGAGCCCTTCTCAAAGACCTGGGCGGCGTTCTTGTAATCCTTGAGTTCGGTGTAGTAGACGAACCCGAGATCGTAATAAAGGCGCCAGTTGTCGGGATTGTGCTGGATGCCATACTCCATCAAATGAATGGCGCGCTCCGGCTGGCCGGCGCCGCCGGGCGGCTTGGGAGCCAGAAAGCTGGCACCGAACTGGTAGGCCGGAAGCAAATGCGGGTCGAGCGCGGTCGTGATCTCCAGTAGCGGAGCAAGTTCGTTATAGGTGTGCGCGCTGTCGAAATGGCGGTGGCCGAAGTATTGCACGGTGCGCGTCCAGTAGATGCAAGCCATCAGACCGTCGAAGCCCAGGCTGGCGCGCTTGATCATCTTTGGGGAGTTGATGTAGAGAGCGTCCTCCAGCGTGGCTTGCGGACGGATTTGGTCGATTTTCCGCAGCAAAAGAACGCAGGCGGCCATCGAGACGGCAAAACAGACGGCGGCGATGATGGTAGTGCGCTGCCGTTCGGTCTTCATTTCAAGTTCCTGCGCTCGAAAATCAGGACTGCCCCGCTCAGGGCCATCGCTGTATAGAACAAGGCATAGAGCGTATTTTGCAGGATCAGCTGCGATCCCATCGGCTGCTGATGCGCGACCGCGCTGATGACGTTGAGCGCCGAGAAATTCGGCACCAGATAGGCCGCGCCCGTGGCGACCCAACGGGTCATGCCGTGCGCCATCGCGGCGAATCCCCGCAGGTCATCGGAGAAGCTTCCGATCACGAACAGCGAGAACGCAAAAACCGCCGAGAGCAGCGGGGAAGAGAACGATGAAAACAGCAGCGCCAGCGAACAAATAATCAGAAATTCGAGGATGATGAAATACAGCGCTACCAGGATCAGGCCGTCCGGTTTAGTGAACTTGTGAGCCACGTAGAGCAGCGCGCCGAAGACTCCGATGGCCATGAAAACCGTGTTCACCACCAGCGTTCCGGCCAGGCCGAAGAACTTGCCCACAATGAACTCCCAGCGGCGCACGGGACGCGACAGCACGGTATACAGCGTGCGCTTCTCGATTTCTTTCGAGACCAGGCCGATGCCGATGAAGATGGCGATCACGACTCCAAACAGCGAGACCGCGGTGAGGCCCAGATTGATCACCACCAGGCGCTCGATGTCGATGGAAATCTGGCCTACCAGAATGGCTGCGCCCGAAAGCAGCAGGGCGAAGGCGATGAGATTGTAGAGGACGCGGTCGCGTACCGCTTCGCGGAACGTGTTGCGGGCGATGTGAACGATGCGTGAACTCATACGGCGGTACCCACCGTTTTCCCTGCGGGAATTTGCGAGTGCTGTAGCTTCTCCACGAAGTAGGCTTCGAGCGAGGTGCGCAGCGGCGTGATGGCGATCAGCCGGATGCGCTCGCGGCGCAGCGCGTCAATCGCGGCGTCCTGCTGGTTTTCCGGCAGAACGGCGCGCACCGTATCTCCGGTAACGTGGCACTCGGCGCCCAGTGCTCTCATCGAAGCCGGAATCTGGGTGCCTTGCCAGATGACTTCCACCTTGCCCTGAACGCTTGAGGTCAAATCTTCCACCGCGCCCACGCCCCGCAATTCGCCTTTATAAATAATGGCGACGCGGTCGCAGAGCGCCTCGGCGTCCGAGAGAATGTGGGTCGAGAAGAATACCGTTTTGCCTTCCTGCTTGAGTTGCTCCATCAGGTCGCGAACCTCGCGGCGGCCGAGAGGATCGAGACCCGACATCGGTTCATCGAAGAAAACCAGTTTGGGACTATGCAGAATCGCTTGCGCGATTCCCGCGCGCTGCAGCATGCCTTTGGAAAACTTGCGCAACTGCACGCCCTTGATGTCGGTGAGACCCACGCGCTGCAGCACTTCTTCCACCCGGCGCGTGCGGTCCTTGGCCGGAACTCCCGAGAGCTGTCCGTAATAGTCCAGCAATTCGTGCGCGGTCAGATAGTCGTAGAAGTAGGGCTGCTCCGGAAGGAAGCCGATTTGCGCTTTGACTTCGGGATCGGTCCAATCGTGGCCCAGGATGCGCGCGGTCCCAGCGGTGGGGAACACCAGTCCCATCAGCATTTTCAAAGTCGTGGTTTTGCCCGCACCGTTGGGGCCGAGGAAACCAAAAATTTCTCCCTCTTCGACGCTGAGATGAAGCGGTTGCAGGGCTCGTTTGGGCCGCTTCCTCCAGAAGCCAACCAGGTACGTCTTTTCGAGGCCAAGAATTTCAATTGCCGGCATGGTAAGTCGGGACCACCTCGCTGATCTTTTCGGAAAATATTATATGCAATGGGATGGGCCGCGAGAACTAGCAGCAGGTTACGTCAGTCACAGCAGACGCCGGCGGAATGAGTGGGCTCGGTGGGGCCGAGGCCGGAATGCTCGCACATCTAGGAGATTCTCATCTCGGAATGAGATTGCTGGTCGCTATTGTGCGACTGGGAAGGCCAGACAGGCTGCCAGGTTGTTGACCGGAGTGTCGCCGACGGTGGCCAATTGCGAGCGCAGAACGCCATCGTTGGTGGAGCAGTAATCGTGGTTTCCGGTGGAGTTCACAAGCACCGGTGCCGAAGCCGTAATATACGCGTCGTTGTAGCTCGTCCCACCCGTAACCACTCCGGTAGCCAGGAAAACGAAGCCGCTCTTTCCCGTCCCCCCAGGCGTGGACGTGGCCAGGAAGCTATCGATCAGGCAAGCTGTGGTCGACGATGGTGTGCACGGGCCGGCGCCTCCCAAGTCCCCGATGTTGGGGGGGTATCCCACCGTGGGATACGTATTGAAGTAGACGACCTCGGCGCTTTGCAGGGCCTTCAGAGACCCGACTGCTGAAGCTTCGTTGGCAGCGACGCGAGCCTGTAGCAGGTTGGGGATCGCGATCGCGGCGATGATGAGAATAATCGCCACTACGATCAACAACTCGATGAGCGAGAATCCCTTTGTCGAGCGCATAAAACATTCCCTTAGCCGCGTGCCTTCGATGGGGGGGAGACCCACTGGATAGGTAGCAGTTTCGATACCAAGTCCTCGGCCTCAATCGGAACCTTGGTAATTCCTTAATGCCCTGATAGATCAATGGGTTAGCCGCAGGGCCGCGAGTGGAAGGGGAACCGCATGCCGGCTTTGCCAGCCGACTCTGACAGAAAGTGTCACGTTCCTTTGCTAAAAGGAGGCAACCTCCAGCGGATGCCTCCAAATCGACGAGAAGCGGCGATTGAATCAGCGATTACGGTCCGCTTCCTCCTCACCGTGTTCGGCAGGCACCTCGCTGAATCCAGCCGTGCTTTACTGGTTCAGCGGGTTAAAGGTCAGGATGCCCGCTTCGGTGTTGGAGCAAACGCCCAGAGGGTCGACGCGAACCACCGCGTCCTCCTCGGCGCAAAAGCCGCGGATCCCGGTCTGGTTGATTGTGTTCGGAACCGCCCTGATCGTGAAGCCTGAGTTCACGCCACTCGTTACAGTGCCAGCGCCAGTGGTGAATTGATATCCACTCTTGCCGCCGCCAGTCGGGTTACCGTTGTTGGCGAGCACGGCGTCGATTAAGCAAGCCGTGGTCGAACTGGGCACACACGCTGCTCCCAACGGGCCACCCAGGTCGACTAGGGCCGGAGCGTAGCCGACAGTCGGGTAAGCGTTCTGGTATTCGATTTCTCCAGTGGTGATGGTACGAACCGAAGCGACCGCGGACGATTCATTCGCCGCCATACGAGCGCGCAATAAATTCGGAATCGCGATGGCGGCAATGATCAGAATGATAGCTACCACGATCAGCAGTTCGATCAGCGAGAAACCTTTTTGTGTTCGCATTGTTCCCCTGGGCTTCGTGAATTGATCCGGTCAAGGAATATCTCAGCCTGTCTGGCCAATGCCGCGACTGACGGGGGGCGCGCCGCATTGAGGCAATGCTGTGCTCAGAATCGGACGGCCCTCATTCTAACCCTTTCCCGCGCGTCGTGCTGGCAAATGCGGCACTGGGCCTGGGAAATCGTCCGTCTGGAATAGAACGCACTCCTGGCTTGGACTTGCAGTGTTTGGGAAGAGAAAACAGCGGCTGGAGCGAGGCGGCGGAAATAACAAAAGGGCAGCGAGCGTGACGCTCGCTGCCCTTTGGCTTGTACCCTCCCCCAGGTACTTCGCCAAATCAAACGTTCATTACTGGTTGAGCGGGTTGAAGGTCAGGACGGTGGCCTCGACGCTGGAGCAAGCGCCGGCCGGGTCGACGCGAACCACTGCATCTTCCTCGGCGCAGAAGGCGCGGATGCCGGTCTGGTTGA
>Ga0181532_10000072_pt1 | contig 97665 bp, 85 predicted proteins | sample PEATcosm2014_Bin_33_FD_119768 | JGI IMG/M metagenome (GOLD analysis project Ga0181532, IMG submission 119768) | Peatland microbial communities from MTU Mesocosm Facility, Houghton, MI, USA - PEATcosm2014_Bin11_30_metaG | ecosystem: Environmental > Terrestrial > Soil > Wetlands > Peat | place...
AGCCACAGCAGGAGAGCTGGCAGCCGCAGTGGGCGTTGGGTCAGCCACAGCAGGAGAGCTGGCAGCCGCAGTGGGCGTTGGGTCAGCCACAGCAGGAGAGCTGGCAGCCGCAGTGGGCGTTGGATCAGCGATAGCGGGAGTGCTGGCAGCCGCAGCGGGCGTTGGGTCAGCGACAGCGGGAGTGCTGGCCGCAGCAGCGAGTGCTGGATCAGCGACAGCCGGCGTGCTGGCAGCCGCAGTGGGCGTTGGATCAGCGATAGTGGGAGTGCTGGCCGCAGCAGCGGGTGCTGGATCAGCCACCGCCGGCGTGCTGGCCGCCGCCGGGGTGCAGTTTTCGGAGATCATATTCACTCCGGTAACCACAACGCTGTTGTCCGAGGAACCAGAACTCGCAGACGCATTCGTTCTTTGACCAATGATCTCGACGTCGTGTCCCAAGTGCGGCTTCAGGTCAACGGTGCTGCTGGTGACTCTAAAGCTTTGAGTGGTGCCGTCCTCGGCCACGGTGTAGCTGCCATCAGAGCCACCCAGGCATCCCTTGAGGCTGGCTTGGTCGGCGGTGCTGCTCGGCACTGTGGTCTGTCCGAACCCCAATGTGACTAGCAGAACCGGTACAACGATCAGCAGAAATATCTTTTTCACAGAATCCTCCTAAGATTCTCGCCGCGTAGCGCTTTGACAATTTCACTTAGGATTTAATTTTTGCTGCCGATCCCTAAACGGACTCGGGCATGGCGCACGAGTCGATCTTCCGGCCGAGGAACCTGGAGCATCCAGAGTGGAACAACTCAAACTTTATTGGGTAGGGACCAGGTTGTCTGATCAAAACCGCTCATATTCGATTCGATGACGCTAGAATTTTCGCGGGCGCTAGCCGAACGCCTACGATGAGCGAGCTGATCATGAAAAACCAGGTCATCTTGTGGAGGAATCAACAACGCGATGGCGATGATGCTTCTCCGCAGGCAATTCTATGCAGAAGCAATCCACGCAGGGTTCAGGTACCGCTTGAATCGTTCGGTGTGATCCCGACCTGATTCAAGACTCAACATTCTTGATGCAGCAATGTTGCGCGCTTGGCTCAGGCAATTCGCCGCGCACTTCTCTCAGGATGCTCCCGCAGGATTCTTTCGATATGGGCCTGTAATTCATCTGCCATATTCTTCTTGGCATCTTCGAAACTGCTCCCACGAACTGTTACCGACGGACTTTTGCAGAGGCCCTTCCAGCCATCACCTTCCGGCCAGAAATCGCAGCTAATCGATATAGTAGCGGCCACGGGTAAGCTGACTATTTGAGAAGTCATAATTTACTCCCACTCGAATCTTGGTTGTGCAACTGAGTTGTGCGCGCCGACGTCTGAAACCTCGCGAAACCCGAGGACGCAATGATCGTGCACGCAACGCTCAGACACACCCAGACGCTCCGCAACGTCAGTTATTGAGCGCAGAAAGCAAGAAGCATCCGATGAACACGCAGCAGCTTGCTTTTGGTCTCGTAATAGATGAAGCCCGCTTCCTTGAACCTTTTCATGAAAAAGCAAACACGCGAGCGCGTGGTCCCTACCATTTCTGCCAGCGTCTCATGACTGATTCTCGGAACCACACTCTCGGTCGGTCCATGCGCATCGAAGTGGGCGAGCTGCAAAAGAATGCGCGCAAGTCTTTTCTCGCTCAGACTGCAACGTTGGTCAACGAGATCCTGCTGGTATCGAATGTTCCTTGCCAGCACGTACGCCCAAAACACATTCGCCAACTTCACCTGCCGCGCCAGTGCGAGCATCATGGTCTTTTTCTCAATGCGCAGGAGGCTACAGTCTGTTATTGCACTGGTGGATGTCGTGCGGGAAGACTGACCGGCGATGGCATCCTTGCCAACAAAATCTTCATCGCTCAATATGTCGAGGGTTGCTTCCTTTCCGGACTGGGACTTAACGCTGACCTTTACCTTGCCCGTTTGAATGACAAACAGGGCATCGGTCGCATCGCCCTGCGCGTAGATGGTTTGCCCTTTCCGGAAAAATACAATCTCCCTGCCATTGCCCGCGGTTGATAGAAAGGTTTTCGGGTTGAAAGCAGGCCTAGTCATGGCGTCCCCAGTCCTCGAACGCAGAGAATATCTCATCCGAACACAATAACTACGCTAAAGATGTTCAATACCGCTCACATTGCTGACAGGTCAAGAGATTGTTTGAGGGCGCTGGCTCCGGACGGCTTCTTTGGGGTTCTGGCAGATGGTGGTGCGGGGTGCTGCTTAATTAAGAATTATCCGATTCCACATTACAGATGCGATCGCCGGACTTCCCTTCGATTGCTAGGCGGTAGCCAGAAAAAAGATGCGGGCCCAAGGATTGGACCCGCACCGATACAAGAGTTAGTCGACTTTCTTATATCTCGAACTGCCTGACGCAATACCTCGCAGTCATTTTGCTACTTCCGGGGGGCCTCTTCAGACTTGGGCGCCTCTTTGGCTGGATGCGGGGCAGGCTGCGCATGGGCTACAGTTGCCGGCTTAGCAGCAGGCTGCGCGTGAGGCGCAGGTGCTGGTTTAGGAGCAGGCTGCGCGTGGGCTGTTGTCGCTGGCTTAGAAGCGGGCTGCGCATGAGGCGCAGCTGCCGGTTTAGGAGCAGGCTGCGCGTGGGCTGTTGTCGCTGGCTTAGAAGCGGGCTGCGCATGAGGCGCAGCTGCCGGTTTAGGAGCAGGCTGCGCATGGGCTGTAGTCGGCTTTTTAGACTCGGCGGCCGGACTAGCCACCTTGGGTTTGGCAGCCTTGTTCTCAGCGGCCTTATTCTCGGTCGCCTTGCTCTCGGCAGCCTTGTTCTCAGCGGCCTTATTCTCGGTTGCCTTGCTCTCGGCAGCCTTGTTTTCAGCAGCCTTGTTCTCGGTCGCCTTACTCTCGGCAGCCTTGTTCTCAGCGGCCTTATTCTCGGTTGCCTTACTCTCGGCAGCCTTGTTCTCAGCAGCCTTGTTCTCTGTCGCCTTACTCTCGGTTGCCTTATTCTCGGTCGTCTTGTTCTCGGCAGCCTTGTTTTCAGCAGCCTTGTTCTCGGTCGCCTTACTCTCGGCAGCCTTATTCTCGGTCGCCTTGCTCTCGGCAGCCGTGTTCTCAGCGGCCTTATTCTCGGTTGCCTTACTCTCGGCAGACTTGTTCTCAGCGGCCTTATTCTCGGTTGCCTTGCTCTCGGCAGCCTTGTTCTCAGCGGCCTTATTCGCGGTCGCAGGAGCCTTATAAGGTGCTCCCGCCTGTTTGGCGGCTACCACCCCTTGACCGCTAAACTCGCCAGGCTTCGCGGTTGCAGCGATTGCCGGCCGCCCCTGGTTCACAGACGCCAAGAGTGCGTGGTTGGTACTGGCAGCGTGCACCTGCTGGGTTTGCATCGCCGTTGGCGGTGTGTGTCGCCCGCGTGCCGCCGTCTCTTCCGCGGCGGTCGGACGGGCGGTAATTCCACCAGTGCCGCCGTTATAGCTGACATAGTTTACCGTGGTTTCGTTGATTACGGTTTTGTTGTAAACATTGTGAATGTTCGTGACATTCACGTTATTCACCGAGGTGTTGTAGTTGAAGGCTCCGTTGTTCCAATATCCGCCGCCATAGCCGATACCACCATAGCCGAAGCCGTAGTTGACGCCACCGTAGAAGCCGACCTGCTCACCCCAGTAGCCTTCATTCCAAGCGAAGGCGTTGCCGCCCCAACCCCAATAGCCAGGGGTCCAGAGCAAGCCAACGGTGGGCGGCTCGACCCACGTACCCGGCACCCAGAAGTAGCCTTCATCCCCATACCCCCAATAACCGGGTGTCCACAAATACCCCTCAGCGGGAACCATGGGTTGCGTGTAAATCGGTAGCGCGGGCGGAGCGATCGTGATAGCCACGCCGAACTGCGCGAACGAGATGGCCGGTATGGCCAATATCAGAGCTGCTAACAACAGGAAACGGATGTTACGCATTTTGTCCTACCTTGCCAGATCATCCTTCGATTGCCCGGTTCGACCCTAGGAGCTGCGGGCTGCGTGGAGTAAGAGGCGACGCGTCAAGCGTCATAGAAAGGATTGCACGGACGCATTGTCAGGTCTGTGCACTATGGCTCACTTTTGGGAATGTCACAATTAAATGGGCCAAGTGAGTTTTTCGAGATCGCCCGGCTGGTGCGGGGAAGAAAAATGGCGCGAGTCCATCGACCGGACCCGCTCCAATTATCTTTAAGAGTACGCTGAAGTCTTACGCGGCACTCTTTTTCTTAGTCGCTTGCGCGGAAGGCGATGTCACCAGGCTGTCGCACTGCTTGGCGTGCGGTTTCGCAGACCCATGTTGCGCTGGGCCCCTGATTCCCGGGACGTGCACTCCTTGAAATCAAATCGCAGTTCGCCGTCCGCTGAAGAGGTTGATGACCAGGACTATCAACCCCACAACCAGGAGCAAGTGGATCAGACCGCCGCCGATATGGAGGCTGAAACCCAGAAGCCATAAAATCAGAAGAACAACGAAAATCGTCCAAAGCATATTGACGCCTCCGGCTCAGTGCTGTGTCTGGCACAAGTCGCCTCGTGCTTAAGTTCGCGTAAGAATTTCAGATGCACCAAGAGCCGCTGTGACCTTAGCAAATGCGGAACAGAAGGTCTGTGCAATTGTGCTCACGGCAGGCAAATGGAATTGCCGACCCCATGTCGTGATGAGACTTGGAGTGTATTGTTCGTACGCGTTCCAGTGTGCATTCGGGTGCGGATGTGAAGCGGTTTTGTTGCGATCTGTTCGGCATGCAGGATTCCATCACTTGAAAGAAATCAAGTCATTGCAGATGGTTGTCGTTCTCGGCTTGCAGTGACTTCTCGCCGTCTTTCCAGCCGCTTTGAGGAGGAGCTGATTTCTTGACGAGTTGCCGTGGTGTCTTGCTGGTTCGCCCTGAACCTCTGGTCCACTTTATGCCGGCCGAAGGTTTATCTTGTGTGGTCTCGTGGCGCGTCTCCTCGCGAACCTCAGGTCTGACCGCGAGTTTATCGGCCGTCTGCGCGTCAAGCTGCCCGGTGACCGGCAGGCTCTCAGCTTTCTGAAATCCGCGGATGCTCGCCCGCGTTCGGAGACCCGGCACGCCGTCGATCTTCCCGTGGTATTGTCCCCTGTCCTGCAGAGTTTGCTGCGTCTTCTTTATGTCGTTCCCAGGTGTGTCCGCTGTTGCTTCTCTGCTGAGATTGACTCCCGAATCAATCGGCGTCCGTCGCGGTCCCGAGATCCACGTCGTCAGCAATATGAAGACAATCCCAGAGCACCCGATTTTGCTGGCGAACAACATTCCATCTCCTCGGACTTTGTAGACCGGCGGTCCAGCGGCTGAGCCCGCAGGTATTGCGGTGACTGCGGGGGCCCTTCTGAGTGCTGGGGTTGGCCCAGCACCGAGTGGGAAGGTCCGGCCGTCAGGTTTGGCGGGGAACCTGCCCTCTCAGGACATCAATAGAATCGCTCACTTCCTCATCGAATACTGTGCTATATGGCTCACGTCGTGAGCGTGCGCCACAAGTCGGCTCAGGCCGTTCCGATAGCGGCTTTTTCATGAGGGAAATCCAGCACGCTCCGCAGCGAGTGAACTGCCGGAGTGACCACCTTTGAACAGCTTTAGCGGCGGTTGGTGTCGAAGCTGCGTACATGTGGGAGGTGAGCCTTCCCTGCAGAAAACTATCCTGTCTCCCTTGCGCGGGCTATCTTCGTTTGATCATCCAGCCGATGAAGGCTCCTGCCGTGAAGCCCACGGCAAATGTGGTCGCAACTGTCAGCCCGGGGTGTCGCCGGATGCGCTGCGTGGTGTCGTTCAGAAATTCTTGGGCAGCATCGCCGCCCTGCTTTGCGGCACGCCGCACTGCTCCCACGCCGTTCCCGATTGCGTCGGCGACTGCGTTCGTTGCACGAGACGCCTGGTGAACCGAGTCGGAGACGTGTTCCGCCGTTCCTTCCGTTACCGTTTGTGACATGGCATCCTCCTGGGTGTTTTGCTGCGGTGTCGATCTACCTAATAGTGCGGAACCCGATTCTCGCATTTCGGACAAGCAAAGTCCGGGTCGAGTGCCGGAAAGAAGTCGGACTCAGTGGCAATCCGGCCAGAGATGTACGTGTCTACGTCGAGTAGCATCACGCGGTCGTGATGGTCGAATGGTCGGTGGTCCGCCGTTAACCCATGACCGCGCTTTCCACTTACGGACTATGAACACACTACCCGCGGACACTCCGAATAACTGTACCTTTTTATACATTTCTGGAAACAGAACTAAGCAATACTTGTTAACGTGACGAGAGGCTGTGCTGGATGACTCCGACCGAAACACCCGTTGCTCACAAGGTTTTGCTCGTAGATGACGATGATGCCGTTCGCACCATGATGTGCGCGACACTTGAACACAAAGGCTTTGAAGTCGTCGCAGCGGCCAGCGTGACAGAGGCATTGAAACATATCGCCACTGACCGATTTGACGTACTCATAACCGACCTGCACATGCCCAACCCCGGAGACGGTTTCACGGTAGTGACCGCGATGCGTCACTCCCAACCGGAGGCGCTGACTCTGCTAGTCAGCGGCTACCCTGACGTGCAGAGCGCCATGGCCGCGATCCTTCTGGAAGCGGACGAAATCATGGTGAAGCCGTTCGATACTGGGAAACTAGCCGATCTTGTCCGCGAGAGGATGCTTAACCGCAGACCTGCTGCGCGGCTGGAAAAAGAGAGAGTGGGCACGATCCTGCGGCGTTGCATTGCCCGGGTAGTCCAAGACTGGTTGGCGAGGGCAAAACAGAGCAAAGAACTCAACCACATCCTGCTGAGCGACGACGAACGTACTGGACACCTCCCTAAGCTGGTCGAAGATCTGATTGTCCGCCTGAGCAAGCCTTCTGCCACCGCGAAAGACAGCGATGCTGTGTTTTCGGCGGCCGCGGTAGCCCATGGCAGGCTGCGACATAAACAAGGCTATACTCCCGCGATGCTGGTGCACGAGTCGCGGATCCTCCAGGTGACGCTTTTCGGGACGTTGCAGAGCAATCTGGGCTTTCTCGATTTCAGCCTGCTCTTGCCCGACGTCATGACGATTGCGGACGAAGTGGACGCGCAGTTGACCCAGTCGATGGATAGCTACATGGATGCCACGCGGACGCCGGCGGCGGCCTAGGAGTGTGTCCGAGTATTCAACCGTGAACCGCTGATTTAGATTGAAACTCACAGGTTCGATATGCCAAGTTTCAGAGCATGGGAAAAACCTACCGCGCCTATCTGCCAGAGCAAGATTTTCTGTTACCGCCGAGCCTGGGCGACTGGCTGCCGGAAGATCACCTGGCGTATTTCGTCTCCGACGTGGTGGAGCAACTGGATCTGAGTGCCATCGAGTCGGTATACGAGGAAGAAGAGCGCGGTCAACCCCCGTACCATCCGCGGATGATGACCAAGATCTTGATTTATGGGTACTGTGTGGGAGTGTTTTCCTCGCGGCGGATACAGAAGAAACTGAGCGAGGATATCGGGTTTCGGGTGTTGGCAGCGGGGAACCAACCGGATTTCCGAACGATCTCGGACTTTCGGAAGCAGCATCTGGGGGCGCTGCAAGGGTTATTTGATCAAGTGTTGCAGATCGCGTTGCAGGCGGGGACGATGAAGCTGGGACGGGTGGTGTTGGATGGGAGCAAAGTGAAAGCCAACGCGAGCAAACACAAGGCGATGAGTTACGGGCGGATGAAGGAAGAAGAAAAGCGATTAAAAGAAGAGGTGAAGCGGTTATTGGAGCAGGGCGAGGCCACGGATGCAGAAGAGGATACGCGCTACGGACGGGATCAGACAGGAGATGAACTGCCGGCGGAGTTGGGGCGACGGGAGACGCGACTGAGACGGATCCAGGAAGCCAAGCGGGCCCTGGAAGAGCGCGCGAAAGAGGAAGCCAAGAGTAAGGGCAAGCCGGAGGAGAAGGCCAAGCCCAAAGCCAAGATGCAATATAACTTCACCGATCCGGAGTCGCGCATCATGCCCGGGGCAGACGGATTTGTGCAAGCCTACAACACGCAGATTGCGGTGGAACCGGATTTCCAGTGGATCGTGGGGCAGAAAGTGACCCAGGCCACCAATGATAAGCAACAGCTGGCGCCCACAGTGAAAGCGATTGAAGAGCAGGCAGGACAGAAGCCGCAGGCAGTCATGACCGACAGTGGGTATTGCTCGGAGGCCAATCTGCAGTATCTGGAGAAGAGAAAGATCGAAGGCTTCATTGCGACCGACAAGGAGTCTTATCGTGACCGCCAGCAGCCGGGCCCGCGGGGACCGCTACCGCAGGGAGCGACGCGGGTGGACCGCATGCGACGGAAACTGCAGACCAAGGTGGGAGCGGCGATCTACTCCAAGCGTAAAACGGTGGTGGAGCCAGTGTTTGGACAGATCAAACAAGCACGCGGCTTCCGGCAATTTTTCTTGCGTGGTTTGCAGAAGGTGCAAGGCGAGTGGGCCCTGGTTTGTCTGACGCACAACATTCTGAAGTTACATCGGCTCTGCTATGGATCGAGCTAGAAAAGACCAAGAAAAGCCACTCATAAAGGTGAGGGCTGCGCTCGGGAAGCCCTTCTCCAAGCATTGCTCTGAGCTTCATGGGGTGAACTCTGACGGGCTGTGTTCACAATTCGGTTCTCGGCTGCTGAAGCAGCTTTCAAAAAGCAATTCTCAGACGGACTCCTAGCAACTCCGCTGCAACAAAAACAGCGATGCGCCGGTAGACTCGATGCTTCCGGTTTCGGGGCACCTCGCTTCGCTTGTTGCGCACACAATTGTTGGGAAGAGCGTCCCGACGCCTGCGGTCACAGCTGTGCGTAGCTGGCCGATCTTTTTTGCGACGGGTTAGCGATTATCTGCCACAACAACCTGTTTATTAAGGATGCCGGCCGCCTCGCGCAGCGTTAGCTGGTCAGGCACTCGGTGGAAGTCGGTGTGGTTTTCGGTTTCGTACACGCCGACTGTCTTGAACAGGAGCGCCTTGCCTTTCATGTCCACCGTCAAAATAATCATTTCCCAGTGACTTGGTGATACCTCTGCCTGCCGAACCTCAAACTTGCCGCCTTTGTTCAAGTGTCCTAAGAGTCCGCCTCCGAAGTTCACGTCCTCCGCCAGATGGCCACTGATCGCCGCAAGTCTCATTTGCCTGGTATCGACCCTCACCTCACCTTGCATGCTGTGGAAAACCCGGGCTTCAAGGGACGCTGGCTGGAAGTTCGGATTGGGCTTGAAAGTTAGCGTTACCTGATCCTCCTGACGACCCACGTAGCTGAACAGAAATATATCCGGCAGAATTTTGAATAAGCGAGCCCCTTGTTCTGCCTTCTTGCTGCTGGCCTGCTGCAATTTCCGTTGCTCCTCGGGATGGCTCACCAATCGCTGCAAACGCTCGTTCTCTTTTTGCCGCTGTTGAGCATCGAGTGGGTGGCCACCAACGGAGAGGAGTCGACTGAGAGAACCATCGTCAGTCTCGAGGATTTCCTGGGCCTGTTTCCTCCCGGATTCCTCTTTTTCGAGCCGGTACATCCAGTGGTCGTGATCCTCATTTTGGGATTTGAATTCGTTCGTGACCACCTTCCGTATCAGTTCGTTCGCCGACATTCCGAGTCTTTGAGGCTCCGATTGGGGGAGTGCGTTCGACGGGAGCAGAATGACGGTCAAAACGACCGTCGCAGAGGCGCGCATTAATCCGACAGAGCCTGACCGTGTCAGTACACGGAGCGTTTTGAACTGGCTATGCATCTTGAGATTCCCCCTGGAGACGGCGCCTGGCGAACCGCGCGGAGTCGAGATTTCGCAGCCCTTGGGTGCCTCGGCATTCCGATCATCGGACGAGCGCAAGCAAAAAGATGGTCAAAATCGCGCACTCTCCTCGACGGTTCACTGGGGGACGGAGGATTCTCTGAAAGTGCGCAATTGTGAACAGCCTCATATTGTGAACCGCTGTAGCATTGGCCACCTTTCGAGGAGCTATCCCAATGACGACCGCTGAAATGGAACGGGCGACTCTCTTAACCCCAACGACAGGCGCAAGCAGCACCATGAACGCGTTGGTCTATCACGGGCCGGACAAGCGTGCGTGGGAGAACAAGCCGCGTCCCGCCATCCAGGAAGCGGGCGACGCCATCGTGCGGGTCACGACTTCGACGATTTGCGGAACCGATCTGCACATTCTGAAGGGCGATCTGCCAGCCGTGACCGAGGGCCGCATTCTTGGCCACGAAGGGATTGGTGTCATCGAGGAAGTCGGTACTGGCGTCTCGGAGTTTCACGTCGGAGATAGAGTCATCATTTCGTGTGTCACTGCCTGCCTGAAATGCGACTTCTGTAGAAGAAACATGTACTCCCATTGCCGCCATGGCGGCTGGATTCTGGGCAACACCATCGACGGAACCCAAGCCGAGTACGTTCGGATCCCACAGGCCGATGGAAGTCTTTACATTTTCCCGGCGGGTGGCGACGAAGAAGCCCTGGTGATGCTGAGCGACATTTTGCCGACTGGCTTTGAGTGTGGCGTCCTGAACGGTCAAGTGAAGCCCGGAGACAGCATCGCCATCGTGGGCGCGGGGCCTGTGGGACTGGCGGTTCTGATGACGGCGCAATTCTATTCACCGGCAGCGATCTTCATGATCGACCTCGACGACAAGCGCCTCGCGGTCGCCAGGAAGTTCGGAGCCACTACTCTCATCAACAGCGCGGATGGACACGCCGCCCATAACGTAATGGAACTGACGGAAGGTGCGGGCGTCGACGTGGCCATTGAGGCGGTCGGAATTCCGGCCACCTTCGATATCTGCCAATCCATCGTCGCGGCCGGCGGACGGATCGCGAACGTCGGTGTTCACGGCAAGCCGGTGCAGCTGCACATGGAGAAACTCTGGGATCGCAACATCTCGATTACCACGCGCCTGGTGGACACGATTACAACACCGATGCTCCTGAAGGTCGTGCGGTCGGGCAAGCTGCAACCGGGCAAGCTGGTGACTCATCGCTTCGCGATGAACGACGTCATGAAGGCCTACGACACGTTTGGAAACGCTTCCAAAGAGGGCGCACTCAAGGTGGTCCTCACGAACGCCCGGGCTCGGGGATAAGACCAGAGCGAGTTGACAGGGAGGAGCCGAGCGACTCCTAAGCCTGTGGACGGAAGAATTGACTTCGCTACGCGAGTTTGACAAAGAGTGCCGAGGGGAGCGTGCCAATGCCAGCGAATCCTGAGCGTTCTCGAATGTTTTTGTTGTCGGTCCTATTTCTTTTCGCCGTCGCCGCTCTTGCTCCAAGCCCGGCCAGTTCGCAGACTGCCGGCAAGAGCGCACAATCTGCCGCCGTACCTTTGGCCAGCGCGCCTTCTCCCGAAGCCTCCAAGTACGTGGGAGCGGATACCTGCAAGACGTGTCACGAGGAAATTTATGACGCATGGGAGAAAACGCCGCATTGGAAGACCACACTAAATAAAAACGCCGGCCCCTCAAAGCAAGGTTGTGAGGGTTGTCACGGCCCGGGAGCCGACCACGTGGCAGGCAGCGGCGATAAAACCAAAATATATGTGTTCGAGGGAAAGTCACGGCAGGAGACTAGTGCTCGCTGTCTTAGCTGCCACGGCGAAGCTCACGAGCAATCGCATTTCGCCGAATCCGCCCACTCCAGTAGCGATGTGGGATGTCTCGATTGCCATTCTCCCCATCACGCCAAGGAAAAAGAGTTCCTGTTAGTCCAGGACCAACCTCAGTTATGTTACGGATGCCACACCTCCGCCAAGGCAGATTTCGCCAAACCGTATCACCACCGCGTCAACGAGGGCTTGGTGCAATGCAACGACTGCCACAACCCGCACGGAACCGGGACCGTGCGGCAGCTTCGGACCCTGCCGAGCGGCGACGCCATTTGCTACAAGTGCCATGTCGACAAACAGGGTCCTTTCGTCTACGAACATGTGCCGGTAAAGACCGAGGGCTGCACCAGCTGCCATTCGCCCCACGGTTCCACGAATCCGCGCCTGCTCAACGTGATGCCGGTGAACATGCTTTGTCTGCAGTGCCACACTTTCTCGAGCCAGTTGACGGCCGGCGGGCCAAGCGGTCCCGCGCACAATCAGTCGGCGAAGTATCAGGCCTGCACCATGTGTCACACGCAGATTCATGGCTCCAATTTCAGCAATGTGTTTTTCAAGTAGGGAGCACCGATGGAGCCGCACACAAAACTCGTTCTCGGCTTGCAACCTTTACTGCTGGAGAGATCGGCGTCCGCGCGAGCCTGCCCGGAGCAAAGTCGCAGGGCGCAAGCGGAGCGCAGCTCGCCGGCTGGCGATGGTCGCCCCCAGCGTCGAATAGAGATAGCCCTAGCAGTGTTTTTGTGCGCAATGATCGTGTCGTTTCCAGACGCACTTTTCACCCAAACTCCCGCGGCGAGTTCGCCCCCAGCTTCTTCTGCGAGTCCAACCCCAGCCCCCTCCGCGGAGCCCGATGGCGTGACCCGCGGAGGGTATCAGATTCACTCCTCGATCGAGCTTGGCTACCGCTCCAACGACGTGACCGGCAGCGAGGATATGTACGACACGCTGGTGAATCTGCAGACCGGCCCGCGAATACTGGACCAGACGCTTACGATGCAGTCGGTCGATCACCAGGGCCTGCTGTTCGACAATCTCTACCTCAACAGCGCGGGATGGGGAGGCGATCCCAACAACTACCTGCGCCTTCGGGCGGACAAAGACAAGTGGTACAACCTGCAAGGCAGTTTCCGTCGCGATCAGAGTTTCTTTGACTACGACTTGCTGGCGAATCCCCTGAATCCTCCCACCTCTACTCCATCGATTCCGATACTGAACTCGCCTCACGTATTCGATACGACGCGACGCATGACCGACGTCGATCTCACGCTGCTTCCGCAGTCCGTTGTGAGCTTCCGTTTGGGATACTCGCATAACAACATGACCGGGCCTTCGTACAGCAGCATCCACGAGGGCACGGAAGCTTCGCTGCTGCAGGGCTGGAACACCACCATGAACTCCTACCGTTTGGGAGTGGACTTTAGAATCGCGCCGCGCACTGTTCTCAGCTACGACCAATTCCTCGCTTACTACAAGGGAGACACGGACTACCAACTGAATCCCATCAATGAGGCGCTCTTGCCTGCAACGCCCGCAAGTTCCGTTTCGTTGGGCTTGTCCTTCGACACTGTGAACAAGGAACCCTGCGCCGTAGTGCCGCCGGCAACCAGTCTGATTGTCAACGGGACTCTGACCAATGTCACCTGCAGCGCTTACTCCAGCTACCTGCGGAACCAGCGGATTCGCACTTCCACGCCCACCGAGCGCATCAGCCTGCGCAGCAATTACTTTCGAAAGTTGGAGGTGCTCGGTTCTTTTTCCTATAGTTCCGCGACTTCCAGCACGCCGTTGGACGAGTCTTTCGGAGGCTTGATCACCCGCACCAACACCCTTGCTTTCACTGGCACTGGGACAGCCGCTGCCAACCGCATTTCCGACGTGGTCGATCTCGAAGCCACACTGCACTTGACCCAGCATCTGCGCCTGATTGAGAAGTTTTATTTTTGGGCCTACCGCATTCCGCAGAATGCCAATTTCAACGAGCTCGACTACAGCTGCGCAGCGCCCCCGTGCACGCTGCTGAGCACGCCGCTTACCACGCCAACGCCCCCAGGAGGGACGCCTACCATAGCCCAGTCGTCCTTCAACCAGACCTGGACGAGAAATCAGACCGAACTGGCCTGGGACTTTTCGAAAAAAGCCGGGGCGCGCATTGGATACCGCTATGGCGACCGGGATTTTAACCACTTCAATGACTTCCTGCCGGGAGATTTGGACCATTTCGTGGGCCTGGAACAAACGGCGCTGTTCGGGCTCTGGGCACGGCCCATCCCTACGTTGCGATTGAATTTCGATCTGGAATACACGAACTTCAACGGAGTGTTCGTTCGCCTGTCGCCACGCAAGGAATCGCGCTACCGTTTCCAGGCAACCTACAAACCGCGCTCATGGGCGACCCTGGGTGGATCCATCAACATCCTGCAGCTATCCAATGCCGACGCACAGACCCAGTACGTGGGCCACAACCAGAACTACGGGCTGACCGCGTCGCTCGCGCCGCGCGAACGCTTTGGAATGGATCTGGCATACAACTTCAACAGCGTGATCCAGAATGCCCTGATCTGCTTCAACGACACGCCGCCGCCCGGGGTAATCCTTCCCTTCGTGGCCAATGCCAATAACAATAACTGTGCCGGGAATGATGCGTCCAACAACCTGATGGCCAACTCGTACTACACCAACCACACGAATTTCGGAATGGCCACAATCAGGTTCCAGCCGGCGAAGCGAGTGCTGGCCAACGTTGGCTACAGCATCACCAGTGTTGACGGCAACGTGCCGCAGTTCAACATTCTGCAGCCTCTCGGCTCGTTGCAGTACAACTACCAGCAACCGGTGGCCAACGTGAGCGTGGATATTGCACGCAGGTGGGTTTTCAACATGGGCTGGAATTATTACCAGTACAACGAGGCTTCGTTTGTCGGCCCGACAGCGCCTCGCTATTTTCACGCCAACTCGCTAACCGAATCCCTGCGTTACACATTCTGAGATTCTTGCTTTCGTAGCCGTAGTCATCTCCATGCCGCTGTGTTCCCGGCAGGAAATTTCTGGGGTTCAATGGCAACTGGGACTGTCCGCGAACTCGCCGCCCACCAGCATTGCATTGAGAAAAGTACCGCACTCTGAGATTTTCGCCAGCAGAGGATCGTTCTGCGCCGCGGGCGGATTCAGGTTTTGTTCGGCATTCAGGGATTGGATCGTCGCTTGGGCTTCGCTGTCCCACTCTCCCAGATTGGTGAACGCACTCTTGAGCAGTTGCAGAGCTTTCAAGTCCGCTTCCGTTTTCGCCGCCACCGACGCCTGGCTTAGGCTCTCTCCTGCCCGGGCACGATGCTCCTTCAGCAAGGGAGCGAGCCAATTGCCCCCGGCAACTCCGGACCTGATCGCGGATGAAATTGCGCCCTTCCACTCCCGCATCTCCGCCAACTGAGCAATCCCCGCCCGGGCAAACTCTTTCGACAATCCCTGCGCGCTCCTCTCGGGCTTGGCAACACTTTCGGCCGCCGCCGCCAATATGACGCGACCGGGTTGGAAGCTTAGCGTGGCGTTCAGGATGCGAGCTAGAGTTTCGACATCCACGTACGAACGTCCGTCGATCTGCGAGACCGCTCCGTCAGTTGCGTGCCCATTCATCACCAACGTCATTTTCTGGGGCGAGTTCTGCGCAATCGCAGATGCCAAGAACAGCAGAGAGAGTGCCGACACAGAGAGAAAACACGAGAGTTTATTCATAGTGTCATCAACCGAGTGGTTCTGCGCGTGTGCGCATGCAAAATTAGGCGTCGCGGCGGCTAGTCATTGCGGTTGCACCGTTACGGCTGCCGCGGCCTGAACTGGTTGAGTTGAGTTTGTTTCGGGCGAGACCCTCGACTGCGTCTGCTTGTTCGGCGGAATTTCGGTCCCGGCAGGATATATGAAGATCTGCACCGTACCCCAGCCGACATCGGAATTGGTGTCCATCTGCTTGCCCATCCCCAGCGTTCTGAGTTGACTGTCGTCAAACCCGAAGTTCTCGACCAGATACTCGCGCACAACCATGGCCCGGGCTTGCGTTAGCACTAAGTCTTTCTGCGTGTCGCCTTCCATGCCAGCCGACACTACGACCACGGCAAAAGCGAACTGGTTGTTGGCCAGAAACTCGCCGCCGGCCGTTAGCGACTTCTGGTTCTTCAGCTTGGCCGAATCTTGCTTATCGAAGAGCTGCTTCGATGAATAGGTGAACTCCTTTACCGGCGTGCCTTGCGGCAGCCGTTCGATTTCATTCTTGGCGAGTTCGGCAGAATCTTCGTACCCGCGGCTCTTGAAGTATCCTCGCAGGAAGAAATTGTGCTTCATGGCTTCCATATTTTCCTGAAAGTCGGTGACTCCGGCTTGTGCCTGCACCATCGTGTCGCGCATGGCCCCGGTCGTCTGTTCGAGGTTGGTGTAGAGCTGTTTGTCGTTGACCATCGCCCCGGCAGTTCCATATCCTCGATCGATCTTGGCGCTGATCGAGTCTAGATTCGCCGTCGCCCGAGTGGCGTTCTGTACGGCTTGCTGGCTGCTATCCAGAATGTCGCTTGTTTTTTGGAGAAGATCTGCCATTTCGAGTGGCGGCTGGCTGGCGATACTGTCGCCATCCCGCACGTCGCGTGATCCAGCCGATCCAAACGAGATCGCCAGAAACTGATTGCCCAACAAACCTTCCGTTTCGATGGTGGCTACGGAGTCTTGCTTGATGATCTCGTGCGTCGACTTGCCGAGATCCATGACTACCGTGACCTTTTCGCCCGGCTTGTGGGGCAACATGATGTTGCGCACCGTCCCGCTGTGAACGCCACCCACCCGCACGTCGCCTCCAGCATCCAGGCCCACCACGTTGTCGAATTGAGCCTTCAATTGGTATGTCGAGCTGAAAAGATATTGTTTCCCCCCGATAATGAAGACACCGACCACCAGAATTGCCAGTGTCGCAACCATGAAAGCCCCTAACCGCGCCGCTCTCGACATGTGTCCTCCTACGAGTGCCTGAGAAACTCCCTGACGAACTCGATGTCACTCTTCTGAAGATCTTCAAAGCTGCCTTCAATCACCACATTCCCCTCATTGAGCAGGGCCAACCGGTCCGCAATCGCTTTCGCGCTCTGCAGATCGTGAGTCACGACGATGGATGCCATGCGATGTTCCTTCTGGAGCTTGAGGACCAGATCATCAATCTCAGCGGAACTGATGGGGTCAAGACCGGCGGTGGGCTCGTCGAGCAGCAGAATGTCGGGCTCTAAAGCGAGTGCACGTGCGAGTCCTACTCGTTTCTGCATGCCGCCAGAGATATCGGAAGGCATCTTCGCGAGGTCGCTTTCGGCGATGCCCACTTCCGCCAGGAGTATCCTGACCCGGTCGCCCCGCGCCGACTTAGACATCTCCTTCTTATGATGCTCCAGCGGAAACGCCACGTTCTGCTCGACGGTCAATGAATCGTAAAGCGCGGCGTGCTGAAACAGAAACCCCATTTTCTTCCGGACCGAGCCGAGCTGGTCGAGAGCCAGGCCAGCGATGTCTTGACCGTGGATGCGCACCGATCCTGAATCAGGTTTTTCCAGTCCGATGATGAGCCTTAGCAATACGCTCTTGCCGGTACCACTGCGCCCCAGCACCGCCAGGGTCTCGCCGCGCTCCACACTGAGGGTGATCCCGTTCAAGACCTTTTGGCTTCCAAAGGACTTATGCAAGTCCTCGACGGCGACAACTGGGGCGTTGCTGTCTGTCTCCCCTTCATCTGGCTTCATCGCAACTTGATCGATTGTGTGCATGCTTATGACCAGCTTCTGAACCCTGTTTATGGAAAGAATAGGATGATGATTTTTACCAGTACGACATCGGCCAGGATTACGAACAGTGAGGACAAGACCACCGAGCTCGTGGCCGCACGGCCCACGCCCGCAGCGCCTCCGCGGGTCCGCATTCCCTGAAAACACGCGATTAGGCCGATGATCAGGCCAAATACAGCGGTCTTGAGAGTGGGCGGAAGGAGATCGTTGAAGTCGGCGCCGTTAAAACCGCTGTTGATGAACTGATGCAGCGAAAGTGGCTCAACCAGGGCCTGTGCAGCCCACCCCATGACCAGGCCGCATGCGTCCCCAGCCAGGGTTAGCAGAGGCAGCATCAGGATGCACGCCAAAATGCGGGTTGCAGCCAGCAACCTATAAGGATTTACGGCAGACGCCTCGATGGCATCGATCTGCTCGGTGACTTTCATCGACGCTAACTCGGCGCCAATGCCAGCGCCCACCCGGCCACTCACCACCAGGCCGGTGATGATCGGTCCGGTCTCATGAATAACAGAGAATACGATCGCGGCTGGAAGCAGAGATTTGGCGCCAAATCGAGTGAGGCTGTAGCGGGCTTCCAGCGAGAGCACCACTCCGGTCGCGGCGCCGGCCAAAGCGACCAGAGGAAGGGACTTTGATCCGATCTCGTCGAGTTGCCGAAACAGTTCGCGAAATTCAAAGGGCGGCGTTACTGCAGCCCGAGCCACTTGCCAGAAGAAGATGCCGAGATCTCCGAACCATTCGAAAAACGCGCTGATCAATCCCTTGGAGGAATTCGACGCGGGGAACAGGGGTAAGATCCGCTGCCCCGGACTCGGGGAGTGAAAGGCTCCGGCCGCTCTTGAATTCACGCTTGTCACGGGTTTGGACTCGAATCTTGCGCTCCGTGACCATTGTTCAGGTGCATACGCGTGAGCAACGAGTGCGGCCCGCTGTAGAGGAATTCGAGAGCAATGTTTTCCCCTACATACCCTAACAGGCTATAGTTGCCCATTCGGAACCCGTCTTTGGCGCTGTAGCGGTCGGGATACCATCCATAGACCGCCGTCATGGTGCCGGCATATGGCGCGACGAGAGCCGAAAAAGAAAAGACGCGGTGGCCATCATCGCCACGACGCCCTGTAAAGGTTGAGACCATGGCATGGCCCAGCCGCGGAAACACCCCTTTGCACTCGCAACGGTAGTACAACGTGTCTTCTCGGAAGGCCCGCGCGAGAGCATAGCGCGTCGTTATGGTTACCGCGTTGATGCCGAAGTCGGACGCGTACCTCTTGCCATAGCCGGCCGCACCTTGCTTCCACTCGGGCGGAGTATTGTCTGCCTGGTTGATGCCAGCCGCGAATGCGGCGCCCACGACCGGATAGGGCCCAAACGTTTGGAAAATGTAGCTGTGCAGCTTCGCTTTTGTTGTCGGGCGGATGTACGTCAGGTCTAGCTGCGCAGGGGTTGTAGCTGCGACCGTTCCCGAGGATTCTTCCGAATCAGTCAGCGATTGCGCGCTTGCCCGCAATGACAGTGTGGCCACTACCAGCAGCGAGAGCATGATGCGTCGCAGTTTCACTTTGAAATTCTCCTTCCCTCACAGTGTGAGAGGACAGGTTCCATGGTCACACTGGCACGCAATCTCGACATCCTTAAGATCGCGCTTCCTGGCACGCTTGACCACAGTATTTGTCGCCAGGTTGTGCCACGCACCGGCATGGCAGGTGGGCGCACTTGGTCGGCTCCGTTGTCGTCATCATGGTTCTCCTTCTTTGAATGTTGTCGCTAGAATTCTGGTCGTTACGGCCCGTTCTTGTTGCTCGGCGCTCGGCGATATGTCCACATTATGAGTTGGGCTGGCCGGTCGCGCCTCGTCGCTTCAGAAAGCGATCCGCACGACTTACAAGAATTGCGATTGGAAGCAGCACGGTTCGGATCACTGGATCGCTTCCGCTGGTTGCGCGCACGGCTACGCCGTTCCCTTCATCAAAAGGATCCGAAACAATCTCAAAGCGCTCGCCATACATCTTTATGTGCACGGACGCGGAGAAGCCGAGGTCCTTCATCTTGACGCAGCTCTCGGAGCCAATTTGCACGTCTTCCGCCGTTCTTTTCAGTTCTCGTTCCTGACCTGGCCTGTTTCGCCAGCCGAGTTACGTTCCTTATTCCCCGGCGGCCCTTTCAGTACGGCCGATCCATTTTTGAACTTTGCCAGCTTTCTTCTCAGCTTTCCCTGAGTCTTCCAAGTCGGGGTCGTTCGTCACCTTTCCGACCTCTTCTTTGATCTGCCCTTTTACTTCATGAAGCTTGCCCCCGGTCCGGTCTTGCGTGCTTGGTTTCAGCATATTTTCCTTTCCGTTCGTTGCAGCTGCTACGCGACTTCTTTTCTCTCTACAACCGCCGGCACCTGCACCAGTTCTTCGAACAGGGAGCGGTAGTGAATCATCGCGGTTCTGAGATCTTCGGTGCTTGCCGCGTCCTTTCCAACGCGCAACGCAATCTGATGCGCCAACCGATAGTTCTCCACTACCCGGGGATGGTCGACGGAAATGTCGGCGGCACGTTGATCGAAATCGGCTACGGGATAGCCGCGAGCCTTCATGACAGAGGACACCAGATCATCGGCTTCGGTGACGGCCCCCTTCGGGGAATCAACAAAGCGGGACTGCACGGCCTGCCACTGTTTCCAATAACGTTCGTGTTCCATCAAATCCAGATCGCGAATGTTGAGCTTTTCAATCCGCTTCTCGCGATCCTCCAGTTTCGCCTCCGCTTTTGACCCGTGTGTCAATACCGCACGGTCGTACTCGGGCCCGAATTTCTTCCGTAGGCCGGCCGTTGTGCCCCTGCGTTTTCGAACGTATAGCCATGCGCCCACCGCGACGATCACAATCACAGCGGCGACAAGAGCAATCAGCCTCGGATCCATCAGATTCGAATTCATCGAAAACCTCCACAAGCCAAGTTTGTATGTGAGATCTGCTTTTGAGATCTGCTTTGTCGGGGAAACCCTGTTCAGTCGTCAGTATCCAACATCCGGCGTCGCAAAACTGATCACAATTGACCGCCTGGTGAGCGAATGTTGCGGTTGCTGTGATTCCAGTCGGCGTGGAAATAGAAGCATAGGCGGTGAATTGCGATCTCGACCCAGGGATCGAGAAGAATCTAAGAACAAGATGCACGCTACCGTGAAATACGAAGTAAAGAGCGGAGTAGTCACGCTGACCGGAGAAGTGAACTCGGAAGAAATGTATTCGAGTGCCGAGAAAGTTGCGGCCACGGACCGGCGTTTCGCCGTCGTGCGCCACACAGAACGCGAGGAACACACCTATCTGCCGATACTCAAATTGTTGCCAGGGGTGGGGCCAGTCACGAAGGTCCATTCTCAGAATGTGAAGCCCAGGTTGGGGATTGGCCTTCTGGCCTTATGGGGAGAGCACTTTTTGGGGAAGCTCCGGGGCGCCGGCCGCTTCAGGGCTGAAGCGCCTGGGTCGCCGTGGGATGCACTTGCTCGTTCTGAATTGCGGACGCATCCCAGCCTCCGCCCAATGCCTTGACAAGGTAAACCGAGGTGACCATCTGCTGGCCGAGCAACTGGGTCGAGAGCCGCTCGTTGGTTAACAGCACGGATTGCGCGGTGATGACATCGAGGAAGGTGGTCAGCCCGCCAACGTAGCGGTCATTGGCGATGTCGAGCGCACGGTGCGCGTCGGCGACGGCTGCATTCTGGCTCTCGGCGGCCCGGGACAAAGCATTCAGCCCCGACAAGCCATCCTCGACTTGTTGGAACGCGCTGAGCGCGGACTCGCGGTAGTTGGCGACCGATTCATCATAGGCTGATCTTGTGGCGGCGAGAGTAGCCCGATTGCGTCCGCCATTGAAGATGGGCTGCAACAGGTCGCCGCCCAGCGACCAGAACGTGCTGGGAGTGGTAATCAGCGAGCCGAGGGTGATGCTCTGGAACCCGCCGCCCCCGGAGATGGTGAATTGCGGGTAGAACGCGGTTTTGGCAACTCCCACGAGGGCGTTCTCCTGGGCCATGGCTCGTTCCGCAGTGGCTACATCGGGCCGCCGCTCCAGCAGGTCCGACGGCATTCCCAGCGGGATCGGCGGTGGAGCCGTCAGCAACGGTGCGACCCGGACGCTAAATGTGGAGGCGGCGTTGCCCGTGAGCACCGCGATGGCATGTTCGAACTGCGCGCGCTGCTGCTGCAGCAAATAAAGTTGCGTGACGGTGGAATCCAGCAGGGTTTGCTGCTGCGCCAAGTCCAGCCCGGAGGCGATGCCGCCTTCGTGGCGATGATTCACCAGGACGAGTCCTCGCTGCTGAATCTTGACCGACTCCTGGACCACCTGGTATTCGGAATCGAGTTCGCGCAGACTGAAGTAGTCAGCAGCGAGTTCCGCGGTCAAGACCAGTTGAACATTTTGCAGATCGGCCGCCGTGCCCTGCAGGCTGGCGTTGGCGGCTTGCAGAGTCTTACGGGCTCGACCGAACAGATCAACTTCGTAGTTCAAGGCGAAGGGAACCTGGTATAGGCTTTGCGTCAGCGGGGTCTCAGGAGTCGAGCTCTCGGGACGATTGCCGGAGTACCGATTGCGCGCTGCGCTGGGATCTGCGCTGAGCGTGGGGAACAGTCCGGCAGATGCCACCCGCGCCAGCGAACGGGCCTGATCCAGACGATCCCGGGCTGCGGCAAGGGATTGGTTCGCTTGCAGCAGTTGCTGCTCGTAGCCGTTTAGTTCCTCGTCGTGGAAAATCCCCCACCAGTCGCCCTTAGGAATGGCATCTTTCGGAGCGGCCTCGCGCCATGGGCCTTCGGTTTTCCATGCCGGCGGACTCTGGATGGGCGGGCGCTGATATTTGGGCCCCACGGCGCATCCCGCCAGGCACATACTGGCGCCCAGCACCGCTGCCAACCATTTCATGAATGCTTGCCTTCCTGGCGGTCAGCGGCGACATTCACCGTCTGGCCATCTTCCAGAGAATCGGCGGGATTAATGATGATGCGGTCCTCGACGCCCACTCCACCGAGAATCTCCAAGGTCGTGCCGTAGTCGCGACCAATCGTGATGGGCCGCAATTGGACCTTGTTGTCGGCTCCCACAATCGCTAATTGGGGGCCCTCCCGGCGGAAGAGCATGGCATTCACGGGCACGGTAACTTTTTCCGTGTTGATCTTGGGGGAGAAATGCACTTCGCCGAAAGATCCGCGCAGCAGACGGCCGTCCTTATTGGGAACATCCACTTCGGTCAACAGGGTACGCGTCGCGGGATCGATGGCCTCGGCGGTGCGGGCTACGGTTCCTCGAAATTTCTGCCCGGGAATTTCCTGCAGCGTAATGTAGGCCGGCATCCCATCTTTGATGGCGGGTGAGTAGGCTTGGGGAACGTTGGTGAAGACGCGCAGGGGATCAACCTTGGCAAGGATGAACAGTTCCATGCCCACCGACCCGGCGTTGATCAGGGCGCCAGGATCAACATTGCGCTTGACCAGCACGCCGGAGAAGGGAGCGTAGACGTGCTTGAACGACTCCAATTCCTCGAGGCGGCGAACGTTGGCGTCGGCCGCGGCCAGGTTGGCGACGGCCTGCTGGTAGGCGTTGCTCTGCATGTCGTTTTCCTGCTGAGAAACGGAGTCCGTCTTGCGCAGATTTTGCCAGCGATCGGCGGAAATCTTCGCGATATCCAACTGGGAGGCAGACTGCTGACGACTGGCGCGCGCCTGGGACAAACCCTGATCCACTTCCGGCGTATCGATGTCGGCGAGCAGTTCGCCCTGCGCCACGTGGCTGCCAATGTCCCGATACCAGCGCAGCAGGTAGCCATTGGTGCGAGCGTAGATCGGGGACTCTTCGTAGGCCTGCAAGGATGCGGGCAGCACCAGTTCTTCGTCGGGTATTTCCGCAATGGGGTGAACGACCGCGACCGTGGCCACGGAATCGACTTCCGTTTCCTTGGCCAGCGCACGCCCGGCACGAAAGCGGCTGAACATGCTTGCGGCACCGCTCAGCACGAGCACCACCACCACTAGGACGACGATGATCACGGCCTTGCGCGGCGGTGCTGCCGGAAGTTCCGGAGGCGGCGTCACCTCTGGCGGGGTGCGCTGTGGTTCTGCCATCGACTGACTATTTTCTGGCTCGTTCTGCATGGTTACTCGTTCGACTCTCGATGATCCTGCCGTCTTTAAGCACTCTATTCTTATTCAGAGTGCTTTGCTTCACCCGCTCGCGCTTCTTGACGGCTGTGAACCATGGCGAAGACGCAGGGCACAAAGAATAATGTTGCCACAGTCGCGAACAACAGGCCGCCGATGACCGCCCTGCCCAGAGGCGCGTTCTGCTCGCCACCCTCCCCCAGACCCAGAGACATGGGGAACATGCCGATCACCATGGCCAGCGCGGTCATCAGGACGGGGCGAACTCGAGTGTAACCCGCTTCCAGCGCCGCCCGCACGGCGGGCACGCCGACCTGCATCCGGTCGCGCGCAAACGACACCATCAGGATGGAATTGGCGGTCGCGACGCCCATGCACATGACCGCTCCGGTCAGCGACGGTACGCTCAACGTGGTGTGCGTCAGCAGGAGAATCCACGCGATTCCCGCCAGGGCTCCCGGAAGAGCCGTGATGATCACGAACGGATCAAGCCACGACTGGAAGTTCACCACGATCAGAAAATAGACCAGGAGGATCGCGCCCATCAGCCCGATTCCCAAGCCGACGAACGAGGACTGCATAGTTTCGACTTGTCCGCGGACGACAATGCGCGTGCCCCGGGGAACATGGTCCATGAAAGGCTGCAGGAGTTTCTGCGTCTCCCTGGCCACGGCTCCCAGATCGCGTCCTTGGGTGCTGGCGTAGACGTCGATGACCGGTTCGATGCCGTAGTGGGACACCACCGCCGGCCGCGACGTCGGGGACAACTGCACCAGATTCCCCAGCACCTGCGAGTTTGGGACCGAACGATCGTTGATCGGCATATTCATCAGGTCTTGCAGCGAAGTCATCCGGTATTGCGGCGACTGCACCACCATTTGATAAGTCACACCATTTTTGGGATTCAGCCAGAAGCTGGGCGCCGTCTGGAAGCTGCCGCTGAGGGAAACCAGCACGCTCTGGGCAACGTCCAAGGGATTCATGCCCACTTGGGTCACGAGATTGCGATCGATGTCGAGATGCAGGGTCGGCAGGCCAAGCATCTGCTGCACGTGCACGTCGGCCGTACCGGGAACACGGCGTAATTGATTGGCAATCTGCTGGGCGATCCCGTAGTTCGTCTGCATATCCGCGCCCATCACCTGAATATCAATCGGTGCCGGCAAACCGAAGTTCAGGATCTGCGTGACGATATCCGCCGGCTGAAAGAAGAACTCCACTCCGGGAAAGCGCCGAGGCAGTTCCTGGCGCAAGTGTTGCACGATCTCCTCGGTGGGACGATGGTGCTCGGCGTTGAGGCCAAGCAGGATTTCGGCGTCGCTGGTGCCGATCACCCCCGAATTGCTGTAGGACAAATTGATGCTGGAGTTGGGCAATCCGATGTTATCCAGCACGGTGGCAATCTCGCCCTTCGGCAGATCTTGATGCAGGAACTGCTCGACCTGGTCGCAAAGGCGAGCCGTCTCCTCGACCCGCAGACCCGCGCGACCGCGCAGGTGCAGCCGTATGAGGCCGGCGTCAACCGATGGGAAGAAGTCTTCACCCAGGAAGAATACCCAGCCCAGCGACAGCAGGCAGAACGCAAGAAAGCAGCTGACGAAGAGCTTGCGGTGCTGGATTGTGGTTTCCAGCAGTTGGTAGTAACCACTGCGGAACTTGTCGAAGCGCTTCTCAAATCCGCGTTGAAAGCGTCCCATGAACGTTTTCGGTCCGGCCGCTTTATGCTCGTGCCCGCGCATGATGTACATCACGAGGGTGGGGATGAGCGTTCGGGAAAGGAAATAGGAGGCCAACATGGCGAAGACCACAGCCTCGGCGAGCGGCACGAACAGAAACTTCGCCACTCCCGTCAGGAAGAACATGGGCACGAACACGATGCAGATGCAAATGGTGGAAACGAAGGCCGGGACGGCGATCTGGGCCGCGCCATCGAGAATGGCCCGCTTCATTTCCTTGCCCTGGGCAAGGTTTCGCTCGATGTTCTCGATTTCCACCGTGGCGTCATCGACCAGGATCCCGACCGCCAGCGCCAGACCACCCAGGGTCATGATGTTGATCGTCTGCCCGAGCGCGCTGAGCACAAGAATCGATACGAAGATGGAAAGCGGGATTGAGATGGAGATGACAATCGTGGGCCGCCAGTCCCCGAGGAAAAGCAGGATCATGGCCGCGGTGAGAAGCGCGGCGGTCAGCGCTTCCAGCACCACGCCTCGAATGGACGCGCGCACGAACAGCGATTGATCGAAGAGCGCGGTGATCTTCATCTCCGGCGGGAGAGACTGAGACGCAAGCTGAGCCATGCGTTTCACGCCCTCGACAATGGTGATCGTCGATGCGCTGCCCACCTTCAACATCGACATCAGGGCGCCACGCTCGCCATTCATGTGCACGATGTTGGTTTGCGGCGCGAACCCGTCGCGGATGTGGGCCACGTCGCGCATGTAAATGGTCGAGCCATTCACGGTCTTGACCGGAAGGTCGTTCAATTCCGCGATGGTCTGCGGATTGCCGTTCATCTCGACCTGGTATTCCAGCGAACCGATCTTGGTGGTCCCCGCAGGAAGAATCAGGTTCTGCGCACTGAGCGCGTTCACGATGTCGTTGGGCGAAAGGCCGTTAGCCTGCAGACGCGGCAGGTCGAGATCAACCTGGATCTGGCGTATTTTGCCGCCGTAGGGATACGGAGTCGCGGCGCCGGGCACGGTCGCGAGCTGCGTGCGCAGAAAGTTGTTGCCGAGATCGAAGAGCTGTTGCTCGGGCAGGGTCTTGCTGCTCAAGCCCAGTTGGACAATCGGCGTCGAGGAAGCGGAATAGGTGACGATCAGGGGCGGCACGGTTCCGGGTGGCAAGCCGCGGAGCGTGGTTTGCATCATCGCCGTGGTTTGCGCCAACGCAGTCTGGATGTTGGCCGTGGGCTGGAAAAAAACCTTGATCACCCCGATGCCGTTGAGCGACTGGGACTCGATGTGTTCAATGTCGTTCACGGTGATGGTGAGACCACGCTCGGCGTTGGTGACGATGCGGTCGGCCATTTCGTCGGGGGCCATCCCGGCATAGCTCCACACGACGCTGATCACGGGGATGTTGATGTCCGGCAAGACGTCAACCGGCATCCGCACAATCACGAGCGGCGTCAGAAGGATGAGCACCAACGCCATCACCGTAAACGTATAAGGGCGCCTAAGGGCTAACGCAACAATCCACATCGGTGTAACTGCTCTCCAGCCCGGGCAGGGCGAAAGTCGTAATTGCGGCCATGCGCGCCCGTGAGGGCATCAGTTGGGTACAGCGCGCATGGCATCAGTATATGAGAAGCGGGCATGCGGTGCCGACAGTCGCATCCCTTAGGTAAAACCCAGAACGCCTGCGCATTGGTTCGAGGCGAGTCGTTTATGCGAGGCAGTCCCTGGGGCGCGGGCCTCGGCTTCGGCCAGCCAGCCGCGGCGTAAGGTCTCGGGCGGGATGCCAGACAAGTAGGGCTTCAAGTCGAGAATCGGCGTTCCGTCGAGCATGTCGACGCCGCGAACGTGCAGGGAGCTACCTTCGCGGCGGAGGAGTTGCACGATGGTGAGTCCGATGGGGTTTGGACGCCGCGGGGAGCGGGTTGCGAAGACGCCGTGCGGGCGATCGTCGATTGGGGGCGTGCCGAGCAGCTCGTATCCTTCGGAGCGATCGAAGACCCAGAGAACGAACAGGTGCGAGAACCCCTCGATGTCGGTGAGGCCGGGTGCGAATTGCGGCAGGATTTCGAGGACGCCTTCGGCTTCGTGTTTGGCGCCGGGGCCTTTGGGGATCTGCTTTGTGCTCTGGTATGGACTCTTCACGTGTCCGATGGGCTGCGGGGAAAACATGGCGTTGTCGCGCTCCCGGGCGACGCTTGTCGCAGTGCCGGAGGGAATGTGCGAGAGAGTCGCTACCGTCCCTCCGGGACTTGGTTTCATTGCTTGCAAATAGGTCGCCGCTCCCGCGGCGGGCTCGGCTTCTACTCCTCTTTCTTCTCCGCGGCTCGCGGTGGCGGATTATCGATGGGCTTGCGGGGAAGCATTTGATCGCGCATGGCGGCGTCGTAGACAAAGCTGGCGACGATCACGGAGATTTGTTTGAGATCTTCGGGTTGCAGGCGGTCGTAGACGTCCATGTTGGAGTGGTGGGTGCGGGTTTCGTATTCGATGGGATCCTGGATGAACTGGAATCCGGGGATGCCGACGGCGTCGAAGGAGAGATGGTCGGTGCCACTGGTGTTGCGCATGGTGAGCGTGCTCATGCCGAGGTCTTTGAAGGGACGCATCCAGGATTCGAAGATCGGAGCGACGGCTTCGTTTTCCTGCAGGTAGACGCCGCGAATCTTGCCGCTGCCGTTATCGACGTTGAAATAGGCGGAAACTTTTGCTTGCTCCGGTTTCACGGTAACGGGTCCGGCGTCGCGGCGCAGCAGAGTCGGCATGTCTTTCATGGCGGGATCATCCGAGGGCGGGCGCGAGCCGAAATGGTGCTCGACATAGCCCTGCGAGCCGAGCAGGCCTTCTTCTTCACCGCTCCAGAGTCCGATGCGGATGGTGCGGCGGGGCTTGATGTCGAGGGTTTTCAGGATGCGCATGGCTTCCATCATAACGATGGTGCCGGCGCCATTGTCGGTTGCGCCGGTGCCGGCGTGCCAGGAGTCGAGGTGAGCCCCGAGCATGACGACTTCATCCTTCTTGTCGGTGCCGGGGATTTCAGCGATGGTGTCGTACTGCATGAGGTCGTCGTCGTAGAAGGTGTTGATGACGTTCAGTTCGAGGGTGACGTCCTTCTTCTGTTGTAAGAGGCGGGCGATGCGGGTCCAGTGCTCGGAGGCCATGGTGAGCTGAGGAATCGTGGTGGTTTCGCCAGGCTTGTAAGAGCCTCCCGCCTGGACGAAGACAGTGCCACCGCCGGCGGTGCCGCGGCTGTGATCGATGACGGCGAGGACCTTTTCGTCAGCGTAGAACTGGTTCAGATCTTTGGTGAACTGGCGGCGGCGCATCATCTCGGACATACGGAACGGAGGGCGCTCGCCGGGAATCTCATATTCGGCGGTCTTGGCGAGGTCATCGTCGGTGAGACGTTTGTAGGGAGCTTCGGTGATGGGCTTCACTTCGGCGTCGGGGCCGGCGATCAAAATCATTCCGGCGAGCTTGCCGCGATATTTGTCGAAGTCTTCTTTCTTCTCGAGGGTGACGCGAATGCACTTGCCGGTGACGACACCGTTGGTGCCGGGGGTCCACGCTTTGGCGTAGACGAGGAGAGGCACGATATCGGGCGAGGTCATGCGAACGTTGACGTATTGATTGGCCCATCCGCGGCCGAAGGGGCCCCAGGATTCGAGGTGAGCGTTGCTTAGGCCCATAGCGGTGAGCTGGTCGCGGGTCCACTCATTGGCGCGCTTCATGTTGGGAGATCCGGTGAGGCGTTCGCCGATCGAATCCATAAGGCCGGAAGCGTATTCCATGACTTTGGAGTTGTGGAAACCCTCATTGCGAATGCGGGAGATGGTTTCGAGATCGACTTTCTCCTGGGACCAAAGGGCGGGGGCGGATAACAAAATCACGACGAGAGAACAGACAAGTCGCGTAGACCTCTTCATAGTGGAGCGCTCCTGAGCAGGAATCAACCGGGGATTATACAGCCGGAGTTGGCATGGGACGGGGAGGGGAATTGTAAAGTTATTTCAAGGATGTTGGCAGGTTTGTGGACGCTGGGAGTTCACGGATTGTGCTGGCAGAGACGTAGCCAGCTACGTCTCTACGATTGGTCTTTTACGTCCTTCCCCTCGGGCTTGGCTACGGGCTCTTTGCGTTTTTCGTCGGTATCGACGGAGTAGAGCATGTAGTGATCGAAACTGTGGCGGCGATAGTAGCGGTGTTTGCGGAAGTCGAAGTAGATCTCAGCGCTCCTGGGCAGCCAGAGGGAGGTGTTTTTCTTGGGAAACGGGACGGGCCCGTACTCGACGACCTCGTGCTCACTGAGAAGACGGATTTCGGGTAGGGGGTTGACCATCTCGGATTCAATGCGCACGATCTGGAACTTGTCGGCGGTGATCCAAGCTCTTCCTTTCAGGTCGACGGAATACATTTCATTCCCGATCTTATAGCTGTGGATGCGGTTGGGACGGTCCCCGCGCTGTCGGAAGTGCACAAGCCAAGTGGCCTGTCCGTGCCAGTCCCCCAGGCCTTCGCAGGTCATGGCGAAGTTGTCGCGCATGTGAGGATGAAAGACGAGTGCCAGAGCGGCAAAGCCAGTGCTGGCAATGTGGTCGGGATATTCCGCCACAGTGATTTTATCGACGCGGTATTCATCGACCGCAAGAAATCCTGGCTGGGGCTCGGAAATGGTAGCGACGTAGTTATATTTGCGGGTCTCGGTGCGAACCGGAATGCCGAATTCGTCGAGGGATTGATGCAGTAAATCTTCGACCGCGGCGAAGCGCGCCACGTCGTCAACCAACTGCTGCACGCGTTTGCCGGATTCTTCGATCACCTGCGCGGATGGACATTGAACATCGGGTGTGACGGCGGGCTTGACATCGTCGATGCCAGGGGGCTGCCACGATTGCAAGGAGAGGCCCGGCGCGGCAAGCGCTGCGAGTGCATCAACGGCGGAAAGGTCGGCCTGGGGCTTTGGCGTATGGTCGGGCGTGTCGTCGGTGGACGCTGGACTGGAGGGGCGGTGCTGGATATCTGAGATCAGAGTGCGAACCTGAGCCGCCATGGGATGTTGGGGCGATTCCTCCAGAAAGACATTCAGAGCTTGAATGCCCAACTGGTCTTGACCCAGGTTTACCAGTGCCTGTCCGAGGACGAGTTGCGCGGGGCTGGCACGGTTTTTGCCCTCGGTGATCGCGATCTGCGCCTGGTCACGGGCCTTGTCGTAGTCTCGCTGGTGAAGATAGGTATCGGCGAGAAGGTGGTGCGGGAGCCAGTTTTCAGGGTCCGCCAGTATGGCTTGCTCCAGCGCGGATCGGGCTGCCGGGTAGTCCTGGCGTTCGAGGCCCGTTCTGCCGAGGAGGGTGAGGGCCTGAGCGTTGTGAGGGCTCAGAGTCACCGCTGTCCCCAAGTAAGTTCCGGCCTGCGCAAAATCCCTTTCTTGAAAATACAAATACCCCAGAAGGAAGTTCAGATCTGGGCTGGCTGGCGACAACTTATAGGCAGCGCCGAGTTGCTTCTGCGCTTCTTTGAGATTTCCGGACTTGAGCGCCGAAACCGCGCGCTTGGTTTGTTTCCGGGCTTTCGGCGACATGACCGTGTCGGAGGCATCGAGATTGATCGCTTCGGGATCGCGGTTCAGCACGATGTCGGTAAGCGATGGGCCGAGCGAGTTCGCGACTTTCAGTTCTTTACGAGTGCTGAGATAGCCGACGGCACTCACTTCCACGGTGTAACTTCCGTAGGGGATGTTGGTAAAGATTCCTCGCGAAGTGTCTTCCGTGGTTTGCCAGGTGTCCGACTGATCGGTCAGGTTCACGAGCCTCAACAACGCCTGGCGATCGAGATGAACGCCTTTACGCTCGGAGTACACGGTAAAGATGAGGACTCCGGTGCCGGGGGCCGTACCGTAGGTGGTGACGATCCGCAAATCGGGAGTGTCTGGGCCCGGCGAAAGCTGGGGTTGGGGTTCGGCGACGGTCACACGCTGCTGAGCGATTGCAATCGCAGTGAGCAAACAGGCGAGAAAAAAGTGGGCGCAGAAAGGCCGCGCGACCCGACGCATCGCAATGGCGCGGCGGAACATAAACCAAGCCCCGAGCAGTTTGGCACAGTCGTTTGCGCGGGTCAAACGCAATTCTTAAGGTCATTTTACGAGGGAGTTCCCGGGATCTAGTCCTTTGCACCGGGTTTCTCCTGGGGCGCGGCCGATTTGTTCCCTGCGTCTTTTTGTTCATGGGCGACGGGTTTGGCATCTTCGTCATCAATGTTTTTCACGACGGATTGCACGATCTTTTGTATGTCGACGACGCAGAGGCCGGCGGGCAGGCTTTTGAGAATGCTGCGACAGAGGTCGGAATCGAAATGAGGACATACCTGGTCTCGGGAAGATCCCTGACTATTGGGGTCATCGGCAAAATCCACAGGGACTTCCGAGGGTCGACCAAGGCCTTTGTGGCATCAGCACGGGAAGCGCCGATTTTTCAGGGAGATGGGAAGAGCGCGCGCGGAAAGCCGGCAGGGTACGGAAGTGCTATAGGCAGGAAAGCGGGACCGATTTTATTTTCCTGGGTGAGCAGTTCTGGGGGAGGGCTGCCCGAGCGTCCTGGACTCGAAAAGAGTTCCGAGGCGCTCGTTATTTTTTGCCCGTCATTTTTTTCTACGCCAGCGAGTCCGTGCGGTGAGCGAACGGTAACCTCTCATCCATTTTGTGCGCGAGTGAGTTTCCGACTTTCTCTTCCGAAAATTCAATTCGTGGAAATCGTGAAGTTGACCGTGATCTTGGCTTCGGTCTCGACGGCGTCGGCGCCCTGGAAGTGCGGCTTGAAATGCCACTGCTTGACAGCTTCCTGGGCGGCGCTGGCCAGGATGGGCGGACCGCTGAGCACGCGGAGATCCTGGATCAAGCCATCGCGGCCAATCAGGGCCTGCAGGATCACTGAGCCCTGGACCTTCATTTGGCGCGCCAGCAAAGGATAGCCGGGCTTTACCGGACGACTGACGATCTCGGCGGTGTCAGCGGAAATTTGCACCCGCTCGGCGATGTTGGTTACGCCGGCTGCGCTGGCGGTTGCGTCGCTGGGCACGGGGGCTTCAGCGACATCCTGCGCAGAGGTGCCTGGCTGAAGATCGACGCTGACGGAGTTCGTCCCCGGGCGGACGGTGCGATGGACGTCTCCTGCGACGACTTCGACTTCGAGCGGCGGCAGCACGGTTCTAGCGATGACGGGCGCGGCCGATTCGTCGGTGGGAACGGCAACAGGCGGAGTGGCGGCTTTGGGCTGCGACTTCGCGTTGTGTGCTTTCTTGGGAGCCGGTGACACCGGGTTCGTGACCACCGCTGGGGAGGGGGTTGCGATGGCCGGGCTCGCTTGCTGAGGTTGGTCTTCGGCCTCCTGTGTGTCAGGGAACCAGAAGTCGCGATCGCGGTAGAGCACAAATCCTAAGGAGATGAGGAGCAGGGTCAGAGCCACGACCATCATGCGCCGCTGCTTCGGTTCCTCGGGCTGCCGGGAGAGCGGGCCGGTCAACAGGCGACGATTGGTCTTGGCGACGAACGTCTTGTTTTCGAACATGGCGGACCCGAGACCGCTCCTGAGATTCTGGGGATAGTATGCCTAGAAAGTCAGCGAAAGGCCAGCAAAAGCGAGGGTCCGACCTACTCAGATGGGCAGGGAGCGGAGGTCGACTCATCGTGGTATCTTGACCGTAACTTTTGCGGACCTTTTGAATCCCATGATGGGACCTTGTGGCGTGGGAGGGGTATGGAACCAGAGCGCGAGAAGCCGAATCCGGGCGAACCGGTTGGCGATCCGAAGGTCGCCGAGCCGAAGGTCGTCCAGCCGAAGCTTGTGAAACCCGAGATGAGTGAGCGCAAGTTCGCGCAGGTCTCGCGGCGGGAACTGCTGAAGGTTGTGCCGGTGCTCGCATTGGGAGCGTTTGCCATCCCGCGGCTTCAGGAGTCGCTGCTCAACCAGGGGCTGGGTTTCAGCGATTGGGCGTCGGCGCGGTTGTTCCGGCGCGGGCATTTGGCGCCGACGTTTGCGGATGCTGCGGTGACGCCGTTCGAGAAGTTTCCCATCAACGGATATGACGTTGACGATCCGGGAGTGATCTTTGAGAACTGGACTTTGACGGTGAGCGGCGCGGTGCAGAAGCCGGGCGATTACAAGTTGGCGCAGATTCAGGCGCTGCCGCGAGTGCGGCAGAATACTTTGCACGTCTGCGTCGAGGGGTGGGATGTGATTGGGCGCTTCGGGGGCGCACGGCTGTCGGATTTCCTGAATATGATCGGGGCCGATACTGCGGCGCGATTTCTTACCGTCGCGTGCGCGGACGATTACTACGAATCGCTGGAGATGGCGACGGCGCTGCATCCGCAGACGTTGCTTTGTTATGAGATGTACGATCAGCCGCTTACGCGCAAGCATGGGGCGCCGCTGCGGTTGAATGTGCCCACGAAAGTTGGCTACAAGCAGGCGAAATATCTGACCGATCTGAAAGTCACCAATGTGCTGGAGAAGGTTGGCTACTGGGAGGACCAGGGGTATTCGTCGTTTTACGGGTTGTGAGGCGGAGGCTGGGGCATGAGCAGTGCTGTGGTCGAAATTACTCGGACGAAGGGCGACGAGACCGAGACGGTGGCGCGGGCGGTGTATGAACATCCGCTGGCGGTGCGCTTGTGCCATGGGGTGAATGCGATTGCTTTGTTGGTGATGGTGGGGAGCGGGCTGCAGATTTTTCGGGCGTTCCCGAGTTTCGGCGCGAAGATTCCGCAGAAGGATTTGTTGAACTGGCCGAAGTCGTTTGCGATTGGCGGGTGGCTGGGCGGGGCGCTGCAATGGCACCTGACGTTCATGTGGATTTACCTCGCGACTGGCGTGATCTATCTCGGGTATCAGCTTTTCAGCGGGAATTACCGGCAGGTGTTGTTTGCGCATCGGGATATTCCGGGCGTGTGGCCGATGGTGAAGCACTATTTTCTCTTTGGGCCGAAGCCGCCGCAGCACGAGGCTTACAACCCGCTGCAGAAGCATGCTTACACGACCGCGATCGGCCTGGGCGTGCTCTCGGTGCTGACCGGGCTGGCGGTGTGGAAGCCGGTGCAGTTTTCCGGGCTGGCGTGGCTGATGGGCGGGTTTCATGGGGCGCGGCTGTGGCATTTTCTGGTGATGTGGGCGATGTTGGGATTTGTGTTCGGGCATCTGGTGATGGTGGTGCTGCACGGCTGGAATAACTTTGTGTCCATGCTGACGGGTTGGAAGAAGGATCCGGAGTACTGACGACGGACTGGGCGAGATGGCCGAACCGAATGTGGTCCTGAACAATCCGGTGCAGGCGGGCACGACGCGCGAGCAGGACTTGATCGCGCGGGTGCAGCGCGGGCAGAACGAATTGTTCTACGAGTTGGTGAGGCCGTATGAACGGCGAGTGTATGCGGCGGCGCTGGCGATTTTGCGCCACGAGACGGACGCGGAAGATGTAGCGCAGGAGGCGATGCTGAAGGCGTTTGCCAACATCCGGCAGTTTCGCGCGGAGGCGCGCTTCAGCACCTGGCTGATTCAGATTACGGTGAACGAGGCCTTGATGCGGCGGCGAAGGGAGCGGGCGGTGGCAATGGAAGGCATCGACGATCGGCGCGAAGAACAGAGCGACTATGTGCCGCGAGATTTTGCCGATTGGCGCGAGATTCCGTCGGAGGCGCTGGAGCGCAAGGAAGTGCGGCAGAAATTGGCTGCCGCTTTGGCCACGCTCGACCGCAAGTATCGTGAGGTTTTCGTGCTGCGGGACATGGAGCAATTGAATATTCAGGAGACGGCCGAGGCGCTGGGAATTTCCATCGCTTCGGTGAAGACGCGGCTGCTGCGGGCGCGTTTAATGTTGCGCGATCTGCTGGCTGCGGGATGGGAGCAGGGCTGGTTTAGCCGGTTGCCGTTCGAGAAGGGAAGCAAGCCATGGTAGACAGGGAAGCCGTGAACTGCGAGCAGGTGTGGCCCGAGATTTCGAACTATCTCGAAGGCGAGGTTGATCCCGGGCTGCGGGCGGCGATGGACGAGCATTTCCGTGGGTGCAAGCATTGCGCGTCGGTGCTGGAGGGGACGCGGAACGTCATCCGGTTGTATGGGGACGAGCGGATGATCGAGGTGCCGTCGGGGTTTGGTCGGCGGCTGGAAAAAAGGCTGGCGCAGAGTACGCGGGTGAGTACGAGGCGGTGGTCGACGTGGTCGGCATGGCTGGTTCCGGTGGCGGCGCTGTTGGTGTTTGCGGGGGGATTGCACGTGGCCAATTCGTTGACGGCGGGGCCGAAGCTGAAATCGGAACACGCCCAGCCGGGGTGGGGAATTCCGCCCGATATGCTGGTCGTGGTGACGGCGGACGCCAAGGTTTTCCATGTGGCCGGGTGCGGGGTGATTCATAACCAAGCGACGGAGCGAACGCTGACTGCGAAGGAGGCCATGCGGCAGGGATATGTTCCTTGCCTGCGCTGCATGCGCGAATACTTGCATACGGCGGCCGCAGGGCAGGTTGCGCTGGAGTCGGAAGCGGATGTGGACCTGGATGCGGACCAGGAGAATGTGCGCGGCAGCGGACGGTGAGCGCGGTTCGAAGCGGGCGAAATGCTTATGGGCAAGGTTGTGTGGAGCGTGACCATGTCGCCGGATGGGTTTATGGCCGGGCCCGACGATGCGATGGATGGGGTGTTCGGCTATGTCCCGCTCGATTCGCCTGCGACGCGGGCCCTGCTGGAGGAAGTGATTCAGTCAACGGGGTCGGTGCTGAGCGGCCGGCGAAGCTACAACGTGGGAAGGAAGCCGGGGCAGCGGCCCGAAGCGAGAAAGGTGCTGGGGGGCGCGTGGAGCGGGCCGGTATTCGTGCTCGTGCAATAGGAGACATCAATCGCCCAGGGCTTTTTGGTGGGCAGGTTAAGAGTTCCGACGATGGTTTTGCTTTTGCGCGCGACCATCACGCGGGTGTTCCGGATGGCGAGGAGAGCGCCTTTTTCTGAAGTCTTGGTTGACCAGGATCCGTGACCGTCGCGGCGCGTGAGATCTTCCGCTACGGCAGTGTGAAGTGCGGCAAGCTCTATGGCGTCGGCTGGGCTGGCGATGGAAAAAGCGAGTTTCATTTCGCTCTTCGAACTCTTGTTGCTGGCCGAAATTGTCCGCGCTCTTGTCAGCAGGCTAGTTGGTCGCGGGTGATTTTCAGGCCGGGCAAGTTTCCGAGGACCGTGACTGCGACCGATTCGGTCTTGAAGAATTCATTCGCCAGGCTGGTCAGGTCTTCGGCGGTGACGGCTTCGATTTTTTCGATCAGTTCGTCGAGATCGTAGAAGCGGTCGAAATACATTTCCTGGCGCGCCAGGTTCGACATGCGGGCCGTGCTCGATTCGAGCGAGAGCATCAGGCTGCCCTTGAGTTGGGCTTTGGAGCGCTTGAGTTCTTCTTCCGGAACCGGCTCCGCTTTGAGCTTGCGGAATTCGCTGACCACGGACTGTACGACTTTGGAAGCGGACGCGAGCGAAGTGCCCGCGTAAACCGCTAGGCATCCGGTGTCGCGGTAGGGATTGAGATCGCTGTAGATGGAATAGGCCAGGCCCTGGCGCTCGCGAATGTTTTGGAAGAGGCGGGAGCTCATACCGCCGCCGAGCAGGGTGTTGAGAATATAGCCGGCATGGCGTTTTTCGTGCGCGATGGGATAGGCGGGGACGCCGAGGCACAACTGCACCTGCTCGAGAGCTTTCTTGTTGCGCAGGATGATGCGGGAGACGATCTTGGGCGCGTTGGAATGGAAGCCGTTCTGCAGGGGCTTCATGTGCTCGAAGGCTTTGGTGACCAGATCGACGAAGCGATCGTGATCGAGATTGCCGGCTGCGGACACGATGATATTGCCCGGGGCAAAGCGGTGGGCATAAGCCTCGACGACCGAGGGGCGCTCGAAGCGCTTCACGGTTTCTTTGGTGCCCAGGATGGGCTTGCCGAGAGGATGATCCTTGAAAAAATTCTGGGTGAAGATTTCGTGGACGAGATAGTCGGGATTGTCTTCGTCCATTTTGATCTCTTCGAGGATGACGCCGCGTTCGCGGGCGATGTCGGCGGCATCGAAAACCGGATTCAGAACGAGGTCGCTGAGAATGTCGAGCGCGGTGGGGACATGTTCGTCGAGCACTTTGACGTTGAAGCAGATGCATTCCTTGGCGGTGAAAGCGTCCATGTTGCCGCCGATGGAGTCGACCTGGCGCGCGATTTCTTCCGCCGTGCGGTGCTTGGTCCCTTTAAAGACCATGTGCTCGATGAAGTGAGAGATGCCGTTCCATTCGGCGTCCTCATCGCGCGAGCCGGTCTGGAGCCAGATTCCGATGGAGGCGGAACGGATGTGCTGCATCTGCTCGGTGATGACGGTCAACCCGTTGGGCAGCTTTTGACGACGAATATTGCGGACTTCTTGAACCATCGTTAATCCTGATTTAATGCTACTTGGTAAACCCAAGGGAACCTGTTGTGGAAGGATCTTTACTATTCTGACATAGGGGCGCGGGGTGTGCGAGAATAGTTTAGTGATTTAGAATCAGTGATTTAAGTGGACCGTTCAAATCTCCGTCTGGATGCAATACCAGTCTGCGGGAGATGCTCGGGAGGCCGACGATCGGTAATCTTAAGATTAGAGCTATGGCAGATTCGTCACGGATCTCGTTGCTTGGGCTGGATCGGGCTGAACTCACCTCTCTGGCCGAGAGCTTGGGCGAGGCGCCTTATCGTGCGCAGCAGTTGTGCGACGCGGTGTACCGGCAGCGGGTAGAGTCGGTTGCGGAGATTTCGACGCTATCGCAGCAACTTCGGGGGAAGCTGGCGGAGGAGGGCATCTCGATCGGTCTGCCCCGGATCGAGCAACGCTTCGTGTCGCAGGATGGCACAGTGCGCTATCTGATTGCATTGGCCGACGGGCAGAGTGTGGAGACGGTGTGGATGCCGGAGGGGGATGGCGGGGAAGCTGGGGATGGAAGCGAGGCGGGAGAACAGGCGGAGCGATTTGCGGAGAACTCCGGTCGGAGCGCCTCAGCCTCTAAAGATGGATTGCCAGAGACCAACGCGGGGTCGAGCCGACGTGCTGGCCGGAGTCAGGGGCAGAACCAGGGCCGGTCGACGATTTGTATTTCGAGCCAGGTGGGGTGCGCCGTGGACTGCCAGTTCTGTTTGACGGCGCTGCTCGGGGTGAAACGGAATCTGACGGCGGGCGAGATTGTGGGGCAGGTTTGCGTGCTGTTGAAAGACCAGCAGGTTTCGCCGCCGGAGGATCGCATCAACCTGGTTTTCATGGGCATGGGTGAGCCATTCCTGAACTACGACAGTTTTGTGAAAGCGGCGCGGTTGCTGGTCGAAGAAGTTGGCATTGCGGAACGGCGGATGACGGTGTCGACGGCGGGAATCGTGCCGCGCATCCATGATTTTGGCGGAGAGCAGATACGGCCGAAGCTGGCGATTTCTTTGAACGCATCGAACGACGAGTTGCGCACGCGGCTGATGCCGCTGAACAAGAAATGGAATCTGGAAATGCTGATGGCGGCGGCGAAGCAGTATCCGCTGCGCACGCGAGAGTGGATTACGTTTGAGTACGTGCTGCTGGGGAGCGTGAACGACGGGCCGGAGAATGCGAGAGAAGTGGCGGAATTGCTGCGGGGGATGCGCTGCAAGGTGAATCTGATTGCGCTGAATCCAGGGCCGGGGATTGAGTTTGCGACTCCCGACGCGGAGCGGGTGGCGGAGTTTCAGAAGACTTTGCGGGAGGCGGGGATTCCAGCATTTGTGCGGCGTCCGCGGGGGCGGGATATTTATGCGGCTTGTGGGCAACTCAAGCGTACGGTCGAGATTGCCACATCACCGGTACCGTAGATTCCTTGGGTTTGGCTGCAGCCGATTCGGTGGCGGGAAGTTCTACGCGGAGAAAGATGGCGTCATCTTCGCGGCGCTCCCGTGAAATCTTGCCGCGATGTTCCTGCAGGATGGCTTGACATGCGCTCAGGCCCAGCCCGTCTTCGGGATCGATCGGGGAAAAGTCTTGGGTGTTGGTTGGGGCAGAGATTGGTTCGGTGGCGATCTGAAGGACGGACGTGCCCGCCTGCCCTTGGGTGCTGACGGTGAGGACTCGGCCGCCCCGTTCGCTGAGCACGTGCAGGCAACTGGCGACGAGCTGCAGGCAGACCTGAAGCAACTGATTGGAATCCCCCAGAACTTTAGGCAATGCGGGATCGAACTGAGTACGGACTTCGATCTCGAGAGCTTCCCACTGGGATTGCGTCAACTTGACGGCGGTGCGGGCCAGAGTATTGAGATCGAGCGGAACCTTGGGCCCTGGGACCTGGCGCGAAAAGCTGATGAGACTGGCCACCAGCGATTTGGTACGGCGAACGTACTGGCCGATTTTTGCAGCCGGCGGCTTCTGTTCGGCGGTGAGCGGCGTACTGAGGAGCATGTCGGAATACCCGAGCATGGCGGTGATCGGGTTGTTGAGTTCGTGCCCGGCGCCGCCGACCAATTGACCAATGGAAGCCAGTTTCTCCGACTGCAGGATCTGAGCCTGCAGCCGGTTCAGATTGTCGAAAGACTCCTGCGAACGATTCAGCAGGCGGATGAGTTCCCGATCGAGCAGATGCTGGCGCAGGAATACCATCACGCCCATGAAGAAGGCGGAGACCAGAGTCAGGGCGAGCCGAAACACGCAGACGCGGGCGGGGACTGCGTCATCGGACAAGGCCCAGGCGGCGAATAAGGGCAGGGAAAACACGGCAATCATGCTGCACCGGGCGACCCAAACACCGTAGAGCGTGGAAACTTCGCGGGAATCGGCGGCCGGCTTCTCTGCTTTCGTCCGCAGACCAATCCAGGTCAGCCATGCCATAGAAGCAACCATGGGAATATCGTAAAGACTTCCGCTGTAGTAGACCTTCCGGCCGATCGCCCAGTTTGCGACCGTGGAACTGGAGGCGTAACAGAGGCTCATGCCAAACAGACCGGCGTACAGCTTCCGCCATTCGCCTTTGCTGGTAATCCAACAGGCCAACAGGCTGACCAGAAAGGCGACCTCCTCTGCGGTATAGACAGCGTTCAAATGGCGGTTATAAGCGGCCACGTCGGCCACGACATATTGCCAGGGGATGACGATTAAGACATAGAGATAGAACCACCAGGTCAGTAGCAGCGCGAAATCAAGCCGCCCCACGCGGGCGGCATATTCATCCCGGGGAACGTGGGGACGGAGGGCCAGAGCGGCCATCAGCGGAACGATGTGCAAGAACAGAATGATGTCGCCGGCAAAAAGGTCGGGGACGTCGGTGCGCAGGATGACCTCGAAGTAAGTCCAAAGTAGTTGATAGATGAGCCAGAAAGAAATGCCCAGGGTGATCAGCGACCAGAACAGCCGCATGCGTCCTTTAGAGCGGAGCACAAGCGGGATGAAGGCAGCGGTACCGGAAATCAAGAAGAGACACTGGACGATATCGCTGAAAGTGGTCAACTGAAAAGAGCGCGGCAGAAAGAGTGCAGCGAGAACGAAGGCCGCCAACAATGCGGCGACGGCCAGCAACCAGAGATGGGAACGCTTGCTCAAGACACTCCTCAGCCGCCATTTTAGACGGGATCGTAGGGCGGCATTGGTTACTGTAGTAACCTGAGCACGGCTTGAGACCAGACCTCGGATCGGGGCGGCCGGGGTGTACTCCGGAGTCTCACTTGCCGGTAAGCTTTTCTTATTCAATAATATGCAGCGAAGCGGCCACGCCTGTGGAGACGGAATCCATTGAATCCTCGCGTTGAGCGCTACCGACAATCCTGGAGATTGAGAATCCCGCCGGATCCGGGCGAAACGCGCCGCATTGAGCGGTGGCTGGCGACTGCGCGCGTCTTTCTGGCCGTGTCCACCTTGGTGGCGATCCGCATGGATCCCACGGAGTTGGGGAATTCATGGGCGGCTTACGGTCTGTTCGTGTTCTATTTGGCGAACGGCATCCTGATCCTGATGCTGTTAAAGCAGAGGCAGGAGTCGACGGCAGGTTTTCGTTTTCTGGTGCATGCCGGGGATATAGTCTGGCCGGCCCTGATCTCAATCTTCGCGGAAGGGCCAAGAACTCCATTTTTTCTTTTCTTTTTTTTCGTGCTGGCGGCAGCAGCATACCGATGGGGACTCTGGGAAACCCTGGGCACGGCTGCGGCGGAGGTGGCGCTGCTGTGGATCGAAAGCTTTGTTCTGATCCACTTGTGGCTGAGACCCGGAGGGGCGTCTTGGAGGGTCCTGCTCGGCCTGCGCGTGAATGCGGGAACGTTTGAACCGCAACGGCTCTTCATGCTGTCGATCTACCTCTTGGTCATGGGTCTATTGCTGGGGTACCTGGCGGAGCAGCAGAAACATTTGCGCGCGGAGAAGGCGGTATTGACCGGGACCTTGTCGCGAGTGCGGGTGGAAGCGGGCCTGACGGGGACGATTGAGCAGATATTCCACGAGGCGATGGCGAGGTATGGCGCGTCGCGGGTGGTGGTGGCCTCGCAGGAGTCGCACAGCCAGCGGGTCTTTGTGGGGGAGTTGAACAAGGCGAACGGGCGGGTGCCGTCGGAGTTCCACTGGCTGGAATCCGGCTCGCGCGACGCGAAAACCTATCTGGATGATTTTCCAGGGGAGGTTTGTTACGCCGCGATCGACGGGGATCGGTGGACCACGCTGGCGTTGGATGAAGGTGGGCGCCAAGTACCCGTGGCCAATCTGGCGCCAATTTCTCAACTGCGGCAGGTCCGAGCTTTTGACGCACTGGTTACGGTGGCTTTTCTGTTTGGCAGCGAATGGCGAGGACGGGTCTTCCTGTTCAACCCATCGTGGCGGGGCGAGAAGCAGGAGGAACTGCGCTTTCTGCTGGATATGGTTCATCAGGTCGGGCCCGCCGTCTACAACGTTTATCTGCTGCACCGATTGCGACGCAGGGCGGGAGCGGCCGAGCGTGCGCGCTTTGCGCGGGAACTACACGACGGTGCGGTGCAGTCGCTGATCGCGGTTGAGATGCAGGTGGACGTGTTGCGGCGACACGCCGATGCCGGCAAACCGATTGGTTCGGAACTAGGGCGGATCCAGGGATTGCTGCGCGAGGAAGTACTCAAGCTGCGGGAACTGATGCAGCAGATGAAAGCCATCGACGTGGATGCGCAGCGGCTGCTCGGGGTATTGAATGATACCGTCGAACGCTTTCAACGGGAGACCGGGATCAGCGCGCGTTTCGTCACCGACCTGGAGAATCTGGACATGCCGCAACGGGTATGCCGGGAGATTCTCCGCATTGTGCAGGAAGGACTGGTCAACGTGAGGAAGCATAGCGGAGCGCGGCACGCGCTGGTGCGTCTGGGATCGACCCGGGAAAAATGGAGCCTTACCCTGGAAGATGACGGAAAGGGATTTCCTTTCGGGGGTCGTTACAACCAGGACCAACTGGAAGAAGCGGGGAAAGGGCCTATGATCATAAAGGAACGGGTACGTTTGCTTGCCGGGGAGCTCACTGTAGAATCAAATCCCGGACAGGGAACTCGCCTGGAAATCAGCGTGCCTCGGAACGGGGAAGTGCCACATGAACTTTAAAAGAACGCAGCCGGTTCGTCTTGTGATTGCCGATGACCATCCGATCTTCCGCGATGGTCTGCGGCGTTTGCTGGAAGCAGAGGCTGATCTTAAGGTTCTGGGGGAAGCGTCGGACGGCGCCGAGGCGGTAAAACTGGCGAAGCAATTGAAGCCCGACATTCTCCTGTTGGACCTGGCGATGCCCAAACATCCCGGCCTGGAAGCCTTGCGAGAGCTGAGTATGCCGGCCAACGCGACTCCGGTGCGGGTGATTCTGCTGACGGCGGCGGCGGAAAAAAGCCAGATTGTGGAAGCGCTGCAACTCGGTGCCCGTGGAGTGGTGCTCAAGGATTCAGCCACGCAGCTGCTGTTGAAGGCAATTCACACCGTGATGGCGGGCGAATACTGGGTGGGACGGGAGAGCGTTTCGAACCTGGTGCAGTACCTGCGCACGCTGATGCAGTCTTCGCATGACGAGGCGCGGCAGAAGAAATTCGGCCTGACGCCGCGCGAACTGGAGATTGTTTCGGCAGTGGTGGCGGGGTACTCTAACAAGGAAATAGCGGAATATTTCAAGATCAGCGAAGATACCGTCAAGCACCATCTCAGCAACATTTTTGACAAGCTGGGGGTCTCAACGCGCCTGGAACTTGCGCTGTTTGCGGTGAATCAGGCCCTGCCGCTTAAGAGCATTGCCTGAGCGCCGGGGGCGCGTTGCGGAGACGGTGGTATGCCGTGGCACTTCCGTGCCATTGGCGGCCGTGACGTGCGCATACTAGAATTGTCGATACAGACGATCTCGGAAAACTGTGGGTAAATAAGTTCCGTGTGCGGCGGTAGCCCCCCTGTTGGAGTCGAGGGCAGAGTCAGCAGAAGCGAGAAAGAGGAGCCCCGTGGCAAAACGTTTACAGCAGCTCTGGAACGACGAGCAGGGCCAGGACATTGCGGAATATGCAGTCATGTTGGCTGTGATTCTGGTAATCGTCGTGGGCACGATCCGCCTCATCGGGTCGAATGCCAATAACGTGTTCTCCCAAGTCGGCAGCTCGATTCAGTAGTCAGCGCTTCGACGGCGGCGCGAGTTGGGGTTGGCGAGCCACCCATCCTACCGCCAGCCCACGAAGGCGTGAGCCTTCCACTCATTCCTATTTCTCCGTCCACTATTTATTTTTGCTCAGTTTGTGACGGCGAGGACGTCGTCAGCGCGACTTTCTCTGTGCCACCCGAGGACAACCGGGTGAGGTAGGGAAAGAAGGGAGTGATCTCAAACTCCATCTTCTCGCGGGCTGAGGTCAATGCCACCGGCTTAGCTTTGGAGAGTTCGACCTGGTCGGTCCAGGGATCGACTTTGAGGCGGCCGCCCAGGGGCAGAGCCGCGATCTGGTCGAGGCGCTTCTCGTCGAGTGCCGGCGCAGAAGCCAACAAACTCGACATACGGATGCTCTTGCCGCCAGCAAAGCTGTTTCCCAGGTGCGGCCGGATGAGATGAGGCAGGTCGGGCGCCTTCTGCTGCAAAGCCTTCAGAAACAAACCTGCATTCCCCAGCTTGTCCTTGTAAGGAGAATTCTTCAAAAGTTCCAGAGCCTTGGTGTCGGCTGCTTCCTCATCTGCCGCAGAGCGCTTGAAGTCGAGGCGCTGGAAGGACTCTTCGTCGGGGAAGAACAGCTTGTCGTTGAAGGCGAGCTTGGTGTCGAAGTGATGTCCCAGCACGATGTGGCTGAGTTCATGAGCCAGCACCATGGCCAGGGAAGCTTCATCCGGAAGCACGTCGAGCAGGCCGCGGCTAATGACGATGGTGTGGCCGATGGTGAACGACTCGAGAGGCGCCGTCAACAGGATGCGGCAGTGAATATCGCCTTGCAGGTCAATGTTATTGGTGACCAGCAGATTGTTGACCACGGTCGCTAAAATCTTGTCCACTTCGCCGGGAGGCGCGAGCAAACCAATCTTCTGCAGGCGGTCGACGGCGTTCTCTTCCGCCAGCTTTTCCCACATGCGCTCGGCCACGACGGGAGTGGCATCGGCCCCGGTAGCACTCTGGTCGTTCACGTTCTGAGGAGAATCGATCAGAATCTGGGTGAACTCTTCGTTCTTGTTCAGGCCTTTGAGATCATAGCCCCAGAGCCGGGTCTGCGCCTTGAAGTGCAGGGTCTTGGTCAGTCCGGTCTTGAGGTTCGATTCCTCCGTGTAGACATAGGCGGGCAGCCATGTGCCCGGACGCATGTTCAGGCGCCAGCTGTCGAAATGGAAAAAGAAATTGATCTTGGGCTGGGGATAGTAGGTGCCGTTGAAGCGGACGATGTTGTAGTCCTGATCTTCCACCCAGATTCGGCCCATGAATCGCGCGGTCTTCTGGCCGTCCTTGGGCTGAACATCGATGACCAGGCAGCGCAGCTCTCCCAGAAACTCGCGGCGCACAAAATTGAAGTTGTAATACTTTTTTTGGAAATCGGAGTCGAGCACGACCATCTGGGCGAAACCCATGGGAAGGAAGCGCAGGGAGTAAACCCCGGTCAGCTTGGCGAGCATGCGATGGCCGAATCCCGGCTGGCCCACGAAAGAAACGTCCTCGGGGCCGTCCGTCATGTCGAGGCGGCCGAGAAAGTACTGGTCGTTCACGGGAGTCGTATTTCCGGAGCTATCGTTCTTGAGGTCTTGCAGGTAGGTCTCAACCATGGGGTGCATGTGACGCATCTGCGCCATGAACAGGTGCTCGCGCTGCACGACCCGGTCAAGTACGTCGTTGAGCGTAGCCGCAGCGGGAGGCGGAGCCTCAGCGCTTTGAGCGGGCGCCGCGGCTGGAGCGGCAGGCGCGGTCGTCGGATTCAAAGCCGGCTGTGCCGCGGAAGCGGGAGGATCCTGGGCGGTGGCGGAAAATGCGCACACCAAGAAAAGAAGCAGCACAACGGAACCCGAACGAACCATTCGCATAAAGACCTTCTGGGAGTCGATCACGCTAACTGAAAAATGATATGCAAAACGACCGTCGAGTCTGAGGGTTGGCCGTCCTGCAATGCGGGCTTAAAGCGAATCTGCTCGGCGGCGTGTACGGCCGCATCGTCCAGACCATGCCCCAGTCCATGAACTATCCTCAACACGCGTAACTTACCGGATGCTTCAAGAACGACCTCGAGAAGAACCTCACCTTCAATGCGCTTGGCGCGGGCTTCTTCAGTGTAGATGGGAGTCGGCTTAGAAAGGATTTCCGCCGGGACGATTTTTGCGGCGGCTTGGGCCGCGGGACGCGATTGCACGGTGGGAGGAGCGGGAACGTCGGCATCGCCGAAGCCCGCCTGGCGAACTGTGCCCCGCGGAGCCGAAGTTGACGCGTTGCCGGTGGCAACGCCGTTGCCGAATCCCGTGCTGGCCACAACGCCGCGGGCACCATTCGCTCCGCCGGTTCCGTTGCCGTAGCCTGGTCCGGTGGGCATATCGAATCCGCCGGCCTGGGCGATATTTACAGCACGCGTTTGCGTCGTTTTTGCGGGCACGCCGTTGGGATCGCCGAAGCCGCCGGTCTGAACCTTGTCCGGGGAGCGCTCAATGGTTTGCGGAGCCGAACTTCCGGTCGAAAAAACATTGGTTCTCACAATTTGCTTGGGAACCACGGGCGCCGCTGATGGAGGCAAAGGGTCGAGTTTCTTGGTGGCGATCTTCACGTCGGGAGCGGGTGCGTCCTCCACCTTCGGCTTGGGCTGAGGCTGAGGAGCGGGCAGGCGCAGGGCTGCAGGCGGAGGATCGAGTTCGGCGACTAACACCGGCTTCGGAAGTTGCCGCTGCGGCGTGTGATCTACCGGAACCGGAGTGGGGACCAATTCAATAGCGTGGTAGTCCTTCTTCGGGCTCTCCAGAATCTCAGGATGGAGAACCGGGATCCAGACCAGAATTGCAATAACCACGGCCTGCGTGCCATAGCTCAGGACGAACTCGTACCACGGCATCTTCCATTGAGGAAGCGACGAGAACAGATTCGACTCGCGAGACGGCGACGCCATATCAATTCTTGTAGTTCAAAGGTTGCAAACCCTAGAAACACTGCAAAAGTTCTTCCTGCCTTTTCGAACGCTGGGAACCCGGGAAGGCAGGGTGCCAGTAAAGTGTACTATTCTGGCTCTAGTAATGCACGACAGAGGCCATTTCGGCCAGTCGAAGATGGGGGGCAAAGGTTTTGACATCAATGGGTTACGAGATCTTAGGTGAGGCCAGCCGGAGGCAGGGACCGGGGCCGTGCAAAAAACTACATCATTCAGGGACAGATTTCCCAAGGCGTAGGCAGCCTGGGAGCGGGCTCTAGCAGCGCACAATCTTGCCACTTTCAATTCCTCGCGTGGCGTTATTCTTCTCCTTTGACCCAGATACCGCCGCAATGTAGATCTCACATACCACAACAACGGCGTCCGTTTTGGCAGTGGCAACCGGCTGGCAGGCCAGGCTTACGACGAATGATGATCTCCTCGGATGGTCGCCGTACGGGGATAACTTGGGAGCGTACAGCATCCCGTTGGAGACCCGCCTTATCAACCCCATCTGATTTCGTCAACAACGGGCCAATGAGATGTCGTTCCGTTCAATCGGTTAGTCGGTATCGTCAACAGCCCCGAAAACAACGCCGAGCTGATCCGACTCCGAGGTAGACTCTATCAAGATGTTCAGCAAGTCGCTTTCGGCACTCGAAACTGCAACGATGCTGTGGAGCTTCTTCTTCGCAGTCTGCATCGGGCTCGGTTACCCAACCTTGAATCGTTATGACCCCGGCATTCGTAACCCCGACGCCAAGGAGTACGCGAAAATGGTGAGCGGTGAGGAGGGCGTTGCAACTCATTTCCGGCATCGCGTGTTGATTCCCTACCTCGCCCGCCCCATATTCCGTGTTGCCAATGGTCGGGTGGGGTCATGGAACCCCGCCTATTTTGCGCTGTTGCTCGTAAACAGCTGGTTTGTTTCGGGGACGGCATTTCTGCTCTTCCTGGTGGTATCTCGGCATATGGGGAGCCCGAACATCGCCTTGCTCAGCTCAGCAATATACCTGCTCAATTTTGCCGTTCCAAATCTCCTGCTAGCGGGTCTTGTGGACTCAGGCGAAGCATTTTTCTTGATGGCGTTGGTGTGGGTGTTGTCCGCCCAATGGTTCTTTCTTCTCCCTCTCGCGGCTGTGTTGGGTTCGCTCGCAAAGGAAACATTCCTTCCCTTTTCGGTGGTATTTGCTGCAACTTGGATGGTCATGAACCCGCGGCAGCGACCGCTAGGGAGGCAGTTGATATGGCTTGTGGCAACTGGATTAGCAGGCCTGGCCTCATTAACAGCGGTGATGACAAGCACAAATGGATTTCTCCTTGCTCCTTGGACTTATGCCGGCATGTTGAGATCGAACCTCGCTAGCCCAGTGACGGTAGCGGTAGCTGTAAAAGACCTCAACTTCTGGTATGTCTTCGCATGGTTACTACCTCTTGGGTTGTGTAGGCTGAAACGTCTGCCACGCGAATGGGTTATGGCGTCCTTCATCACTGCACTGGTCGCATTGGGTTTCACGGCATACCACAATAACGCCCGAGACGCGGGACCCGCAGCGGCAAGGCCCATTTTCAGCATTGCAGGTCCCCTCTTGAGTGTTTCTGTTGCCTTGCTGATCGTCGATCTGGTTGAACGTCGGCGCGCGCTGGAGAATAAAAACGAAGCCCAAGTACACCTGATCAAAGAACTCGGCTCTGAGCGGTATCTGAAGCAGCAGATGGGCGAGGATGAGAAAGAGGCGTAGGGGTTGAGCGCCGGTAGTAGAATTTGCGCTGGCCATGCTTCACGCTGCCGCAAAGCCCGCGTCGTTTGAACCCCTTCCGGCGCGGGCTCTTGATCGACTTGAGCACTGGATCCAGGACAGCCTGGCATCACCACGAGTTCCCCCACCTGTTCTACAACCTTCGTCATCTCGACTCCCTTCACCCAGAGGCGCACTCTGAGTGTGATTTCAATCACAAACCATCCTTTCCCGGATGGCCTCCCCGTTGAAACCGTAGGCAAGACCTGCAAACCGATGTGCTGCCCCGGAACGGGTCCGGACCCTGTGCAGCATTTCCCCGCAAGGTGGGATGTACGTCGTTGGGAGCGGGACCAAGTAGCACGGCCAAATCTCATGCTCGGGTGCAGTATCCGGTTTGCGGAAACCGGCAGCCGCGAGCATCAAGGGGACGGGTATGCGCCGATTTCTGTTGCAGGGCCTGGTGCTGAGCTTCTTCTTTGCCGCTACCGCCGCGGCTCTCTCGCAGAGCGACTACAAGGTCGTCAACGTCACCAATGGAGGTACCATTTCCGGCACCGTCAAATGGTCGGGCGCGGTTCCACGCGCTCTCGACTTTCCGGTCACCAAGGATCCGCAGATTTGCGATCCTGAATCCAAAAAGACCGTCGACCTGGAGCGCCTGATCATTGGACCGCAGGGCGGGGTCGCCAACACCGTTGTCTATCTCAAAAACATTTCCAGCGGGAAAGCGATGGACCTGCCGGAGCAGCGCCGCCACCTGAATCAGAAGCACTGTCGCTACATCCCGCACATTCTTCTGGTGCCGGAGAACGGCGCGCTCGACATGATGAGTTCCGACGCCACGCTGCACACCATTCACATGGACGGCGCGGCCACATTTAACCTTCCGTTTCCATTCACCGACCGGGTCACGTCGCGCACCATGGCCACACCGGGACTTGTCCACCTGCGCTGCAATGGCGGCCACGTCTGGATGAATGCGGAAATGATGGTGGTCTCGCATCCCTATTACGCCGTCACTGATGAGACTGGACGCTTCGAGTTTACTGATGTTCCGCCCGGCACGTATGAGATCGTTGCTTGGCATGAAGGCTGGGGCTTGGCGGGCACTCAGCAAGCTTATGATGTGCTGACCGAACACAGCGTACAACGCCCGGTCTTCACGGAAGCGAAGACCTGGGAAAAACCAGTGACGGTCAGCGCCAGTCAGCTCAGCGTGGTGAATTTTGTGATTTCCAATAAGTAAGGCGATCCCACTAACGCTTTCCGGCGCGATCTGCCAAGGGGGAACTGCCGACCTTTCGGCAGTCGTGCCACTTGGTCGGCATAGTTGGAAGGCCTCACCGGAACCACCTCATAACCTGCCAAGAACCGTCGAGCACCGTGAACACGATGCGGCTGGGGTTGAACCAGTCGGGGTGCTCCCTCGGGGTCAATTCAAGAGCTCGCGGCCAGCAGTCGTAGGACTCTCTCGTCCCCATGCACCGCAAGACGGATTGATACATTAAGTTTGAGGCATCCGCCTGTCGCTCATTCTAATCAGCAGCGCACGACCTTCGGGCTCTCGATCCCTTTCGTGGCATTCCTGGTGTCGACTACCAATTGGGCTTCGCTAACGATACGGCGATAATCGTAGTCAGAGTGGTCGGTCACGATCACCACGCAATCGTACTGGCCGAGATTCTCCAATTCCGCTCGCTTCATCTGTAGGTCGTATTTGCGCCCCTTGCCGATAAACGGGAAGTAGGGATCGTGATAGCTGACCTGGGCTCCTTCTTTTTGCAGGAGTTCAATGATGGTGAGCGCCGGAGACTCGCGTAAATCGTCAATATCCTTTTTGTAGGCCACGCCCAGGACGAGTACGCGCGCACCATTGACCGCCTTCTTGTGGCGGTTCAGCGCGTGGCCCACCGAAGAGAGAACGTGGTAGGGCATGTTGTTGTTGATCTCTCCGGCCAGCTCGATGAAGCGGGTGCGGAAATCAAACTCTTTGGCTTTCCACGATAGATAAAAGGGATCGATGGGAATGCAGTGTCCGCCGAGGCCGGGGCCGGGATAGAAGGGATGAAAGCCGAAGGGCTTGGTGGAAGCGGCTGCAATGACCTCCCAGATGTCGATATCCATTCGCAGGCACAACAGTTTGAGTTCGTTGACCAGGGCGATGTTGACGCAGCGGTAGATATTCTCCAGCAGTTTGGTCATTTCCGCGGCGGCGGGAGACGAGACGGGAACGGTGCGATGGAAGATGGATCCGTAGAGGGCGCCGGCGAGTTCCGAAGCTTGCGGGTTCAATCCACCGACGACCTTCGGAATATCGCGGCGGGCGACCGTGGTGTTGCCGGGATCTTCGCGCTCGGGCGAGAACGCGACAAAAAAATCTTTTCCCGTGAGCGTTCCATTGCGGGCGGCTTTGAGACCGGCTTGGTTTTCTTTCTCGAGGATCGGAATCATCACTTCTTCCGTTGTGCCGGGGTATGTCGTACTCTCAAGCACGACTAATTGTCCCGCTCGCAAATGAGGAGCGATGGAGTGGGTGGTGTCGGTAATGAAGCTGAGGTCGGGTTCGTGGTATTCATTCAAGGGCGTGGGGACGCAGATGATAATGGCGTCCATCGCGGCGATCTCGGAATAGACGGAAGTCGCGGAAAAGCCCTGCGCCGTGGCGGACTGGATCTCCTCGGGCGCGATACGGTAGATGTAGGATCCGCCCTTGGCGAGCGTGTCGACCTTGCGGGCGTCAATGTCGAAGCCGGTCACGCGGAACTTCTGTTCGCTGTACAGCAAAGCCAGCGGAAGCCCAACGTATCCGAGTCCGATGATGCCCACGCGGGCCTGGTGCTGCTGGATTTTGGTCTTGAGTTGATCAAAAGACGTGTCTGCGGCAGAGTAGGGCGTCATGGAGTTTTCCGGAATGAATCGTAGGTGGAAAGCATGAAAGCGGTTCGATTTTAGCATGCAGAAGATGGCGCAGTTTCGCGGTGAGCGGCCAGGAAACGGCCGCGGCCAATTCGGGAATGCCAGGGGAAAGATCGCTTGACGAGAAAAAGACGTCTCTGGATGCTGACGACGGTTTGCGCCTTGATATTGGTGGCGTTCGCGGTGTTCGCGGCCAATGCCGGGCGAATGCTGGTGGTGGATGCTGCGCAGCCTTCGGACGTGATTCTGGTTCTGGCGGGTGAGACGGATCGTCGTCCCAAGCGCGCCCTGCAGTTGCTGGATCAGGGCTATGGCCGCCGAGTAGTGATCGATGTCCCGGCGGCAGCCAGGATCTACGACTCGACCCAAGTCCAGTTGGCCGAGAAATACATACAGGGACTCCCTGAGGCGGCATCGATCCGGATCTGTCCGATTGAGGGGCTTTCGACGCGGGAGGAATCGCACGACGTCGAAAAGTGCCTGGCGGGCGAAGAAGTCAGGCGGGTTCTGATCGTCACATCGGAGTTCCACACTCGCCGGGCGCTGAGTATCTTCCGTCACGAGATTCCGGGCAAGTCCTTCTCGGTGGCGGTGGCCAGGGACGAGACGCAGTTCGGGGCCCGCTGGTGGACCCAAAGGCAGTGGGCTAAGTCCTGTCTGGATGAGTGGCTGAGACTGCTGTGGTGGACCGCGGTGGAACGCTGGCGGTGAGCAGAATCGCCTGCGCAGAGCGGGAAGTGCCCGGAATCGCCAGATGAGTTTTCCACCGGAAAACGATTCCCCTAGCACAAAAGGCATTGACTGACAACAACGAGGAGGGTACGATTCGGAGCAAGGTTATCAAAACAGTTATTAACGGAGTGTGGGAATGGGCAAGTCCGCGTTTCGCGGTATGGTAAGTTGCGTGCTGATGATTCTGTTCCCCGGTTCGTTGTTTGCGGCCGATTCCAATGCGGCCATGCTTTATACCAACGGCGCTGCCTGGGTCAACGGCGCGCACGTGCCTCGTTCGTCCTCGGCCATTTTCTCCGGCGATCTTCTGCAGACGCGTAATGATTCGGTAGCGAATATCAATGAGCCGGGTTCCAGCATTACCGTTCTCGCCGATTCTCTGGTGCAGTTCGAAGGGGCTTCGGTAGACATCCAACATGGTGGCGTAACCGTGTCGACTTCGAAGGGAGTTGCGGCCACGGCGGGAGACGTAAAAGTGTCGCCTGCGTCGAGTGCGTGGACGGAGTTCAATGTCACCGACGTGGATGGGACGGTCAGGATTTTTGCCCGCAAAGGTGATCTCACCATCTTTGACGGCAAGGATGTATTTCAGGTGCAGCAGGGTGACAGCAAGACCGTGGACGAGTCCAATCCCGAAGCAGAGAACAGCAAGAAGAAGAAAAATAAGAAGTCGCAGGCCGGGGCCACTCCGGCAGCGGGGGGCGGGATCATGAATTCTCCGTATGCGATCGGAATTGGCGCGGCAGCCATCGTAGGCGTTACGACGTGGGTCCTGATTAAGAACGACAACCCAGCCAGCCCGACCAGGCCGTAAGCGGCTGCTGATCCGCACAAAGCCCACTCAATTCGGGCCACTACATAACCTACTCAACAGGATGCCTATAGCGGCGTGGATGAGGCTTTGAAACCGCGTTTGCGCCTTGTTGGGGCCAGCTTATTTCGCACTTTCCATCCACGGCTTTGACCGCAGCGACAAGTTCAAGGCGATTTGGGGTTGCAATCCTCGCCTCTTCGCGGCTCATGCTGAGGATTACCCCCCATTTGTTGTGCACGATCTGAAACTCTTCGCCCGAAATCAGGGTTTTCTTTTCGGTGGATAGGGACGCGCGAGTGCCTAAACCACCTCAGAAGCGGGGAGTCTCTCTTCTTCTGTGGACACAGGTCGGCGCTTGCGGGAGCGCTGCAGGAGCGGTGGGGCTGCGGCAATGGTGCAGAGCACATAATACAGCGCTGCGTTAGCCGGGATCTGCAGATTGAAGTCGAGCAGGCTGTGCACGAGAATTCCGGTGAAGCCCAAGGTACAAGCCAAGGTGACTGCGCCGCTTACCTCCGACATCCAGTTCCCGATCTTGCGGAGCGCATGGCGATACAGGACGATCAGGAACCATACCATCGTGCCGAAACCGAGCAAGCCCATCTCGGACAGTAGTTGCAGGTAGTCGTTGTGCGCTGCGTTGACAAAGAAGTTGGTATAGAAGGTGCGGAATTGCGGGTAAACGGTGGGAAACGTTCCCAGTCCCCAGCCCAGCACGGGCTTGTTCCGGAACATTCGGAAGGCATCGCGGTCAATGGAGAAACGCATGCCGCCGGAAAGCTCGGTGTGGGTTTCGGTAGCAATGCTGGAGACGCGAGAGGTCAGTTCCTTGCCGCCCAGCCACCACAGCAGGCCGACCAGCACGACGGCAAATGCTGCCATCACGGCAACCTGTACTCCTTTTTTGTGGCGTGAGGCTGGAACCCTCTGACGGAGCAGCAGTACGGCGAAGACGACCAGTTCGACAGAAATGGCGATCATGCCGCCGCGCGAGCCGGAAAGAAAAACTGTCACCGCCATGACGGCCGCGGCGATGCCGGCGGCGATGCGTTCTTTTTCATCTGCCAACCGCGTAAGCGACAGGACCAGCGGAATGGGCATGAGGAGTTCCATCAGGCCCGCGTAATGGTTATGGTTCACGTAAGGGCCGTAAATTGCGCCGCCCATGCTGAGCGAGCGAAGCCAGTACAGCTTACCGTTGGGGGCAACGCCCTGCAGCAGCGCGAAGGCGGCGATTGCGAAGCCGTAGAGGGCGAGGATCGCGGCGATCTTGCGAGCCTGGGAACTGCGAAACAGCGTTTGCCCCGTCAGAAAACACAGCATGCCATAAGCGCAATAAAGAAGCGCCCCCGAGATCGTGTCGTGCCGGTAGGCGCTCGTGCCGAGAACAATCTGCAGCAGGATGAGAATTCCGAATCCTGCCATGGGGAGGAACAAAGGATTCCACTGGATGAGCACTTCGCCGTCCAGCCATTGTTTGCCAAGCCAGAGGAGTGTGAGGAGAACGGCACCCGTTTCGAGAATAAAAGTCGACCAGGGTTCGACCGCGCCAAAGGCGAGGGGACCGAACATCAGCAGCCCGAACGTTGCGTAAAGCAGGATTGAAGCGATCTGTGCGGATCGCTCTTGGCGGCTGACCTCCGGCTTCTTCTTTCTGCGAACAGGCATGGACGCTGTGTTGTCTTCGTAGTGCCGGACTAAGACGGTTTTCGCGTGAGGTGAAAGTCGCCGATCCAGAGCTTACCACGGATGGGACTGCCCTTTGGGAGGCGCCGGACGTGCAGCACGACCAGTTTGCAATCGGAACCCGTAGTGAACTGTCCCTCCACCGCTTTCCAGAATCCCGCGTTTTTCAATTCATCGCTTTCGTAATAAATCGCCTGGCTGTACATGTCTTGAATCGTAAAATGAGGCCCGCCCGCTCCTTCCATTTCTTCGTTTTTATAGAAGCCCGAGAAATCGTAGGCGGTATTGGGTTGCACGGCGACGAGTTGATAGATTCCCGCGTCGTAGACTCCGGGCCCGTCAAAAGTAACCAGCAGAGACCGCCGCCCGCCATGTGAGTCGCTGGGATCGAGGGTCAGTTTGACGCCGTCTTGTTTTTGGTGTTGCCAATCGAAGCCGGCATTTAACACGTTGAGATTGAAGCTGCCATTGACGATCAGATTGCTGGACGTTGGCAAGTACGCTGAGAGCCCAAAGAGACTGGCGGTCTGTTGCCAGACGAGCACGGCCTGGTCGACCTGTTTCTGACGGATCAAGAATTGCAGGTATTCGTCAGCGTAGCGCCGCTCGAAGGTTTGATGAGTCTGCATCAACGCATTCCAAACCTTGAAGGAGGCGGCGGTTTCGTTCTTGAGTTGTGCCAGATTGTTCTGCACCTGCGTCGGAGACACTGCGCCGGCGTCAGCGGGTGGCGAAGCTATCGCGCGGAGCAGGCGATTGACATGGTCCTGGAGCAGGGCCAGGAACGCGATGTAAGCGTCGCTGCGGGGAGGCACGACATCGCGCAGAAGGGCATCGACATCCGGTTCGATGCGCCAGCAGAACTGGATGGCGGCCGGTGCTAGCGAGGTGTCATTGGCGAGCACGACGCGAAACTCGCGCAGAGCTTTTTCGTTTTCGCCCTGAACCAGGTAGAGATTGGCGGCTTCCCAAGCGACATCGGGCGTCATGGAATCGGCCTGGATGGCGCGCTCCAGCGCTACTGTCTGGTTGGCCGTGTCTCCCAGAACCTGATAGGCGCTGGCCAGATCGAACCAGTAGGTTGCGGAATGAGGATTGAGTTGCACGGCCGATCGGTATTGCCCGACCGCGGAAGCCGGATCGCGGGAAACCAGATCATAGAATCGGCCCAAATGATCGCGATATTCGGCATTGCCCGGATCGAGCCAGGCAGCCCTTTTAAGGTTGGTCAGGCTGGTCAACTCGACGCGGCTTGGATTTCCCAGATAGTAGGCGGCGAACTGGCTTGCGGCCAGGCCAAAGTACACGATTGCGACTGTGACGGCTATGGCCGCGACCAGCCATTTGCGAGCGGGAGTGTTGAAAGGGATCTTCATGGAGTGCGGCGGAAACCCTTGCTAGGCGCTGCTCGACGACGGGGAGATTTCCTCCACCTCGTCGGTTTCTTCCTCGCGCTCAGACGAATCCCCCTCGTGGTAGTAGCGGGCGTACTTACCCTGATATTCGTAATAGTAGTAGTAGTCGGGAGAACTCAGGTCTACGGCGTTGAGCAGAACTCCCACGACCTTGGCATTGACCTGAGTGAGAATATCGCGGGAGCGACGCAGGGCCTGCTTGGTGGTTTGGCCGGACCGAATGACGAGCAATACGGCATCGGCGCGGGGCGAAAGGACGACTGCATCGGTTACGGACAGCGAAGGTGGCGTGTCGATGACGATGTGGTCATACTGCTCGCGCAACCGAGCCAGCAGGTCTCTCATGTTGGTGGACGCCAGCAGTTCGGCTGGGTTGGGCGGCGGCGTTCCAGCAGTGAGCACGTCCAAATTAGGAAGGACGGCCGTGCGCGTGATGGCCTGCTCCAGTGTGGTGCTGCCGGTCAGCACATTGCTCAACCCTCTATGCGGCCCCATACCCAGTGTCTTGTGAATACCTGGACGACGTAAATCTGCGTCAATCAGGAGAACCCGCACGCCTTTCTGAGCCAGCACAACCGCACAGTTGATACTGGTGGTCGTCTTTCCTTCCTGCGGCAGCGCGCTCGTTACCATGATGATCTTAGGAGGCGCTCCGAGGTTCGACAAAAGCAGGGAAGTCCGCAGGGCGCGGTACGATTCCGCCATTTGTGACTGTGGTCTGACCTGCGTCACAAGTTCTACCGATTCCCTGGATGTAGCAATGACTAGGCGCTTGGGATTCGAGCCTTCGCGCGCGGACTTGGAACCAAGCGGAATCATGCCCAAAGACGAAAGACCAGAAATCGTTTGAGCTTGTTCTGTAGTACGCACCGTACTGTCCAGCGCTTCCAGAACAAAGGCCAGTCCTACTCCAGACGTCAAGCCGAGGATGAACCCAAAGGCCAGGTTTCGCGGGATGTTGGGCTCGATCGGCCCCGACGGCGGTGTCGCTCGGTCCACAATGCGGAAATTGTTGGACTTTAATCCCGCCGAGACGCCCGCTTCTTTCAGCTTCTGCAGCAGCCCCTCATAAAGCTGGCGATTGGTTTCGACGTCGCGTTTGAGAATCGTGTACTCAATCGCACTTTCGTTGAGTTTATTCGCTTCCTGCTTCTGCTTTTCTAGTGCATCGTGTAGCATATTTTCGCGCTGCAGAGCGGTTGTATATTGGCCGCGAACCTTGCTGGCAATCTTCTTCATCTCCGCTTGGATCTCCGCATCGATTTCCTTCAGTTGATTGTTCAACTGAGCCAGCTTGGGATAAGATGGGCCGAACTGCGTGCTCAAATCCGCAGCCTGAATCTTAATATCTGCCTGCTTGCTGCGCAGACTGTCCATCAATCCCGAAGCAGATTGCGACGTTCCACCCGAGTTGTCCATGCCGCCGGCGCTGTTCGCGATCGCGTCCGGATCTCCGGACTCAACCATGCGGTACAAAGCCTCCTTGTCCATGCGCTCACTTGCGGCGGCGGTGAGCTGCTTGTTCAGTTCGTCCAACTTCGTCATCGTGATGTTCTGTTTCTCGTCCGTTCCCACAATCTCGTGCTCCTTCTGATAACGCACAAGTTTTTCCTGGGATGTTTCCACCTTAATCTGCAGGTCGCTGAGTTGGCCTTGCAGCCAGCTGGAAGCCGCCATGGTCGAATCGAAACGAGATTTAAAGTTGTTCTCGACGTAGGTCTGCATCAAGGTGTTGACGACCGAGGCGGCTCTCTGCGGATCGGGACCACGGTAGTGGACCTCGATGATGCGGGTATTGGGAACGAGGGCAACTTTCAGATTCGCTTTGAAACCGCCCACGTTGGCCGCGGCTAGTGCGGGATCGGCTTGCAACGGGTCGGGAGAAAGGTCAAGAGAGGGTGTAGGCGGCGCCTGCCCGGCCAGGTCCGAGTTGCGGTCAAGGTTGAGTTCGCGGATCACTTGCAGAGCCAGAAGATCGCTTTGCAGAATCTTGAGTTCCGTCTCCAGCTCGGTTGGGTCGAAATAATCGAGACTGAACGTGGTGGAGTTCTGGAAGTTCAAGCTGGCATCAGGCTTGTTGATCTCAATCGTACCGCCGGCTTCATAGACGGGTGTCATCTTCAAGCTGGCAATGGCGACCACCGAAAAGATCGTCACCAGGCACGTAAGGATGACCCATTTGCGCTTGAGCAAAATCCTAAGAGACTCGCCGATGGTGGAGTCCTGCGAAGGAAGATCGGGATAGAGGCGCGGACCCGTCGGCCTTCCCAAGTCCAAACCTTGAGTCGGCTGTATTTCGCGAACGATGGGGTTACTCGCCTGTACCAGGGGTCCGGAATCCATGCCTGCTCCTCAACGATTCTGTAAATGCTCCAAAGGCCCGAACAGGGCTGTCCTGCAAACCTACAACTAAGTCCCGGGTCGAAGAGGCTCGTCCGTCGCGCAGGGAACTGTTTCGCACCGAGTAAAGGAGAGTTCGTTCGACATTTTAGCATTGGATCGGGAAAAACCGCCGCGAATTCTCAGCGAGCCCATCCCGGTGGCGGCGTGATCGCGCACCGATTTCCGGGAAAGTCCGCTATCCTAGCAGGCTACGTGAGAACCAGCCGGTGGCCGTCCATTCCAGAGGTGTCCCGGATGGCTCCGCATAAGGAAAATGAGAAACGACGTTCGAGCGGTTTTCGCCGCAAGTCGTCTGCTTCCACAGAGATTGTAACGAGGCGGATGGAATGAATTAGTCGGAACCGCAGTTCTGGACGGGCGGTATCGGGTCTTTCGGGAAAAAATTCGTCGAAATCATGCTGCAGGGGTACAAGCCGAAGCCCCTGGTGATCTTCAGCCGCGATGAACATAAGCAGCACGACATCCGCGTGTCGGGAATCGATCATCCGAGTCTGCGCGACTTCGTCGGCGATGTGCGGGATCTGGGGCGACTGGAGCGGGCTTTCGCACACGTCACCGTGGTCCATGCGGCGGCGCTGAAGCAGGTTCCAGCTTGCGAGAACAACCCGTTCGAGGCTATACAGACCGACATCATGACGGTCGCAATGTGATTGATGCGGCCATCGACTAGGGCGTTCAGCGCATCCTCGCTCTCAGCACCGACGAAGGTGAATCCAATCAATCTGTACGGGGCTCGAAGCTGTGAGCCGAAAAGATGTTCGTGCAGACCAATGCCTCTGCGGGAGCGCTACAGACTCGCCTCACCTGCGTGCGGTATGGAAACGTTGTCGGAAGCCGCGGCAGCGTGATTTCCGTATTCCTGGAGCAGCGCAAGCGGGGCCGGATCACGGTCACTCATTCACGCATGACCCGCTTCTGGCTTACCCTGGAACACGGCGTACGTTTTGTGGTTCGCTCAATCGAGCAGATGCACGGAGGCGAAATCTTCGTGCCCGAGATTCCCAGCACGCGGCTGGTCGATCCTGCCGAGGGTGTGGCTCTGGGATGCGCGGAGGAATACATCGGCATTCGGCCCGGGGAGAAATTGCATGAACTGCTGCTTTCTGAAGATGAACCCCGCTATGCGGTGGATTTCGACGAGATGTATATCATCCGGCCGTCACATCCTGGTGGAAGATAGGAAACTGGATTCACGCCCGGTACTGCCGCAGGGCTTCCGCTATACCAGCGGTAGCCACGAACAGTGGCTGAGCCACGAGCAACTCCATGAACTGATTGAGCCCAGAGCGGCGCAGAAGTCGCCGGTGCCTGCGTAAATTCCACTCCACAGCCAGATACCCATCCGGATCGCTCCACTAAGACCGATGCCATGCGTGTGATGCCTGTCAGCCAGGAAGTACTCGCCGTCGATGCAGGAACTTCGGTTCGGAAGACGCTTCTTCCTTACGGACCACAATCGATTGGAGAAGATGCATCCAAGCTGTGGTGGACTTGTGCGCTCCGATTTGGCTCACCACGGCTCCGAAGTTCGCAGAGCTCGAGGAAGCGTTCGCGGCCCGGGCAGGCGCCGAGTATGCGGAGTGTCTGACGGAAGTGTTGGGCAAGAGCAGGGGATCGAGCGAAGTACTCCTCTGCGTGGGGAGTTTGTGGTCTGATCATGACGTGCTTGTTGTGAGCCCGATTCTGAAGCGTGTCGCGTATCCGTGGCTGGCCAACTCCGGATACTTTCGCCGGCGTGCGGATGCCGGGAGTCTTTGTGTCGTTACCTACCACGGCGTTTTGCCAGAGGCATATCAAGTTTCCGACTCCCAGCAGGACGGCTGCCTGGTGAGCGCGGGAAACTTTCGCGGCCAGCTCCAAGTGCTCAAGGAGTGCTACCACGTTGTGTCGCCCGGGCAGGTGCTGGACTGGGTTGTCGATGGCACAGATCTGCCCGAACATGCCGTCCTTCTTACCTGCGACGATGGGCTGCGGAATGCGCTTACCGATATGGCGCCGATTCTGCGGGAAGAAGGTCTTTCGTGTCTTTTCTTCGTGCTGGGTACGTCAGCCGCGCAGAGCTCGCAGATGTTATGGTACGAAGAACTCTATCTTCTGCTGCTGGCGGCGCCTGCCGGGAGCTACTCTTTCGACTCGCTGGGAATGAGCGTCGAGTTGACAGATCGAGCGCAAAGAAGGTCCGTAAGGTCCGCGTGGTGGAATCTGGTGAAGAAGCTGTCGCAATACGATCAGCCGGCAAGGGCAGGTTTCATCGAAACATCGCGGATCCAGTTCGGATTGCCTGACCAGTGGAACGCAGAATGCACGAACGACGAGGGGCAGCGTCGTCGCTTCGGATTGCTCAGTCGGAACGAGTTGCGGCAGCTTGTGGACCAGGGGATGAGCATAGGATCTCACACGCTGAACCACCCGATGCTCTCGCAACAAACTTCTGAGTTGGCGTGGAGGGAGATTTCGGACAGCCGCAGTTTACTGGAGAACGCCATTGGAAGACCGGTATGGGCTCTGGCTTACCCGTTTGGCGATCCAGCGTCGGTCACAACCAGAGAGATACAGATGGCGGAGCAAGCGGGCTTCGAATGCGCATTTATGAATGTCGGAGGAGGATTCGGCGCATCCTTGCCCAGATTTGCGCTCCCCAGAGTTCACGTGACGGCGGATATGAGCTTGGCTGAATTCGAAGCTCACATTTCCGGTTTCCACCGCGACTTCCGGTCTCGCCTATTAGGCGCAACAGGGTAAGAGACTATGGATAAGACCCACGCCTGAGTCCCGATAGTCGATACGGAGCCCGATTCGAACCCGGATCCGAACCTCCTACTTACAAAGCGCTGGCCGAACGCCGGTTCTCCGAAATGCATTCCCCCGCAGATTCGAAAAAGTTCGCTATACTACGGGGCAACGTCATCCAGCCGGAAAGCGGGCCGCAATTTGCTTTTTCATTCATCACCCAAAGGCACAGTTCCTCTGGAAGGATTGCGTCTCTACGATGTGGCGCCAACCGTCCTGAAGGCGTTCCAAATGGCTCCACTTCCCCAGATTCAGGGCAAGGCTGTGCGATGGCCTTTGGCTCAGGAGGGTTGATTTCACATGAGGCGGATGGGATGAACTGGTCGGAGCAGGTGGTTCTCGTCACGGGCGGGACCGGGTCTTTCGGGAAGAAGTTTGTCGAGGTCATGCTGAAGGAATATCACCCCAAGCGGTTAGTGATCTTAAGCCGGGACGAACTCAAGCAGCACGACATGCGTGTGTCGGGAATCGATCATGCGAGCCTACGCTACTTCATCGGGGATGTGCGGGATCCGGGGCGGTTGGAGCGGGCTTTCGCCGGCGTGACGGTGGTGGTCCATGCGGCGGCGCTGAAGCAGGTTCCAGCCTGTGAGTACAACCCGTTCGAGGCGATCCAGACGAACATCATGGGCGGTCGCAACGTGATTGATGCCGCCATCAATCAGGGCGTACGGCGCGTGCTTGCATTGAGCACCGACAAGGCCGTGAATCCGATCAATTTGTACGGTGCGACCAAGCTCTGCGCCGAGAAAATGTTTGTGCAGGCCAATGCCTACGCCGGTTCCAAAGACGCTCGTTTTGCCTGTGCCCGCTACGGCAATGTCGTGGGCAGCCGGGGCAGCGTCATCCCGGTGTTTCTCGAGCAACGCAAGACGGGCAAGGTCACGATCACCGATCCGCGTATGACCCGTTTCTGGATTACGCTCGACCGTGGTGTGAAGTTCGTCATCCGCTGCCTTGAGGAGATGCATGGCGGCGAGATCTTTGTCCCCAAGATTCCCAGCATGCGAATGGTCGACCTGGCCGAAACCATAGCACCCGGTTGCGAGATCGAGGTCATCGGCATCCGCCCGGGAGAGAAATTGCACGAAGTGCTGGTTTCCGAAGATGAGGCTCGGAACACCGTCGAGGTCGAGGATATGTACGTAATCCAGCCGTCGCACCCCTGGTGGAGCGGTGAGAATTGGGTCAATGCCCGTGCTTTGCCGGAAGGCTTCCATTACGCGAGTGACGCCAACTCGAGTTGGCTTACGAACGAACAGCTCCAGGAGTTGATCTCGCCCGCAAAATTACCGGTTCGGGCCTGAGTCTTCGAGCCCGAAAAGTAAGAGACCGATCACATGCGCGCGACGCCCACAAGCCAGGAAGTGCTTGCCATCAACGGAGGAACTCCCGTTCGCAAAACGCTGCTCCCCTACGGTCGCCAGTCCATTTCCGAAGACGACATCCAGGCCGTCGTGGATGTCCTGCGCTCCGATTGGCTGACCACCGGACCGAAGGTTGCCCAATTCGAAGAAGCCCTGGCCGCGTGGGTTGGCGCGAGTTATGCCGTCGCCTTCAGTTCCGGCACGGCGGCCTTGCATGGAGCGGCGTTCGCGGCGGGCCTGAAGCCGGGCGATGAGGCGATTACCTCGCCGCTGACCTTTGCCGCCACGGCGAATTGTGTGCTCTACCAGGGAGCGCGCCCGGTCTTTGCCGACGTTTCACCCGATACGCTTAACCTCGATCCGGATCGATTCGCCGAGCGCATCACGACCAGCACACGAGCCGTTTTGCCGGTCGACTACGCCGGGCACCCGGCGGATCTCGATCCGATTCTCGCCGTGGCCGAGCGTCACGGGCTAACCGTGATCGAAGATGCCTGTCATGCGCTGGGCGCGGAATACCACGGACGACGCACCGGCAGCATTGCGCACATGTCGGTGTTCAGCTTTCACCCGGTAAAGCATCTGGCAACCGGAGAAGGCGGCATGGTCACCACAGACCGGGCAGATCTGGCGGAAGGCATGCGCCGCTTCCGGAATCACGGAATCTCAAGCGACGCCCGCCAGCGCCACGCATCCGGCCAGTGGCACTACGAAATGGTCCTGCTGGGTTTCAACTACCGGTTGACCGACATAGCCTGTGCCCTAGGCCTTTCGCAGTTGAAAAAACTCGAGGCGAACCTCGCTCGCCGCCGCGAGATTGCGGCTCGCTATACCGGCGCATTTTGGAACCTCCCCGGCGTGCTTACCCCCAGCGTGCGACCAAACGTGAACCCGGCCTGGCACCTGTATCCTATCCGAGTGAATCCGGCGCAGCTGAATACAGACCGTGCCCACATATTTCGCGCGCTGCGGGCAGAGAACATTGGGGTCAACGTGCATTACATTCCCGTGCATCTGCACCCGTACTATCGCGACCAGTTTGGCTACCGGGGCGGGGAATACCCGGTGGCCGAAGCGGCCTACGAGCAACTCATCAGCCTGCCGATGTTTCACGGGATGACCGATCGGGATGTGGAAGACGTGATCGCAGGGGTGAGCAAGGTATGCTTTGCCTGTGCCGCGTAAATGCCCGGTTCCAGGAGGTTCTATTGCCCAAGAAGAATGCATTCCTGACCGGCTCGAAGGTTTATCTTCGTCCACTTGAGCGTTCAGACTTGAATCAACGGTACTTGGATTGGTTGAATGATCCGGAAGTTACTCAGTACCTGGAGACCGGAGTATTTCCTACAACCGCGCAAGATCTGGAAAAGTTTTATGCAGGCGTTACCGGTTCTTCAAGCGAGGTCATGTTCGCTGTGGTTGATCAGGAATCCGATCAGCATATCGGGAATGTGAAACTCGGACCGATCAACTGGGTTCATCACCGCTCGATGTTTGGAATCTTGATTGGAGACAAAGAGTTCTGGGGCAAAGGTGTGGGTGAGGAGACGACGCGCTTGATGGTGGAGTATGCCTTCAGACGGCTCAATCTTCATCGGGTCGGTCTCGTCGTCTACGAGGAGCACAAATCGGCGGTGCGCTGCTACCAAAGAGTGGGATTCAAGATCGAAGGTCGTTTGCGCGAGCAGATGTTTCAGGATGGCCAGTACAAGCACCACCTTTGGATGGGGCTCCTTCGCTCGGAGTACAAGCCAGTCAAGGCAAGCAGGCGCAAGTGATCGTTGAGCCACAATCGGCTTCGGAGGGCCGGCTTTCCTACAGTGCGGTCTCCATCTCCGACGTGGCAGACGCCCGCGAAGTGTGGAACCGGCTAGTCGACTCCTGCCACGATGCGTGGTTTTGGCACACCTGGACGAACATGCAGTTCAATTTCGTCGCAGCCCAGAAGGACGAGGCCCAGAATCTCTCCTTTTTTGTCTTCCGCGACGGCAGACCAGTGGGTCTGGTTCCGCTGATGGTGAGCCGGGTACAGATCGGCGAGGTCTCAGCCTGGGAAGCTTCATATTACGGTGGACCGATGCCTTGGCCGGCTTTCCTTCCCGATCTTCCTGACTTGGAAGATGCCGATGACTTTGCTCTAAGTGAACTGGAATCGCGCGCGTGCGCGTCGAAAGCGGAACGCATTCGGTTGAGACTCGAGCCTCCGTTGCCTCTGCCCGATGAACAACAGCGGTTGAGCCGGGTCGTGACGCGCCATCGATATCTGGACTCCTCGTACGTCAGTCATTACCTGAACCTGGACGGCAACACACTCGCCAATGTCCGGGAACGCTACCGTCGCTATGTAAAGAAGTTTGGTTCTAACTACGAGCTGTCGGTGGTTGATCGCGATTCCGTTACGCCCGGACTGGCGGAGTCTTATTTCCGTCTGCACGTCAAGGATGCCGGCGGGCAGTTTCGTTCGCGTGAGAGCTATAGCCGCCAGGTAGATCTTGCGCGTCACGGGGAGGCTCTCTTCGTGGTCGCGAGGAACCGGCAGTTGAATGTGATCGCCGGGATGCTTCTGGTCAGCGTGTACAAAGGCGCGGCGTACGATAACTCCGTTGCGGTCGACCCTGACTTCCAGAGCGAATATGTCTCTCACTTGCTCAAGTGGAGAGCGATCGAAGAACTTCTTCGGCGCGGGGCATGCGCCTATGAGCTCGGCCCCAAATCCGAGCTTCCCAGCTTCATGTCGTTACCCTCGGAGAAGAACCTTGGCATCAGCCACTTTAAAGAAGGTTGGGCCCGGGCATCGTTTAGAAAAGTTGTGATGGCCGAAAAATTTCTGAGCGCCCGTCTTCTTCAGGCTTTCATGAAGACCCAAACCGACTCCCTTGAGCGCTTCTTTGAACTGGGATAAAAGCTCGGGTACTGTTCTCCGAGAATGCGGGGCCATCTATCATTCCGTCCTGGGCGCGCCTGGCAGGCTTCTGAAGCGCTTTGTTCGCTGCTACAATCCTTCTTGGCATCTGGAGTCAGAACCACAGCATGAAAGCTTTAGTGGTGGGCGGAGGATCAATCGGTCAGCGGCATTTGCAGAACCTCAAGGTTCTCGGTGTTGAATCATTGGCGCTCGTCGAAACCGATTCTTCGCGGCGGGAGGCCGTTACGGCGAAGCTGTCGGTTCGGCACTTCTCCCGACTGGATGACGGATTCGATTGGCTGCCAGACTTCGTCGTGCTGGCAACGCCGACCCACCTCCATGCAGAACAGGCCCTTGCCGTGGTGCGCAGAGGCCTCCATGTTTTTGTCGAGAAGCCGTTCGCCCACGAGGCTTCGAAACTGGCGAGAATTGCGGATCTAGTCGAGAGCAGGAAGCTGGTCACTCTTGTCGGCTGCAACATGCGCTTCCACCCCGGGCCCGCCCACGTAAAGCAACTGCTCGCCGAAGATCGCGTCGGGCGCATCCTGTTTGCGAGGCTGCACGCCGGTTCGTATCTTCCAAGTTGGCGTCCTTCGACGGATTACCGCACCAACTATGCCGCGCGCGAAGAGACTGGAGGTGGATGCATCCTCGACTGTATCCATGAGATCGACCTGACACGGTGGTACCTGGGCGACGTGCGGGAAGTGGTCTGCATGGCGGGTCATGTGAGTTCTCTGGAAATCGCAACTGAGGATGTAGCTGCGATCGTCTGCCGCCACGTGTCCGGGGCCATTTCTGAGATACATCTCGACTACGTCCAGCAGACCTACGAACGCGGTTGCCAGATCGTGGGTGAGAAGGGCTCCATTTTCTGGGATTTCGCCCAGAAGCAGGTACGTTGGTTCGACGCAGAAACGGGCCAGTGGACCACGTTCTCCCAGCCCGATGGCTGGGAACTGAACCAGATGTATGTGGACGAAATGAAACATTTTATCGACTGTGTGGCGAGTGGAAGCTCGACCGTGCTGCCGATCCCGGAGGCGATCGCAGTGATGCAGATTGCGTTCGCCGCGAAAACCTCTGCACGCGAGGGTAGACTCGTACCGACTGCGAGCGAAGTGCTGGCGTGATTGTCGCCATCGTCCAAGCGCGGATGGGTTCCTCGCGGCTGCCGGGAAAAACGATCGCCGACGTGGCGGGACGTCCTTTGCTCTTGCATGTCGTGGAACGGGTCCAGGGCGCTCGACGGGTCGACAAGGTGGTGGTCGCAACCACTGATCAATCTTCCGACGATCCGATTGCAACTCTCTGTCAGCAAGAGGGAATCCAGTACTTTCGTGGCAGCGAAGACGATGTTCTCGATCGCTTCTACAGGACGGCTCAGGCCAACTCTGCGGACATCGTGGCCCGAATCACGGCGGATTGTCCGCTCATCGATCCCGCGGTTATCGACAAGGTTATCGCTCGCTTTCAAGTGGGAGACTGCGACTATGTCTCGAATACGCTTCGCTACACGTATCCAGACGGTCTCGACACCGAGGTATTCCTGTTTGCTGCTCTGGAGCGGGCTTGGCGCGAGGCGAAGAAGCCCTCCGAACGAGAGCATGTTACGCCCTACTTACGTACGGAAAAATTCCGTGTGGCGAACGTCGAGAGCGAATCGCCGGTACCGTTGGGGAAATATCGCTGGACCGTCGATTACCCGGCCGATCTCGAATTTGTTCGTAGAATCTATAAAGCGTTCTCCGGCAATAAGCATTTTGGATATCAGGACGTATTTCATGTACTGAGAGAGAGGCCGGAATTGGCAACCATTCAGGCAGAAACGATCGCCAACGAGGGGTACTACAAGAGCCTTTACCAGCAGGCCAAGCCGGGATCCGCGCCAAAGCGTCCCCTGGTGCAGTCGCAAGAGTGGCTAGAGCGCGCGAAACAGGTAATCCCGGGCTGTGCGCAAACTTTCAGCAAGGGCTACACCCAATACGTCCAGGGAGTGGCGCCGATCTTTCTTCAGCGCGGGAAAGGCTGCCGGGTGTGGGACGTCGATGGCAACCAGTACATCGACTATGTGCAGGGGCTCTTGCCCAACATTCTGGGATACGCTCACGACGAAGTGAACGCCGCCGCAGCCTCGCAACTGCAGGAAGGGCACAGCTTCTCCCTGCCCCACCCGCTCGAGGTTCAGTTGGCGGAGCGACTCACGGGTTTGATTCCCTGTGCCGAAATGGTTCGTTTCGGCAAGAACGGCTCCGATGCAACGTCGGGCGCAGTACGCGCGGCGCGCGCCTTCACGGGCCGAGATCGAATCGCATGTTGTGGATACCACGGCTGGCAAGACTGGTACATCGGCAGCACCACACGCAATGCTGGTGTGCCCACGGCCGTGCGGCAACTGACGCACCCGTTCACATACAACGACCTTTCAAGTCTGGAGAAGCTCTTCAACGAGCATCCCGGTGAGTTCGCCGCGGTCATCATGGAGCCCACAAACTTTTTCGATCCCGCACCGGGCTTTCTGGCCGGCGTGAAGGAACTTGCCCACAAACATGGCGCGCTCGTGGTTTTTGACGAAATCTGCACCGGCTTTCATTTCGGACTGGGCGGCGCACAGAAACTCTTCGGCGTGACGCCCGATTTAGCATGTTTTGGCAAGGCGATGGGGAACGGATTTCCGATCGCCTGCGTGTTAGGCCGCGCGGACGTAATGCGCATATTCTCCGAAATCTTTTACAGCTTCACCTTCGCCGGCGAAGTCGCGTCCATGGCCGCTGCGATGAAGGTCCTGGATATCCTGGAGGGCACCGATGCTCTGGCTCGGATCGAGGCCAATGGTCGAACCTTGCAAGATGGTGTGAATGCGATGGCCAAGGAGGCCAGCATGGGTGCACGTATCAAAGCGATTGGTCGTCCCCAATGGTCTCTACTCAAGTTCACCGAAGAAAACGGAACGGACAGTCCCCTGCTGAAGAACCTGTTCCAGCAGGAGGCGGTCAAGCGGGGAGTGCTGCTGCTGGTGACGCACAACATGACCGCTGCTCACGACACTTCGGCGATCCATCAAACTCTGGGGGCATACGCGGAGGTCATCAAAACGTTGGCGGATTGGCTGCGGGACTCCGACCCCGCTCGGTTTCTCGAGGGAGCGATGAGCCAACCGGTGTTCCGCGTGCGATGAACCTGCTGATGAACCGACTGCGATGAACCTCCTTTTTCGGACAGAAGCGAGCGTCGCGATCGGCACTGGCCATGTCATGCGTTGCTTGGCGCTGGCGCAAGCTTGGTGCGATGCCGGTGGGGGTGCCATTTTCGCGATGGCTGAAGCCACGCCCGCGGTCAAGGAACGGCTGCGTAGCGAGGGGTTCGAGGTGATGCGAGTGGCTGTTCGGGTGGGGAGCGCCGCTGACGCCGAGGAGACCGCCAGGCTAGCGCACAAGCAGGGCGCGTCGTGGGTGGTGGTCGATGGCTACGAATTTGGTGCAGAATACCAGGCGAGTCTGAAAAACCGCCGCCTCAAAGTGCTGTTCATTGACGACAACGGCCACGTTGGACACTATTCTGCGGATCTAGTGCTGAATCAAAACGCCCATGCCCGCGAAGCTTTCTATCCGAGTCGAGACGCGTCCACGCGACTGTTGCTGGGTCCGCGCTTTGTGATGCTGCGACGTGAATTCACCGAGTGGCGTGGGTGGAAGCAGAAGATTCCCGCAGTGGCGCACCGGTTCCTGGTGACGATGGGTGGCAGCGATCCGGACAACGTAACCGAGCGGGTTCTGCGGGCCATTCTGGGTGAGCCGAGCCTCAATGCGACAGTGGTCGCTGGTGGAAGCAATCCACATCTGCCCAAGCTGCGGGAACTCGTTGCCGGTGCCCGGCGGGATGTGCAGTTGATTGAAAACGTCACAAACATGCCCGAGCTGATGGCGAGCTCGGATGTCGCCATTTCTGGCGCGGGGACTACCAGTTTGGAGATGTGCTTTCTGGGCTTACCAGCACTGCTGATCGTGTTGGCCCAGAACCAGCGTTTCGCCGCGGAAGAATTGAACCGTCGCGGAGTCGCGATCAATCTGGGGGAAGGCGCGGAAATCCAGCGTTCGACCCTGTCTGCGTACCTCACCCGTCTCGTAAATTCACCGGACACTAGGAAAGCAATGTCGGAACGCGGAAGGGAACTGGTCGACGGTCGCGGAGCTGAGCGGGTCGTGCGCGCGCTGCACACAAACACGCTCCAGATTCGCCGCGCGACCGCGGCAGACTGTAGGCTATTGTGGGAACTGGCGAACGATCCCGCGGTTCGGACGTCGGCATTCTCTCCGGCGTCGATTCCATGGGAAGATCACGTTGCATGGTTCGAGTCGAAGATGCAGACTCCCACCTGCCATCTCCTGATCGCTGAGGCCGGGGGAGCGGTTGCGGGCCAGGTTCGGGTCGACGAACGGTCGAATGGGCAGGGCGAAATCGATATCAGTGTCGCGAGCGAGTTTCGCGGCGAAGGTTTGGGCAGCCGGTTGATTGGCTTGGCGCTGCGCCAACTCTTCGCGTCGACTGCCCTGGCGCGCATCCACGCCTATATCCTCCCGGAGAATACTGGCTCGCAGCGGGCCTTCGAAAAAGCTGGATTTCAGCGAGCCGGCGAGGGGCAGTTCAAGGGGCATCGTGCCCTGCACTATACGCGGGATAAGGGGGAGGAAGTACTTTGAGAGTGGATATCGAGGGCGGACTGAAATGACGAGTCGAGCAACCCAGGCAGAGTTATTGGAGCAGCGAATTGTCGAGAACCGCGCATCGCAGGAAGTTGACCTCGTGCGTTGGATCTTCGATCGAATTCCGATGCGGGAATCTGACCAGGTACTGGAACTCTGCTGCGGAACCGGCGGGCAGACGCTTCGAATGCTCAGCCTTCTCGGCGGGCACGGGCGGGTCTATGCGCTGGACGTTTCCGCGGATGCTCTGAGCACATTGGTGGAGCGCGCCGCGGCAGACAAGTCTAAGCTGGCCGCCATCCAGGCGAACCTCGACGATTTTTCCGGCACGTTGCAGAACTCTGGATTGGAGCGCCCATCGTTCGATCTGATTTTCTGTGCCTACGGTCTTTACTACAGCAGCGATCCCAGGAAGACCCTCGACGAAGCGTTCTCGTGGCTGAAGAAAAACGGCCGCGTCGTCGTTGTTGGGCCCTTCGGTCCCAACAATAGGCAACTCTTCGATCTGGTTCGGGCCAGCGGGGTCACGATCCCCGATCCGGTGGTCTCGTCGAGTGAGCGTTTTATGACCGAGGTCGTCGTCCCTTGGGCGGCGGTGAAGTTTCAGTCCACCCAAATCAGCACCATGGTGAACCCGGTGCGCTGGTTGACGCCCGAGCGCGTGCTGAACTACTGGCAAAATACAACTTTCTACAGCGCCGATCACCGCCGCGAGTTCGAGAGGCGGTTGGCTCAGCATTTTACGCAACACGGTGATTTTGTGAACGAAAAGTGGGTGATGATGGTGGAGATGACTGATGTCTACTCCTAACTCCATCCTGGTCGTCGCCGCTCACCCCGACGACGAGATCCTCGGCTGTGGGGGCACGATGACGCGCCTGGCCCGCGAAGGTCACGAAGTGCGCATCGTCATCCTCGCCGAAGGCATGTCCTCGCGTTACGCGCACCGCGAAGACGCCGACCCGCAGCAATTGCAGCACCTGCACGCCCGGGCTCAGCAGGCCGCCGACAAGGTCGGAGCCAAAGAACTGGTGCTCTGCAAGCTGCCAGACAACCGCCTAGACACGGTGCCATTGCTGGAGGTTGTGAAACTTGTGGAGGAGTTGGTAACGCGCTTTCGGCCAGAGGTCATCTACACGCATCATCCGGGAGATTTGAATGTGGATCATGGAGTGGTGCATCGGGCGGTGCTGACCGCGACCCGCCCGGTGGCGGGACAATGCGTGAGCGAGATCTACGCCTTCGAAGTTCCTTCGTCCACCGAGTGGGCATTCCAGCGCTTGGAGCCGTTGTTCCGTCCGAGCGTGTTCGTGGACATTACGGAGACGTTGGAGACGAAGATCAAGGCGCTGGCTTGCTATGACACGGAGACGCGGAAATTCCCCCACCCACGTTCGCCCGAGGCGCTGCGCGCGATCGCCACGCGGTGGGGGAGCGTGGTAGGTCTGCAGGCGGTAGAGGCGTTTGAGCTGATCCGATCGGTGCGGTCAGCGGGGAATCATCGATGACGAAGGGCATGGAGATCGGGAGGCGGCGCATTGGGCCTGGAAATCCCGCCTATTGCATCGCGGAAGTTTCTGCCAACCACAACCATGACTACGAACAGGCCGTCCGCATCATCGAAGCTGCAAAGGAGGCGGGCGCTGACGCGATCAAACTGCAGACCTACACGGCGGATACGATCACTATTGCCAGTGATCGGAAAGAATTTCGCATCGGCGGCGGTACGCTTTGGGATGGGCGCAATCTGCACGATCTCTACGGCGAGGCCTACACGCCCTGGGAATGGCAGCCCAGACTCAAGAAGGTGGCGGAGGCTCTTGGAATGGATCTGTTTTCGAGCGCCTTTGATGCCACGGCCGTGGACTTTCTCGATCAGATGGGCGTGCCTGCCCACAAAGTGGCTTCGTTCGAGTTGGTGGATATTCCTCTTATCCAGAAAATGGCACGCACCGGCAAGCCGCTGATTATATCCACGGGCATGGCCTCGGTGGAGGAGATCGAGGAGGCTTTGCAGAGCGCTCGCGAAGCGGGTGCGACCCAGATTGCGTTGCTGAAGTGCACCAGTGCTTATCCCGCGCCTGCCGAGGAGATGAACTTACGCACCATTCCGGAGATGGCGCGGCGGTTTGAAGTGCCCGTGGGATTGTCCGACCATACCATGGGAATCGCAGCACCCGTAGTCGCGGTTGCGCTGGGCGCCTGCATCATCGAAAAGCATCTGACGTTGTCGCGCTCAACCCCGGGGCCGGATAGCGGGTTCTCTCTTGAACCGCACGAATTCAAAGCTATGGTGGAAGCGGTGCGCACTGCGGAGAAGGCGTTGGGAGAAGTGCATTTCGGCCTGAGCGACAAGGAAGAAGCGAGCCGCGTCTTTCGCCGTTCGCTGTTCGTGGTGCAGGACGTGAAACGCGGCGAGACATTTACCCCGGTAAATGTTCGCTCGATCCGTCCTGGGTACGGGTTGCACACCCGCTATCTGGGCGAGGTTCTGGGCAAGCGGGCGGTACGCGATATCGAACGGGGCACGCCCCTGAGCTGGGATTTGGTCCTCAACTCATGAAACTGGTCAGTCCATTCTTAAAGAGAGTGGTTTACCCCACTCTATCCGAGATTGGTTATCTGCATCGCTATGCTGAGCGGGGGCAACTATCTGTGGTTACCTACCATGGCGTGCTGCCCGCCGCGTACAAAGTCACGGATCTTCAGTTTGACGGCTCCTGGGTGACTCCCGACGTGTTCCGGCGCCAGCTGCGGTTGCTGCGCTCGCGTTACAGCGTAGTCTCCCCAGCGCAAGTGCGACTCTGGTGTAAGGGCGAGGGGTCGTTACCTTCACGGGCCGTTCTTCTGACGTGTGACGATGGGTTGGCGAACGCGGTGACCGACATGCTGCCCATCCTGCAGGAGGAGGGACTCCGCTGCCTATTCTTCGTGACCTCGCGTTCGCTCACGGAAGAGCCCTCCATGCTATGGTACGAAGAACTCTATTTGACCTTGCGGGATGTTCCAGAAGGAGCCTTCGAAGGCACGTTCTGTGGAGTGCCGGTGAAAACCCATCTCGACAGCAGCCTTCCGCAGAGAACCTCCTGTTGGTACGGCATGGTGGAGACGCTTTCAAGGTGCGACATTCAGGCCCGATTGGGGTTTGCTCGGGCGATTCGCGCGAAGTTCTGCTTTCCCGAGGACTGGAGCTTGCAGCATATCAAGCAAGGGGCCTCCCGTTTTCGACTGTTGGCGCTTTCTGAAATCAGGCGGTTGCTCGCGGCGGGGATGGAAATCGGATCGCACACCCTCAGCCACCCTAAGCTGTCCCAGTTGCCGGCGGAGTCGTCCTGGAGAGAAATTTCCCAGAGCCGTTGCAAGCTCGAGAAGGCGCTGGGCGTGCCGGTGTGGTCGATTGCATATCCGTTCGGCGGGACTGACTCGGTGTCCACGCGGGAGATGCAGATGGCTGAAAAAGCGGGATACGATTGTGCCTTCATAAATTTCGGGGGCGGATTCAGAAAGGACTCCTCTTGGTTCGGCATCCCCCGAGTCCACATTTCGCTCGACACGACCTTACCCGAATTCGAAGCGCATCTGTGCGGTCTGCACGAAGATTTGCGCCGTCGCTCCGGCCTCACGGAAAAGATTCCTGCCGCATGACTCCGCTCGCCGCACAACGGTCGCCAGCGAACTTCGGAAGACCGGAGGATCCGAATCTTCAGGTCTTTAACACATCCGAAGTGGCGGAGTATTATGCGGCACTGAACTATCTGACACCCTGCGAGCAGTTACTGTTTGATGCGTATCTCAGACCGGGCATGGCGATTCTAGACCTGGGCGTGGGCGGAGGACGCACTACACCTTATCTGTCATCGCTGGCATCACGCTACGTCGGGGTTGACTATGCCAGCGAGATGGTGACCAGTTGCCGAAAGAAGTTTCCGCAGCATGAGTTCGAGGTGGCGAATGCTGACGATCTGTCGAGCTTCCCTTCGTCAAGTTTTGACGCTGCCGTCATGGCTTTCAACGGAATCGATTGCCTGTTTCCTGACGAATCACGCCTGCGCGCTTTAAGAGAAATTAGCCGCGTACTCAAGCCCGGTGGGATTCTGATTTTCTCTTCCCACAACCCGCGGTCCATCTGCGTCCGGGGATCGTGGAATCCGCAACGCGTTCGACATTTTGCGGAGACTCTGGTGGGCGGTGGCTCCGTTCTCTTCCGCCCAGTGCTATGGTGTTTGACCGCTGCACGAGTAATGTTGGCGGGGCTACAAGCTACGCTGCAATCGCTCGGCCGGGTGGCGCAAAGATTGCCAACCCGAACTTTTTGGCGGGGGCAGGGCTATTGGGTGGACCCCGCGCATGGCGGTGTTAAGACTCACCAGGCATTTCCGGAAAAAGTTGCGCAGGAACTTGCCGGATTCAACTTCCGGCTGCTTCGCGTTCTGGGAGACGACTACCCGCGAGTCAGCCGGAGTTATGTCACGGATTGGTACTACTATGTATTCTCGAAAACTGGGGGGACTGGGGAGGGATGAGCCTGCGCGTCGTTCTACACAGGAAGATTCCTGAAGATTCGAAGCTGCGGCTTCAGTGGAATGATCTTGCGCTGCAGATGGAGCAGCCGGAAGTTTTTTACACCTGCGAGTGGGCGCTGGCGGTGCAGTCCGCGTATCAAGCTTCCCTTGCGCCGTTGCTGTTCTTGGGTTACGAAGGAGACGACTTGGCCGGGGTGGCATCGCTAGCTACGGATGCCGCGGAGGAGAACGTAAGTTTTCTTGCTGGCACGACCGCAGACTATTGCGAGTTTTTGTCTCAGCCGGATCGCCGGGCCGAGTTCGTCGATGCGGTGTTCGCGGAACTCGGAAAGATGAAAGCTGGCTTCGTGGCGCTGGCGAGTCTTCCGGAAGATTCCGCAACTCCCGCCGCACTTCGGGCTGCGGCGAAGAAGCATGGCTTTCACGTGTACGAGCGGCCGGCATGCCTGTGCGCTCAGGTGGATCTGGGTTCCAAAGAGCAACGGCAGGAACTGAAGACGAGCATGACGAGCTACAGAAAGGTCCGCCGGTACCTCAAAGCGATGGAGCGTGAGGCACCGGTGAAATTCCTCCACCTGCAGTCGGAGGCCGAGATTCAGGCGGCCTTGCCGGGTTTTGCCGACGCTCACGTAGCCCGCTTCCGGGCCACACAGCGCGTCAGCTTTCTCTCCCCACCCGAGCGCCGGTTTTTCCTGGAGGAACTCGCCAGGCGGTTTTCCGGCGCGGGGGTCGTGACTCTGAGCATGTTGATGATTGGAGACCGGCCGGTTGCGTGGATCTACGGTTTTCAGTTCCACGGAAGTTGGTTCATCTATCAGGCAACCTTCGACCGCCGTCAGGAGGAGCATTCCCCCGGCCACTGCCTGCTTTCCACGATTGTGGCCGAAGCCTGTGACATGGACGGAATGAAGGTTGTCGATCTGGGTGTGGGTGCGGAAGGCTACAAAGGGCGGTTTGGCAACAGCACGCGCCAGACCCTCTACGTTACCGTCACGAAATCCAGGCTACGCCACCTGCGAGAAATCGCGAGATACCGAGCGGCTACCATGTTGAAACAATCGCCGCAGGTCGAGTCCGCAGTTCGTCGTGTGCTGCGCCGAGGTGGGCCGGTTCCCCGGCCTTGATGTACGATTTTTGAAGATTCTCCTTGTCCATCCCGAAGACTCTCCCTGCTCAGGACCATGGGCTGCGGAGAAATGGGACCTAATCGTAGACCTCGGGAAGTCCTCCGCCTTCACCAGGGCCTCCTGGCAAGAGCGTTTGAATCTTCGCATCTTGCAATTGGACTCGCTGCGCCGTGGAATCCAGGATTTTGAATCGGTGCGTAAACTCCTGGATGCAGGGCACAATCAGCTTGTCGATGAATTCGGGTTGGATTGGTGGGATGTGATTAGCGTTTCTATCTACTCGGAGCTGCAGGAAGCTGTTCTGCTAAAACGCCTGGTCGGAGTGTTAGATGCGAACGCGGAGTTGTACGCAACGCGGCCCGGGTGGCCCTCGAGCGGAGTTGCCCTCGTGCTGAAGCGTCCCCTGCGCACGTTCCCCGGCACATTCCACTCCTCACACTTTCACCACTATGGTGACGTGCTGCGGAGATTCTCGCTAGGCCAGCTCGCTGAGATATTCCTGGACAAGTACGATCTGCGCTACCGATGGCGCGCTCGGTTTGCGGCCAAGCGGCGCGGTCTGCAAGGACCATTCGTCCTGTTGCCCAGCGCCTACACCAATGTGTCGCGTATGGCGTTGGCTTACGCCAGTATGCTTCCCGAGCAATCGTTTCTGCTGGTCGCGACGCGCCGAAGCGGTACCCACTTCGACCCAGCTCCGAACGTAGCATGCGCGAGCCTGGCTGCCTATGCTAGGGGACCCGAGCCGCGGGCGGAACATCTGGAGATCCTTCGCAAGTGGCGGAACCTGAAGCAAAGCCTCGCACTTTTGCCGGAGATTGACCTGCTGTTCCGAGCGGGGCTGCTGGAGAAGTTCCCGAACCATTTTCGCGATGGACTCGCCGTTCGGAATGCGTGGCAGAATGTGCTCTCTCAGGAGCAAGTGGCGACCGTGATGTGCGGCGATGACAGCAACCCATACACAAGACTTCCGGTGCTTCTGGCCCGCCAGTTGGGCATCCCCACGCTGGATTTTCATCACGGGGCGCTGGACGGGCGCTTTCTCATGAAAGAATTGTCCTCCGATCTCTATCTTGCCAAGGGAGAGATGGAACGAGACTACCTGCTGAGGATCTGCCGTTTGCCTGCCGAGCGTGTGATCCTTGCCGGGCCCGGCCTCCCACGATCAATTCCGACTCACGGACACCAGAAGGATGAGGGCACGCTGATCTTGTTTTTTTCTGAGCCTTACGAAAGTGGGGGCTCGCGAACGGAAGAGATCTACCGGGAGCTTCTGCCGCCGCTTGCCAGACTTGCCCGCGAATTCGGCCGCAGGTTAGTGGTCAAGCTGCATCCTTTCGAAAGCCGCCCTGAACGGATGGCACTCGTAGCAAAAGTGTTGCGTCCGAAAGACGCAGCGCTGGTGGATGTTGTCGGAGGACCGTTTACACCTCAACTAGTTGGAAAGGCATGGTTCGCGGTCACGGTCGCATCAAGCACCGTCGTCGATTGCTCGTTACTTGGTGTTCCATGCTTCTTGTGCGAGTGGTTAAATTCTTCGCCCTACGGATATACCCGTCAATACGCCCGCTTTGGAGTTGGCCGAATCCTGAGCTCTCCGGTACAGCTCAACGAGCTCCCGCGCATGGTGGCGGAGCCGGCAATCCCGTTATCCGAAGATTGTCTCTTAAAGCCAATGGATCCGGAGTGGTTGCGCCGAACTATTGCTACGGGCGCATGCACAGCAACTCCGAAGGTGCCTTCACCGAAAACAAGTTAGTGGAATAGGAATGACCAAGACGCAGCGATGCATAACGATCTTCACGCCGTCCCACGCTGACGCGGCCAACACCAACGCTCAGCAACTGACGGTGAAGGAAATTGTGGCCCGGCTCCCTCCGGAGCGCTTTCGAGTGGCGATGTTTTCGGGAGAGCAACCTGATCCCCGGATAGCCGCGCGCCCAAACACGCTGCTCATTCCCGCGCGTCCGCACGGAAACACCCGGCGTTTCCTGACCCGTTTGCTGGTCGCACGACCCGACATTTATTTCTACCCGAGATTCGGGCCCTTGGATAACATGTTCTTCTCCCTGCGCAGCAAGCTGCAACTGAAGATCGCCGTGGTCACCCACGTGGTGATGATCATGAATGAGTCGACCGCCGGGGTCACGGCCCGCTCCATTCGCGAGGCGGACGCTGTCTTCGCCAACTCCCGGTATGTAGCTGAAACCGTGCGCAGCCGGTTCGGAATTGAGGCAGGGACAATTCACAATGGGATCGACCGCCGGTACTTCTTTCCGCGCGAATCAGAGTCGTCTCAGCCAGGTCCACTGGTGGTGCTGTATGCCGGATCCTTTCAGCCACGTAAGCGGGTGGAACTAATCATCCAGCAAGCGGCCCGTCATCCCCATGTACAGTTTCGATTGGCTGGACGCGGGGAAACGGAACCGGCCTGCCGCGCACTCGCGCAACAGCTCGGTTGCCACAACGTCGAGTTCGCGGGCCATTTGGCGCCGATGGAGCTCGGTGGCGCAATGCGCAGATCCGACCTGTTTCTGTTCCCGAGCATTCTGGAGGGCCATCCTCAGGTTCTCGGGCAAGCTAGTGCCTGTAGCCTTCCGAGTATTGCGATGAATCTATATCGACCCGACTACGTGCTGAATGGAGAGAACGGGTTCTTGGTAGAATCGGACGATGAACTAGCCGAGAAACTCGAACTCCTGCTGCGCGACCCGAACTTGCGGCGGTCGATGTCGCGCGCGGCTGCGCTGCATGCCCTGAAGTTTGACTGGGATAGCATCGCTCTCCAGTGGCAGGAAGTTTTCGAGGCTGTGACCGCAAAGCGCCAGATCCCTCCGAATGTGTGGAATTTACGGCATCTTTGATCCGAATCAGCCACTAGGCGAGCGTTGGCTCGCATGGGCGCAGCGCGCCCAGGGCCTGCTCTCCCACCGGGGACCGGATGGTCACCAGCGGCAACTGTTCCTGAACAATCGCTGCCTCCTCGGCCACAACCGTCTGGCTATTATCGACCTGGAGGGAGGTGCCCAACCGCTGGCGAACGAAGATCATTCCGTGTGGGTGGTGTGCAACGGTGAAATCTACAACTACGTCGAACTGCGGGCACGGCTGATCGCGGCCGGGCATCACTTTCGCACGCAGAGTGACTGCGAAGTCCTGGTGCACCTTTTCGAAGACAAAGGAAAAGATCTGCTCCCCGATCTGGAGGGCATGTTTGCGTTTGCTCTCTTCGACACGCGCCGGGGAGAACTGTTCCTGGCGCGGGATCGGTTCGGGGAGAAGCCGCTCTACTGGGCTCCCCTGGCGGGTGGCGGACTCGCGTTTGCTTCGGAGATGAAAGCCCTGCTGGCGTTGCCCGGCGCCGATCGGTGCCTGGACATCGCTGCTGTTGCTCAGTTCTTAGCGTTGCGCTATGTTCCCGCGCCCCGCACACACGTGCAAGGGATTCGGAAACTCCGAGCGGGCGAATCGATCAGTGTGGGCCGCAGTTCTGACCTTGTGACTACTCGGTTCTGGTCTCCTGAGCTCTCCGCGAATGGCAGTGACGGCGTCCGTGTCCCTTCCATGGTGGAAGCGATCGAAGGGGTTCGCGAGCGCGTACGACAGGCTGTGCGAATTCGCCTGCGTAGCGATGTTCCAGTCGGCGCGTTTCTCTCGGGTGGGATCGATTCCACCGCCATTGCCTGCGCCGTCAGAGAGCTTCTGCCCGCAGCCCGATTCAGCACGTTTTGCGCGTCGTTCGATGACCAGCAGCTCGATGAAGCTCCGTTCGCCCGCCGGATCGCGGCGCAACTCGATTCCGATCATCATGAAGTTCATTTTTCGTCGCGAGAACTGCTGCCCCTCTTCGAAGCGCTTATCGATCACTACGACGAGCCGTTTGCGGATGTCTCCATGTTCCCGACCTTCGCCGTTTGCCGCACCGCTCGCCAGGAGTGCAAGGTGATGCTCTCTGGCGACGGTGGGGACGAATGTTTTGCCGGTTACAGGCAGACGTTTGCCTATTACGGCTGGCACCACTTGCGCCGTATACCGGGAATAAATTCCCTGGCGGAGAAAGCCTTCCAGCACTACCACGACGGATGGCGTGGCCGCGGTCTGCTTAATTTCCTTCGTCAAGACGATAGGCAGCTTCTGCGCGCCGGTCGCATCGAGACTTCTCTCCTGCAATGGTTTCTTCCTCCCCATCGCGAAGAGGCGCAGGCCGGACTAGCAGAACTGGAAACCGCCGACAGGCGCCACGCCCGGCTGGCTTACCCGCTTTCGGAGATGGAAGCGACTTGGTTTGGATATCTTCCCGAGCAGATTCTGGTGAAGGTGGATCGAGCCAGCATGCACAGCGCTCTTGAATGTCGAGCGCCGTTCCTGGACTCGGATTTGTTTCAGTTCGTCACTCACTTGCCTATGCGCTACCACTTTTCGCATGGACACGGGAAGGCTTTGCTTCGCCAGGCGCTGCCTGACTGGGTTCCGCCGGAGATTCGCTGGCGAGAGAAGCAAGGGTTCACTCCTCCGCTGGCGGCCTGGCTCCGAACGGAACTTCGCGAACTTGTGGAAGATGACCTTGCGACTTATCCCGCGGCGTTGCAGCCGGTTCTTGATCCGACGCCAGCCCGGCGGCTTTTCGCTCGGCATCTGGCGGGAGTGGACTGCAGCGACCAACTCTTTCGATGGATGGTGCTGATCCGGCGCGGCGGACAGCTCTGAATCAGGACTAAGTCTTTTTCAACCTTATGCGGCTGGCGCGTGTGCTCCACAACTCGGCGGCTCTGCTGGTGCTCGATCTCTTGAGCAAAGCGATGCCACTCGTCGTGTTTCCGTTTATGGTGCGCGCGTTGGGGCCGACGGCTTACGGCAAGATCGGGTTCGCCACCGCCGTGGCGGGTTTTTTCGGGTTGGTGGCTTCTCCAGGATTCACCACCTATGCCGGACGGGAAGCGGCGAAGGATGAGGGCCGGGTCGCTTTCCTGGTCCAGCATGTGCTGGGCGCCAGAGTTACGTTTGCCGTGGTCTCCTACTTTCTGCTCATCGCATTCGCGCTGACGCTCGCGCCTCACGACTTCACGACTCGCCTGCTGATCGTTCTATCAGGTCTGGTACTTCTGGTGAACAGCGTGGACGCGCAATGGATCTTCACGGCGCGTTCCCGGATGTGGATGGTCACTCTGCGCGGCACCGTGGGCCAATTGATCTACGGCGGGCTGATCCTCGGGTTGATACGGCGCCCCTCCGATGCGTGGATCGTGCCGGTAGCAAGTGTTCTCTCATTGGGGGCAGGAACGCTACTCATCTGGCTCCCGGCCCGTCGCGAGTACCGTATTCCATGGCCGGTCATTTCTCCCGGCGTTTGGCGTACCTTTCTGCCCATCTGCCTGATCATGGGCGCGGCCAGCATGATGTCGATGATCTACGACCAGATCGATACGGTGATGCTGCGGTATATGCGCAGCGAGACGGAAGTGGGCCTCTACGTCGCCAGTTACCGCATGATGACGATCGCCATATCATTCGCCGCTATTCTCGGGCAGGTTTTTTTCCCGTTGCTGTCGGAGACGGCGGGCCAAGACCATGAGCATCAGAATGAGCAGCGCTACCTCGGCTGGCTGTGGCAGGCCAGCATAGGCCTGGCGCTTCCCATCGCAACCGGAGGCTTCATCCTGGCCGAGCCTCTCACCCGGTTTGTTCTCGGCGCACAGTATGCTGGAACGGCTGTGCTTTTTCGGTGGCTGATGCTGACCATCATAGCCAGTCCGGTGGCCAGTTACTTCGGATCTCAACTGATCCCGATCGCACGCGAAAAGAAATATCTGTACGCTGTGGTCGCGGGAGCGGCGGTGAATATAGCCTTGAATCTGGTCTTGATTCCGCGCTACGGTGCGATTGCAGCCGCCTTCACCACCGCGATCAGCCAGGCAGCGGTCGCTTGCATGAACTACTACTTTGTGCGGGATCTGCCCCGGCCGAGTTTGGTGGGTGGGCTGGGACTCTCCGTGACGGCATCTGGCGTGATGGCTGCAACGCTGCTGTTCGCCCTCTCCGTCTCCACGCTGGACGTGTTGGTTCAGATCGCACTGGGCGCGTTGGTGTATGCCGCCGTCTACTGGGCTGGCCGGACGGTGTGGAATCGCTTACAGACTCAGAAGTTATGATCCGTCTTTGGCACTTGAACCGGGGAGCAGCACACCTTACAACGATGCGTTAGAATCTCAGTTCTCCGCCGTGGAGGATCAGGATGAAGACCCCGCTCACCCCGAACGTCGAGAGTCGCGCTCCTCACTCGAACCAGGAGTGGCAGGCCTGGGGCGAGAGGGACCCGCTTTTCGGCGTAATTCCGCAGCCCGGAAGAGAACGGGACGGCGCCACTCCCTGGACGGACGCCGATTTTTACCAGACGGGCCGCAGCGACTGGGAAGAGTTCATGCAGCGCTGGCGACGGTACGGCGTCGAGCGGGAGAGCTGTGTTGAAATCGGTTGCGGAGCCGGACGGCTCACCCGGCACATTGCGGAAGACTTCGCCGAAGTTCATGCCCTGGACGTTGCCGAAGGCATGATCGACTATGCCCGCCAGCATGTGGGCTCGAACGTGCGTCTTTACGTGACCGATGGCACCTCGCTTCCTGTCCCGGACAGCAGCGTAACCGCTGTGTTCTCGGTGATTGTCTTCCTGCACTTTGACCGCATCGAGCACGCGGCCGCCTACTTCCGTGAGATGGCGCGCGCATTGAAGCCGGGCGGCACCATCATGATCCAGATGCCCTTGCACCAGTGGCCCGCGAATCTGAAGCCGATGGTACGTGGCTGGTTTGCGGGGGCACACAATGCCTACATGGCGCTGCGCCGAACCAAGGGCTGGTATCACAGGTTCCGGTTGTCGCGTCATCAGTGGAGCCCGTTCATGCAGAGCATTACTTACGACGCCGCCTGGGTGCACGACACTTTGAGTTCCCTCGGCTTCCAGGATGTCGAAACGTGCTCCTTCCAACTGAGCCGCGGTGGCGCCGTTTATTCCTGGGTTTTTGCTCGAAAGGCTTCGCAGGCGTGACCTCAGCATCGAATCATGTTTTGCTCACGGGAGGAGCAGGGTTCATCGGTTCCCATGTTTCGGAAGCCCTTCTGCGCCGTGGCCTGCAGCTCTCCGTGGTCGACAGTCTCGATGACTTTTACTCACCCGCGGCCAAGCGGGCAAATCTGGAAGAAGTGCAGAAAGTGGCTAATTTTAGCTTCTGCGAGCTGGACCTCTGTGACTTCGACGCGCTTCGTCAAGCCATCTCGAGTTCGCGGCCCGACACTATTATTCATCTTGCGGCGCGAGCCGGAGTGAGGCCCTCCATCGAAAACCCACAACTGTACGAGCGGGTCAATGTAGGCGGCACCGTGAATCTTCTCGAGTTAGCCCGGCAACTGGGCGTCAAGCGCTTCATTTTCGGGTCGTCGAGTTCGGTCTATGGAATCACAAACCACGTTCCTTTCGTGGAAGACGATCCCTGCTTGCGGCCAATCTCTCCCTATGCGGCCACAAAACTCGCGGGAGAATTTTTCTGTCATACTTACGCTCATCTGTACGGCCTCTCGACGGTTTGCCTGCGGTTTTTCACGGTGTACGGTCCGCGCCAAAGGCCTGATCTGGCGATCCGGAAGTTCACAACTTTGATGGAAGCCGGTAAGGCGATCCCGGTATTTGGAGACGGTTCCATGGGGCGTGACTACACCTTCGTGGATGACACCGTGGCCGGAGTGCTCGCGGCCTTGGACTATCAATTCCCGCCGGGTGGGACGCCGTTTGACATATTTAATCTGGGTAATTCGCATCCCGTGTCGCTGAACGAATTAATCGAAACGCTCGAGCGGGTTACCGGCCGGATTGCGATTCGTGACCGGAAGCCTTTGCAGCAGGGCGATGTACCTATCACATGGGCCAACACGGAGAAGGCTGGCCGCATGCTGGGTTACCGACCAGCCACGCCACTAACGGAAGGTCTTGAGAAGTTTGTACGCTGGCTTCGGGATGCGCAGGCTGGTGGAGCGCGTGACAGACGTTCAGAATGAATTTCGTCATTCAGAGATCGCTGACAAAACCGCTGAATCCATGACCCACAGTTCAGAACGACGGAAATTATCTGTTGCAGTTCTCCTATCGAGTCGGGAGAAGTTTAGTGCCTACTATGGAGGAGCGCTGGCGCGCTGGACTTATGAGGTGTATCTCCGGCTAGGCGGCCATCTCGATGTAACGGTATTTGGGTATCCAACCGCCCCGGAAGACCTATATCCGCTGCTTCATGCAACCAGTTCCGCCTGGAAGCTCTGCGACTTCATTTCCCGGATTCCCGGTGCCCGGCGATATGAGGAAGATCTATGGCTGCGAGCCCTGTTTTCCAAGCTTCGAGCATTTGATGTCATACATATTCACAACCGGCCGCAATGGGCCAGAGTGCTCCGTGATTTTGGCTACGAAGGCATGATCGTCTTGCATCTTCAAAATGATCATCTGGGCCACTGGACCGCAAGTATGCTGGACGAACTCGCGCAACACCTGGAGGCTGTTGCCGTCTGCAGCGACTACCTGCGCAACACATTTGCGGCAAAATCTCCCACTCTGGCGGCCAAGGCGAAAGTTGTTTTCAACGGTGTGAATACCAATTTATTTTTCCCGCGTGAGGAACTGCGTGAGCCCAGGACGATTTTTTTTGTTGGGAGATTTCACCCCGAGAAAGGCGTACTGCAACTGGTTCAAGCGCATGCCCGAGTCCTGAAAGTCCACTCGGATGCGAAACTCGTGATCGGCGGTAGCACCGGCTTCGGGGCTCATGTACTGACGCCGTATGTTCACGAGGTGGAAGCGCTGGCCAGTTCGCTCGTCAAGAGCCATCCGGGAAGCGTCCGATTCACTGGGTATCTTCACCATGATCGGGATCTGCCCGGGTGGTTTCAGAGGGCGGCTTTCTTCGCATGTCCATCAATTTTCCAGGAGCCGTTTGGTTTGGTGAATACCGAAGCGATGGCCTGCGCGACCCCAGTCATCGGATCGAGACGAGGCGGCATACCCGAGGTATTGGGAGACACCGGCCTCTTGATCGATCCGGAAGACATCGAAGGTTTCGGGGATGCGATGTGCATGCTACTAGGAGATCCTGAGTACACGCGAAAACTTGGCCGCACCGCGCACCTACGCTGCCGCGAAATGTTCGATTGGCAGATCGTCGCCCAGCGTTGGAATTCCTTGCTGCACGAGCGCACGAAAACCGGCGGCGAACTCGATCGACGCGCGGGCTGAGTAGTCCACCAGCTGATAGATTAAGACTTGCTGCCCCCAGATGCACATACTCACTCTGACACCCTTCTACCCGACGGCCGAGGACGATGCCTCCGGCTGTTTCATCGCTGAGTCGGTGGGCGAGCTACAGCGCCAGGGAATTGAGTCGTCGGTGATCGCGGCTTATCCGATGCACCGCCCACGTCCCGGTTGCGACCCGAAGGCGCCAACGGCGACGTGGAAGAAGTACTTCTGCCTTCCTGGAAATCCAGGGCTATCCACTGCCGGACGATTCTTGCATGCGGCGTTGAAATCCCACGTGCGGCGACTCCACGCGCAACAACCAGTCAGCCTGATCCACGCCCACGCCGCCCTGCCTTGCGGGCAAGCGGCGATGCTGCTGGCGAGAGATCTGGGTGTTCCTTTTGTCGTGACTGTGCACGGGCTGGACGCCTTTTCTACACTCCAAGTTCCCGGCTGGTTTGGACGCCGTTGCTTCGAGGCCTGCGCGGATGTCTATAGGGCTGCCGCTCGCGTGATCTGCATTAGCGAGCAAGTTGCGCGGCGCGTCCGCGAAGGGGTCGGTGGCGCTGCCAACGTCAGCGTCGTATACAACGGCGTGGATTCGTCGCTGTTCAGTCCGGCGCTCACTACAACTTTTAACCCGGCTGGCAGCACTTCACCAGCGGGCTCCCTGATCCTGAGCGTTGGCAACCTGATCCCCATCAAGGGACACGAATTGCTCCTAGGATCTGTGGCGGCAGTCGCACTCGACCATCCCCAGCTTCAATGTAGGATCATTGGAGATGGTTCAGAGCGCGTTCGACTGCAGGAACTCGCGCGCGAACTTCGCATCGAAGAGCAGGTCCACTTCCTGGGGCGACGGCCGCGCTCGGAAGTGGCCGCGGCAATGAGGGAGTGCGCGCTGTTTGCCTTGCCCAGTTGGTACGAAGGACTCGGCTGCGTGTATCTGGAGGCCATGTCAGCGGAGCGGCCCGCCATCGCGTGTCGCGGCCAGGGCATCGAGGAGATCATCCGCCACGGAGAGAACGGCTGGTTGATTGAGCCGAAGAATCTCAACGACCTGACGTCTGCCCTGCACGCATTGCTTTCCGACCGGCCTCTACGCGAGAAGCTCGGCCGCAACGGCCGGCAAACTGTCCTGCAAGGCTACACTCTGGCACACCAGGCAAGCCAGCTGCGGTCCATCTATCGGGAGTCGCTCCCGTGACGAACGCTCCCACAATGAAGCCCGTCAGGGTTGCGCTGCTGACAGAAATCATCTCGCCTTATCGTATTCCGGTCTTTAACGCGTTGGCCCGGCTGAAGGGGATTGAACTCCATGTCATTTTTCTCGAAGAGACGGATCCCACCCAGCGGCACTGGCTGGTTTACAAAGACGAAATCGAATTTTCCTACGAGGTGCTCCCGGCCTGGCGGCGGCGGTGGGGCAGTTGGCACATTCTGCTGAATCGCGGCATGCGGTCGGCCTTGGAAGGTTTCCGTCCCCACTCCATCCTTTGCGGAGGCTACAATTATCCCGCTTTTTGGGAAGCGCTGACTTGGGCGAAATTTCACAACACGCACTTTGCCGCGTGGATTGAGAGCACGAGTCGAGACCAGCGGAATCCCAGTGTTCTCGCGCGGTTTATCAAGCAGTGGTTCATCCGTAACTGCGGCTCATTTGCGGTTCCGGGTAAGTCGTCTTTTGAGTATGTGAGATCCATGGGAGTTCCTGCGGAACGGATTCACACGGCTCCCAACGCTGTAGACAATCAGCGGTTCGCTCATCTGGCTCGCTCGGCGAGGGAACGGGAAGCGCAATGCCGCACTGAATTGGGCCTGCCGCCGCGCTACTTCGTGTACGCAGGCCGTGTGACCCGGGAGAAGGGCGTTTTCCAGCTATTGGAGGCATACACTCGACTGGAGCCGGAGTTACGCTCGAAGGTGGGATTGGTGTTAGTCGGGGAGGAAACGGCCAGGAACGAATTGATGAAGAACGCCGCGAAGGTTTACCCGGGTAGAGTGGTTTTTCCAGGATTTGCCCAGCGCGACCAACTGGCGGCCTTTTATGCGCTGGCAGAGGCGCTGGTCTTCCCCACGTTGAGCGATACCTGGGGCCTGGTGGTCAATGAAGCCATGGCCTGCGGCCTGCCGATCATCGCCACAGACGTTGCAGGTTGCGTGGCAGATCTCGTACAGGATGGTGAGAACGGTTACGTCATACCGTCCGCCGATGTGGGCAAACTCGCGGGGGCCATGGCGGCCTTCGCATGCGACCCGCAACTAGCTGCGCGGATGGGCGAGCGCAGTGCTAGGCTAATAGAAAGCTACTCGCCAGAGTGTTGCGCGGCTGGTTTGGCGACGTCGGTGGGCGTGCCGCTCTGAGTCTCCCAATATGATTGAGACCTCTAAAAGCATCAAGATTTTTCCCCTGGTCGCGGCAGCTTCCATAATCTTTCTGTTGTATTTGTCGGTGAAACGCCCTTATCTGTTTGGCGAGTTCAATCTAATTGCCCTTCTCGTCCTCGTGGTTGCGGGTTTGATTGCTTCTCAGTACCAGACTCATTTCTGGACGATGATGATAGCGGTTTTTTTCTGGGCAGGCTCCGCAGCTCCCCTGGCCGGTGGCATGAGCATATTCCGCTGGGTAGTGCTTGGGTTGGGCGCCTTCCTGTCTCTTGGTTACTATGCTCGGAGCGCCAACAAGATTCGCTTCAATCATCTGCACGTGCTGGGTTTGTTCACCGTGATTGCGGCCTTTACGTCTGCCCTGGTTTCTGTAAATCCAGTAATGACTCTTCTCAAGGCTCTGAGTCTGGCTGGACTCTTTGTCTATGCCTCATTTGGAGCACGGATCCTCTGGTCAAGAAATCCCGAACCATTTGTGAGGAAACTGGTGCTGATGGCGGAATGCCTGGTTTATTTCTCGGCCACGTGTTATGTGGTTTCATTCGAGGTGTGGGGCAATGCGAATTCCCTGGGATTAATCATGGGCTGTCTTTGCTGGCCGGTATTGCTGTGGCGGTTGATACTTCCGGCGACCCGCCAGGCGTCTCCCCGCCGCTTCATCCCCCTCTTCTTATGCGGCGCGATCCTCGTTCTCAGCCTCTCTCGGGCATCCATGGTAGCGGCCTCCGTGACTTCGATGTTCTTGCTGGTGGGCGCGAGGCGGTACCGAACCCTGTTGATGGGGGTGAGCCTGGTCGCGGCGATTTTACTGAACATGTTTCTAGTGACGCCCAAGCGGTTTCAGAATGCCTCAGAGACTCTTCTGTACAAGAAGGGCGAGCGCGGTGTGCTCATGGCGTCGCGCCAGGAACCCTGGGAAAGAAGTCTGGCCCTTTTTCGGGAGCACCCATGGCTGGGGTTGGGATTTGGCGCTGCCGACAATAGCACCGACTCGCGCTTTGCTTATGCGACCCAGGGCCGGATGACGCGGGAGCGTGGCAGTAGCTATCTCACCATGCTGGAGACCACCGGGGCGATCGGCACGTTCCCTTGCGCACTATTGATTCTTTGTCTGATCCGGGAAATCTGGAGAGTATTTTCAAGGCTCCGACAGACTGGTCAGGTGAGCCAACCCGCTGTGGTTGCGGCAGTGGTAATCCTCGGTGGCCTGGTCAATGCGCTTTTTGAGGACTGGTTGCTCGCTGTGGGTTACTACATGTGCACTATTTTCTGGGTTCTCGCGCTCTCCCTGCGCGATTGGAGGGCGTGCCCGGTCTGGTCAGAAGCGCAGCCGGCAATGGAAAGTCCCGGTCGCCCTGTTGTTCAAGGGTCTCTGGCATTGCGCTGACAGTAGGGTCGAGTTTGGAGGGCCTCCCGGCGAAGAACCCTCAGGCGCTGCGTCCCAACTCGCTCTTGCGCACTTCGGCGCTCATTCCCAGCCGAACTTTCCGCAAGTCAATCCTTCCGGGCGTGGGGGGTGGGGCCAGACGGTGTCCCAGCTGGATCATGGGCCGCTCCACCAATTCATAGCTCAACGCGGCCATCAGGAAAACCAAACCCAGATTAAGCGGGAATCGTTGCAGCAACGAGAACGGATAGTTCGCTCCCGGTATCAGAAACAACTGCTGCCAAAGGTAAAGGCTGTAGGAGAGCCGCCCCACCCACTTCATCGCTGGGTTTTCCAGCAGCCGTCCCACCATTCCAGCCGGGCGCAGAACTGTTCCGGCAACCAGAGCCGCCAGCAGAATTGATTCCCAAATGCTGTAGGTATGCTTTCCTGGGATCACCTGAAATAGAACATACCCGATCGCGCACGCCCACAACACGCTCGCGTTGAACCGCCGCTCCAGCCATGCTCGCCACTCCGGTTCAACCAGCACCAGCGCCGCCAGGCACCCCAGAAGCAGTCCGTCCAACCGGACGTCGGTGCGTGAAGGGAAAAGCAAACCGGGCAGGTAGCGATTCAACCACTGATGATGGAAGTCCCACCAACGCCAGGCTGCCACCGTTATCGCCAGCCCAGCCGCCAGATACCGCGCCCGCACCCGCCCGGAGAATGCCAGCATCGCCGGCCATAAAAGATAGAAGTGTTCCTCGACCGCCAGCGACCAGTAGTGAATGGTGTATCCGCCCCAACCGGCGCGGATCCAGTCCGGCGGCAAGTAGTTGCGGAAAAATAATACGCAACTCCACCATTCCAGCGGCGTCACGAGGACCAGCGCACCCATCGCCAGCAGAGCCAGCACCAGCAGATACACAAAGGCGGCAGGAAAAATGCGGCAGGCTCGCCGAATGTAGAAGCCTTTCAGACTGATGCTGCCAAAGAGTTGTTCTTCCTCCAGTAGACGCGAACAGATCAGGAACCCGCTGATGGCAAAGAACAGGCTCACTCCGTTGGCGCCGGTGCGCACCAACGGCCACCAACTGGCCTGCCGATGAAGTGCGAACGTCCCGTGATCGAGGAGCACCCCGGCGATGGCGATCGCACGCCAGCCATCCAGAGTCGGCAAATAGCCCGACCTGAATTTTCGCCCCTTCGTCTGCAGTGGGGAAGAGCTCATGGCAGGATTGGAACGACCAACCGAGAAACCAGTTTACTTGAAAGCCTCGACGTAAAGGGAATGGGGAAGCTCCCGGGAACCCCAGGTTCGTAAGGAGGAACATTTTCCTTATACAGTCGACTGGCGCCCTCTTCTGATTTCTCCACCTCGCGGAACCCCGCCGCTCGGAGTACTTCCTCGGGAGCCCAGATCGAAGGCCGTCCGGTGCTGACCGTCACAGAAAACAAAGTTGGAGAACCTGCCTCCCAGAGAGTCAAAGTGCCGGCGGATAGTCGTCATAGAACCAGTCGTGCCGTTTTTTGGCATAGGCAACTATCGCACTGCTCAGGCTGGGAACAATCAAGCGGATTCCGCCGCCCGGCCTCAACACTCTGAAGCATTCCTTCAGCAGTTGCTGCAATTCGTCCGGATAAAAATGCTCGAACATGTGTGTCGAATAAATGGAATCGGCGGAATTCGCCGGAAACGGCAACCCATCTCTCACATCCAGCCACAAGTCAATCTGGTTGAAGGGGTTGGCATCGATATTCACGAAGCCCTTAAGATATTTTGGCCCGCAGCCGAGATGCAGGTGTAGCGGCCCGTTCGACGGGCGGACGCCGTTAAAATACTTGCGCGCCCAGTGATTGGGGAGGGTCGCCTGCGCGCGATACCCCAGAACACCATGTCCTTGTAACGCTGGCGAAGCAAGCCACCTCCATGCGGCGCAAGGGCACATTATAGAGCACACTACGCGGGCTTCGGGCGAAGTCGGCATTCTGTCTTCCGCCTTTCAAAAGTCGATATACTTGCTCGGGTCTCCCGCCCTGCGATGATTCATCTCTTTGTCGATGCCTCGGCCGCCAGTTCTGGAAGCGGTCCTACTTATGTGCGCAACGTTGTGCCTCACCTCGCGGCCAGAACGGATCTGCGTTCCACGGTCCTGGTCTCTCCGCTCCTGCGGCAGGAATTTCAGGACCAATCCAACCTCTCATTTGTTGAGTTCGTCGACGAATCCGGGAGCGCGATAGCCAGATTCGTCCGCACTCAAAGGTCGGTGCCCGATCTGGTTCGTCGCAGCGGGGCGAACGTCCTCTTATCGACGGGGAACATCGCCTTGTTTCGATCCCCCGTGCCCCAGATTCTTCTAAGCGGCAACGCCCTCTACACATCCAAGGACTTCTTCCGCGATGTGACGCAGCGAGGTGATTATGGGTTGTGGCTTGATACCAGGCTCAAAGGGAAAATCGCCAAGTGGTCCGTGCGTGCTGCCGATTGCACGGTCGCACCGAGCCAGGCTTTTGCGGACGAGATCAAGCGCTGGACTGGGGTTCGCGCCAGGGCCATCCACCACGGCTTTGACCGGAATCTCTTTTTTCGAGACACGGAGCCCTTGCCCGAGGAACTCAGGCAAAAGCTGGAACGAAACCGCGAGGAACTGCGCCTGCTGTTTGTCAGTCACTACAACTACTACCGCAACTTCGAGACTCTGATTCGTGCGGTCGGCGTGCTCCGCAAGCTCATCGAACCGCGGCAGGTAAGCCTGCTTCTTACCTGCCGACTGCAGCCGGGTGCAAATCCGGGTTCGTACAGGACGGAAGCTGCCGCGAACCTGGTGCAAGAATTGGGCGTGGGCTCGAACGTGGTGGAACTGGGGGCAGTACCTTACCATCTCCTGCACCACGTTTATCCCGCGTGCGATCTCTACGTCACACCTGCTTACGTGGAGACCTTTGCTCACCCGCTGGTCGAGGCCATGGCGGGGGGATTGCCGGTGATTGCCTCCGACCTGGCTGTACATCGAGAAGTCTGCGGGGATGCCGCGCTTTACTTCCCGACGTTTTCACCAGGTCTGCTGGCGGAAACGGTGTGCCGCGTGGCAAGGTCCCGCGAATTATCCGGCAAAATGTCGTTGGGGGGACTGGAGCGCTCCAGAGACTTCTCCTGGAAGAAACATGTGGACCAGATTGTCGAGGTGGCAGAAGAACTTGTATCGCTGGGTCCGATTGGGCACGAGTCTCTAGTGAAGGAAGGAAAGGTTTCGAATCCCGATCGCCGAACAGGCGGCTAATACTGGCGCAAGTACACCGAGACACCATAGCACCCGCCGGTCTTTTGGTAGCCGCCGCAGCAGGGCAAAGAAAACAAAAGGAAGCACCGGAATCGAAAAGCGCATGAAGTTGCTGCGTGCCCACACTAAATAGTCGTAGCAAAAGATCGCCAGAAGGTATAACCCACAGAAGACGGCCTCGCCTGGATTAGTTCGCCAGAACTTGCGGAGATCCCGGGAGAACATCGCCGCCGTTCCTGCGACTACCAGAGCGATCCATGAAAAGCTCAATATCAGATTGGTCCACGGTGCCGGGTACAACATGGTGCCGACGACAATGCCGTAAAAGGGCCAGCCGAACAGGTGTCCGTGAGGTCCGTTCACGTTGAGCGCACCGTAGTCGCGGGACGTATAGGTGTGGGCGGTGAGCAATGGGTCTCCGAAATAGTGCGCCAGCGGCCACGCGTACAACAGGCCGATGCCTATCCCTAAGGCGAGGGCCCCCACGAACTTGGCGTAACGCTTCTGGTAGAGCAGAGCGATACCTATGCCCACCAGTGTGAAAATCATGAGTGGCCGAACGGTGGTTGCCAGCGCTCCGAGCAGAGCAGCCAGTAGAGGGTTTCCTCGACGGAAGCTCCAAAAAGCGCCCATACCAAGAGCGACCGCCAGTGGTTCGGAACCTCCCAGAAGCGACGCTTGTAACCAGGCGAAATTTGATAACGCAAAATAGGCCGCTACCCACGTACCGAACAGACGGGCAACCAGCAAAGTGCTGACGAGCGACGCCACGACCGCCACAAGCCAGAGGCTGAAGCTGAGGGGAAGATGTGAAAGCAGCGCAACGGCGGCGATTGCATACGGGTAGCCCATAAAATGCTGAAACCCGGCTCCGTGAAAATCCCAGTGCCGGATGGCCGTCGCAACGTCTAGGTACACCGCGTTGTCCCCGTAACTGAGCACCAAGCTGCGCCAGCCGCGAAGGGCGATTGCCGTGGCGGCGAAGAACACGCCGCTGACAGCCACCAGCAGAAGGAGTTCACGTATAGTGGGTTCTGTTCTCCATTGTGTCGTCCGCTCAGCTTTTGACGTCGAGATTGTCATAGAATGAGCCACCGAGGTGACAGCCAACATATTATCAGCACACTCATCGTCGGTAGTTTCGAGGCGCCGGCCGGTGCCTGAGGCTGCAAAGAGAATCCGCCCCGGCACCAACCTTTTCGCCGTTTCGATTCTTTCTTGGTAAACTTTTTGCTCCACGATGCAACCTGACAAAAACAGCAAGGCCGCGCGTTGGTTCATCGCAGTCGCAGTATTCAGTTGCGTCTTTCAACTTTTGTGGTTCGCCTCGAAGTGCTTCAACGAAATCGACATCGACGGCATGGCCTATTTAGGAGTAGCCCGTCACCTTCGCCAAGGCGAATTTCACGCGGCAATTAACGCATTTCGTAGCCCCCTAATCTCCTGGCTGATAGCAATGGCCTCTTTCGGAAGTGCGGACGATTTGCATATCGGCAAGCTCATCAACATTGGAGCCTTCCTGCTGTCTCTGGCATTGCTCTACGTCCTCACCTGGAAGCTGTGGCGTTCGAGGCTGGTCGCTTCTCTAGCGGTTTTATTGTTCACGCTTGGTCGCGGTCTTTCGGTCTCCGCGGTGGAGATGATTACTCCTGATTTCCTCTTTGCGGCACTGGCACTCATCTACTTCATCGTCCTCTTACGGTGTCTTCGTAAGGACCGTTTGAAGGATTGGTTTTGTCTGGGATTTGTTCATGGGGTCGCACTCCTGGCAAAGGCGTTTGCCCTGCCTTGGCTAGCGGTCTCCACTTTGGTCGCCTTGGGCTTATCCCTCAAGTCTTGGAAAACAAAACCTGCGCGGCTTTTCTTGGCAGCATTGATTCCTGTGATGGTTGCTGCGGGTTGGGCCGCAGTGCTGCACTCAAAGTACGGGGTGTTCACAACCGGCACCCAGTTCAAGGTGAATCTTCTCCAATGGACGTTGCATGCTTATAGCGAGCACCATGACACAACCTACGCTCTTCTGAGAGATACCTCGAAAGAAGTCGATCCGTACGGTGGGGGTGATCCGATGCCGCCGGGTTCGTGGACATGGACGTATCCTCTCAGCTTGAAGCAGGTGCTTCCGAACATGATCCGCGCCGAAGCGCGCAATGTGCCGCGTGTGCTCAAAGAAATGATGATTGTAGCGACGCTGGGAGGGTTGATCGCTTTTGTGGCTACTCTCGCGATTCTGACCCGTCGGAGACATCAGTATCCCGTGGAGTGGCGATTTGTGGTTGTCATCGCAGCCAGCGCTCTCACCCTGGTATTGGCGTACTCTATGTTGGTGTTCGATGAACGCTACCTGTTCCCATTGATACCCTTGGTGCTCGCTATCGCCGCACGTTTCCTGGTCCCTGATCCTGAATTTGACCATGACGGATGGCGAAAACTCAGCATTGTTCTGGTCGTTCTCGGGACAATCAGTTCGATGGTCTACCCCTCTTCCCCGTTTCGTCTCCTGACCAGAGATTTTCAGGTCAGCTGCTACGATGCCGGCAATCGTTTGCGAGCACACGCCGGTTCCGGCGTTGTAAGTATAGGGACTGGACCCTTTCCGGAGCACGGAGTCGGATGGGAGGCAGGCTACAAGGCCAGTTTCTTCGGTGGGTGGAAAATCATCGCGGCCACGGATTCTTTGCCGCAGTCAACTCAATTGAGCAGCCTCATCATGGACATCCGAAAAGCGTCTCCCGATGCCATCCTCGTGTGGGGTAGACCGGATGACACGAGATACGCGGGTTTGATAGATAGCCTTCTGCTGCAATATCCGCAGAATTTAAACGAAAAAATCGTCGATCCGGTTCTTGGAGAGGTCGGGATCGTGCTATTCACTGCTCGGACTTCGAGGTTGTCTTAGCCGTGGATGGGAGCTTCCCCGCATGATTAAGAAGTTGTTAACCCGCTTTGTTGATGCGCTCCCAGAGTCGGCTCGATTCCAGATTCGCGAACGGTACTGGCGGGTCAAGAGCAGAATACTTTATCAATCGCTCTACAGCAGGCTCAATCTTGAGCATACTTTAAATTCCGGACTGACGGTGAAGGTTGCGAGCAAAGGAGAGTGGTGGGCCTACAACGAAATATTCGTAAACGGCGAATACGATGTCCCCATTCTGGCGGCCCTGGGAGCCTCTTCGGGGCAGCCGTTTGTGGTATTGGATCTCGGGGCGAACGTCGGCTACTTCGCTTTTCGAGTTCTCGATCTGATGCGTCAGCAGCGTCTGGACCACATCCTTCCCGACATTACAATGATCGAGGGAGGCCCTGAAACATTTGAGAAACTAGAGGAACGGGTTCGGTCTCAGCAACTCGCCGCAGCAAATGTTCGCATGTTTAACGGGCTTGTTGGACAGCGCACAGGCAGTGCACTTATCCGTGAATCAGCGGTGCATGTAAAGAGTTCAATCATCGACGTCGTTGCCGGTGGGGGAGTCACCGTCGAGTTCGCGGATTTGAACACTCTCATGAAGGACAAAGTCGAGATCGATCTCTTGAAGTGCGACATCGAGGGCGCCGAGTTGATGTTCATAGAGAACTATGGCGATCTTCTTCGCAAGGTCAGGTATGCAGTCTTCGAGTTGCACCACCATCAATGCGACACTGAGAAGTGTCTGAGCATGTTGGAGAGCCTGGGGTTCCGGCAGACAATTTTACGGGCAAACGATTCTTGTTCTGTCATCCTTCATAGCAGAGGTTAGACAAGCTGCAGGCCTCTTTATCCAGCCGAACGCCCACAAGCTATACTGCCTATAAATGTTGACATCGCCAGAACACCCGGCGAAGGACGCAGTCGCCTACCACCGCGAACTAGCCGTCGGCTGGGAGCAGCGCTACAAAAAGCCGGCCTTCAGGGCTCGGCTGCTCGCCTTTGAGGAGTGCCTGGCGGGCCACGACTTGCATGGGCAGGACTGGCTGGATGCAGGTTGCGGGTCAGGGACGCTGGCTCGCTATCTGGCTGAGGCTGGTGCACGCGTGCTCGGAGTCGACGCCGCCGAAGAAATGATCGCCATGGCCCGCGAGCTTGCGAGCCAGGATGTTGCGGGGCACGATGAGCACAGCGGGCAGCTGCGTTTCGATCACATCGCGACCATCACCCATCTCCCGCTCGCCGAGAAATCGCTGGACGGAATTCTGTGCTCGAGTGTTCTAGAGTACGTTTCCGACCCGGCAGCTAGTCTCGCGGAGTTTGCTCGGGTGTTGCGCCCGGGCGGCCTGCTGGTGGTCTCGGTGGCGAACCGCAATTCTGTGGTCCGGAAAGCCCAGGTGAGGACGCACCGTTTGGGGCGCCTTCTCCGGCAAAGATGGTGTGCGTTTCTCGATTACTCTCACAACGAGTATGCGGCGGCGGAATTTCGCGTTCTCTTGCAGCAGCACGGCTTCGCCACGGCCAACGTCATTCCTTTTGGCAGCCCCATTCCCCATTGGCTGCAGCGCCGGGAATTCGGAGGCTCGTTGTTGGCCTTTTGCGCCATCCGCGAGTAAAGCTCCTGAACGTTCCTGCGGAGCGTCACTAAAGCTTGAGATCACCTTGTCCTGGTGTGGCAAGAACCATTCTAGTCATCACAACTACCCCATTTCTGTTGACGTGCCTGCGGTCAGGGGTAAATCTTGCTTAAGAGACTAAGGTTGAAGAATTGGAGTCTCCACTTGGGAAAGAGCTTGCTTCCCGACGATCTCCGGGGTGCGTGCCAGGTTCAGGAACGGCATCATGCTTGCTCGATTCTGAAGACCGCTCTTCCTGAGCAAACTGGAAAAGACACCATCGAAGTTCCTGCGTGAGTTTTAAGTGCGTAGGAGCGACATCGCCAAGAAAAAACGGAAACAAATCTCCGATCTCAGACGCACTGAAGAATGTCAACAAGGGAGAACAACAATGGCCGAGTATTCAAAAATGAGCTACGAAGCACTCCGCAAGATCGCAGACAACGACTCCATTGCTGACAACATGTCAGATGAAGAATACGAATCTTTATCAATTGAACTTTGGAGAAAGTTTAGTGCGGAGAGGGGAATCATAGAGCACTATGCTACCTTTGTACCCTCAAGGCCTCTAACAAAACATTCGCGTCCAAATTGGGCGTTTGACAATATTTTCACATTGAAAACGTTGGGCATAGCCGACTCTGAGCCTGGACACGCATCTTCGCTTCGGCCCAGGTCGAAGTAAGTGCTTCTCGCCATGTTGTCATCCTGCTGTCCGAGTTACTGAGTCATATACTCCTTGAAATCAAGGTTACTTGTTGTAATCGATTTGTCTGCTGTCCAACTGGCACCTACCATGTGATTTTCAATTGTTGCGCATCGTCATGCACTCCGGCCAGAGCCGGCGGGGACTGAAAAGGATCATCCAACCACACCCACAGA